>Ga0316207_10000824_pt1 | contig 43889 bp, 33 predicted proteins | sample 6weekpyrite_MG_FD_204943 | JGI IMG/M metagenome (GOLD analysis project Ga0316207, IMG submission 204943) | Microbial mat bacterial communities from mineral coupon in-situ incubated in ocean water Damariscotta River, Maine, United States -... | ecosystem: Environmental > Aquatic > Marine >... | reverse complement strand
ACCTACGCCATGTCAGAACTGGGGCTGTCGGCGACCTCGAAGTACAAGAAGTCTGCACGTACCGTCGGTGACGTGCTGGGTAAATTCCACCCGCACGGTGACAGTGCCTGTTATGAAGCCATGGTGCTCATGGCGCAACCGTTCTCGTACCGTTACCCGATTATTGACGGCCAGGGTAACTGGGGTTCACAGGATGACCCAAAATCATTCGCCGCGATGCGTTACACAGAGTCAAAGCTGACCCCGTATGCGCAGGCGTTATTGAGTGAGCTTGAGCAGGGCACCGTTGATTGGGTGCCGAACTTCGATGGCACGATGCGTGAACCCTCGCTGCTACCGGCACGGGTGCCGAACATCCTGCTCAACGGTACTACCGGTATCGCGGTGGGTATGGCAACCGACATCCCGCCGCATAACCTGCGCGAAGTCGTATCCGCCTGTATCCACCTGCTCGATAACAGCCGCGCCAGTGTTGAAGACCTGTGCAAGCATGTGAAGGGGCCGGACTACCCGACCGATGCCGAGATCATTTCAACAAAGTCCGAGATTCGCGAAGTCTATGAAACCGGTCATGGCAGTATTCGCATGCGTGCCCGCTACGAGAAAGAAAGTGGTGAGATCATCCTGACCGCACTGCCGCACCAGGTTTCTGGTGGCAAGATCCTCGAACAGATTGCCGGGCAGATGACGGCGAAGAAATTACCCATGGTCGAGGACCTGCGCGACGAGTCCGATCATGAAAACCCGACACGACTGGTGATTGTGCCGCGTTCGAACAGGGTCAATACTGATGAGCTCATGGCACACCTGTTTGCGACGACCGATCTGGAGCGTACCTACCGCGTTAACATGAATATGATCGGCATTGATGGTCGACCACGTGTACGTGACATTAAAGAGATCCTGTCTGAGTGGCTGAAGTACCGTATTGCCACGGTAACGCGCAGACTCGAGCACCGCCTCGAGAAAGTACTCGACAGGCTGCACGTTCTGGATGGCCTGCTGGTTGCCTATCTGAATATAGATGAAGTTATTCGCATCATCCGTACCGAAGACGAGCCCAAGCCCGTACTGATGAAGCGCTTCAAACTGTCAGACAGACAGGCCGAAGCCATCCTTGAGCTGAAACTGCGCCACCTCGCCAAGCTCGAAGAAATGAAGATCCGCGACGAGCAGAAAGAGCTCACCAAAGAAAAGGATTATCTTGAGAAGACACTGGGTTCAAAACAGCGTCTCAATACACTCATCAAGAAAGAACTTAAAGAAGATGTCGAGAAATACGGTGATGATCGTCGTTCACCGATTGTCGAACGTGCCGCAGCCCAGGCCATGGATGAAAGCGTACTCGTCAGTGCCGAGCCGGTCACGGTCGTGTTGTCGAAGAAGGGCTGGATCCGTGCCGCCAAGGGCCACGAGGTTGATCCTCAGGGGCTTAATTTCAAGGCCGGTGATACCTTCCGAACTGCCTGTTGCGGGCGCAGTAACGAACAGAGCGTGTTTATTGATTCAACTGGCCGTGTCTATACCGTCATCACGCACACACTGCCTTCAGCACGTGGTCTTGGCGAGCCTTTGTCCGGCCGCGTCAACCCGCCGGACGGCGCAACTTTTGAAGGAGTCATGATCGGTAAACCTGACGACAAGTTCCTCGTTGCGAGTACCGCTGGTTACGGTTTCATTACCCGACTTGGTGACCTGTATGCCAAGAACAAGGCTGGTAAGAGCATGCTCAACACCGGCAAGTTCGCCAAGACGCTGGGTGTGTCGCGTGTCACGGACATGAAAGAAGACTGGGTCGCGATTGTCAGCAGTGAAGGACACCTACTGGTTATTGATGCAGCAGAGTTGCCCGAGATGGCACGTGGCAAAGGTATCAAGATGCTCAATATCCCGTCCAAGAAGCTCAAGGAAGGTGAAGAATTCGCCTGTGCCATGGCTGTTATTACGGGTGATCAGAAACTGCGCATCCAGGCAGGCAAGAAACACGTTACCCTGAGCCAGGCCGATATGGAGCACTACATGGCTGAGCGAGGTAAACGTGGTCGCAAATTGCCACGGGGTTTCCAGAAGGTCGATTCAATTAGCGCTGTTGATAAATAGTTATTAACGCTAAAGATTATTGACTAATCTATTTTGAATGACGACAGTCTGCAACCGGCCAAGTCCCGTCATACCGGCGCAGGCCGGTATCCAGTGGTTTTGCTCTCTAGATTCCGGCTTTTGCCGGAATGACGACTGTCTGCTTACGGTTGAAGTCACAGTCGTTAGTGGTCATTCAATAGTGCCCGCTTTTTGTGTTTTTCTTAGCGCATCGAGCTTATCCAGCACGCGTGTTGCGCGTCGTATCTGTGTTTGCAGGGTTTTGTTAAACGGATCCAGTTCGAGTGCCTTTTCCCATACCTGTTTGGCTTCGGCAATCTTTTCCTGGCGGTACAGGCTATTTCCTTCATTGATCATTTTTGTCACGATATGCTCGACACTGTCACGATGCCTGAGACGAAGTTTCAGGTATTCGCTGTTCTCTGGTGCGATGCGTGCGAGAATGGATAGCTTCTTTCGCGCAATGATAAATTGTTTATGGGCAAGTGCCGTGCGTACTGCATCCAGCAGGCTCCTGACGCGTTTGATGTAACCACGTTTTTTCGCCTTTTTTATCTGACGTTTTTGCTGCTCTATGCGCTCTTCTTTCCGTAGCGTCTGTTTTTTGTTGTGCTCGTCAATTTTGGTTTGTAGCGTGTTTATCTCTTTAATTGAGATCTCATCACGTGCAAGCAGGCGGGCTTGTTGCAGACATTCCGCTGACAGTGGGTATTCATTGTCCCTGATGAGCTGACGCGCCATGGACAGCAGGCGTTTATGCATGTCGGCAAGTTCTGTACGCATACCTTGTAACTTCCATTGTGCTGGTAAGTCTATAGGTGATCGGTCTGCATTTTTTTCGCTTATCGGGAGTTTGTTGGATAGCAGTTGTGCACGCGCCACCAGGGCTTTTGCATCAAGCTTGTTGATGCGTTTTTGCTGTTGTTTGAGTAGTGCATTGTAGCGTTTGCGCAGGGGCTCACTACCAGGGTAGTTCTTCAGCGACAAGTTCAGGGCGGCAATGGCGTCTGCCCATTTAGCCTTTTCAATCTTTTGCTCAGAATCCTTGAGCACTTTTTGTTCGTACTTTTGGGCTAGTTTGGTAACGTCTTCCCGCTTTTTGACAAATTCAGCATATTTGCTGTTTTGCGGTGAAATACGGCTCAGTGCCTCAAACGCACGCCCAAACTGTTCATTGATCACCCATGTATCGATTTGGTTCAGCGTCGGCGGCCCCTTCTTTTTATCAAAGGTGGTACAGGCACTGGAGAGAAGGGCGATGACAAGTGGAATAAGAATTCCGACGTGCTTCATGCAGCGACCCTGTTGGCAATAATAAGTTGGCTTTGTTTATCCATAACTGTTCGGTATTCCTTTACAAGTCCTTCAACGAGATAGGTTGAAACAGGATGTTTACGACTGCGCAATTGTATAGGTTTATGCGCCCGTGCCAAGACCCGTTTGCTGATATCGCCATGCAGGTAGACATCCTTATTAATGATAATTTCACCGGGCTCGGCAAAGGTGCACAGTCTTGATGCAAGGTTGACTGAGTCACCAACAACAGTGAATTCCATTCGGTCACTATAGCCCATGTTACCGGCAAGCATTCCGCCGCTGTTAATCCCGAGCCGGAACTGGACCGGGAACAGGCCGTTCTTTTCACGCGCAATGTTCAGTTGATCCACAAGTTGCTGGATGAGTACGGCACAGGCAATCGCGTTAAAGCGGTGATCTTCGTCTTCCTCGGTAATACCAAATACAATCATGGCACAGTCGCCCATGAACTTGTCGATAGTGCCATTGTAGAGTTTGCTGGCTTCACCGATGTAGGAGAAAAATTCGTTGAGGAGTTCAGCTGTTGCCTGCGGTGTCATGTGTTCGGAGATATCCGTATAACCAACGATATCGGCAAACAGAACGGTACCTTCGACGTGCTCACCACCAATCTCGACGTTATCAAGGTCACTGAGAATTTGCTTGGCCACATTACTGGAGACAAAGCGCGAAAAGGCATCCTCGACCTGGTTTTTCTTGAGCAGGCCGTCTGCCATGTTGTTGAACGAATCCATCAGGTTACCGATTTCGTCATTGCGTCTCTCGGTAATGCGGTAGTCAAGCTGGCCGTCATGGATGGCACGGCTTGCTGTCATCAGGTGATGAATCGGTTCAGATACCTTGCGAGACATCATGTAGGAGACGGCAATCGCGAGCAGGATCATGACGAGAGTCGCAGCAATGATAGCCCTGACCGAGTCGGCGATGGCCTGGTCGAGTGTTGCGCGACTGAACGTGATCAGCACATAGCCCGCGGTGACATCCAGAAAGTGTACCGGGTGCAGGAATGAAACAAGGTTTTCAGATTTGCCATTGTCGTGGAGATATTGCCATTCAATGGCAGATTTTTCAGACGTGGTGACATCAATCAGATCAAACCAGCCACCTGCGGGTTCAATACCAGCCGTCGCGAGCAGACCGCCCTTGTCATCATAGACACTGGTGGCAAGTATGTTCTCGTTGTTGGTGTTATTGCGAGTTAGTACCTCGAGACTGAGCTTGTCACTGGCAAGAATTTGTTCTTTTGCAGATTCAGCCAGCTGTGCTGCAATCGTGTCACCGTGCGCGTTGATCTGGTTGCGCAGCAGTTTTTCCTGGTTGTTGATGATGACGGAGCCAAGCAGGACCATGCCAAGTGATATCAGTAACGAGATGGCAAATGAAAGTTTGACCGCAATTGGAATGTGTTCCGGGAACAGCTCATGCACGTGATCAATCTTCCGTCTTAGCCAGATGGTGGCGCCAGACAGAAATCCCCGAACAGAAAACACGGGTTTTGGTGAATCTGATTTATGACTGTACATGGATCTGCTTTGCAATTATCTCCCAGCCAAATCATAGCACGGAGTTTTCCAGTTTGCTGTCAGATTAGTGTGATGGTTTGATTGGATTGATAAAAGTGTGATGCAGTAACCATTTTTCACCAAAATTATCCTTTTTATTCAAAGTGTTATACATCCCTAAAAGTCAGGATATCCAAACCCCTGTCTGTTCCGTGGCTGAGGGTGTAGAATACGCGGCCAGAAAATACCATTGTTGGAGTGCAAAATGAGCCTTATCCGAGCTTTCACCGGTTTACGTCCCGTCCCTGGTCACGCAGAAGATGTGGCCGCACCACCTTATGACGTATTGAATACTGCCGAGGCTCGTCAGCGCGCTGATGGTCGCAAGTGGAGCTTTTTGCATATTTCCAAGCCTGAAATTGATTTGCCTGAAGGCACAGACCCGTACAGTGATGAGGTCTACGCTAAGGGTGCTGATAACCTGCAGGGTATGATCAACAACAATATCCTTGCTCGTGACAGCAAGCCGAGTTACTACTTCTACCGCCTCGTTATGGGTGAACACGTCCAGACAGGTCTTGTAGCCGTAGCATCGGTTGCGGATTACGATACGAACCGTATCCGCAAGCATGAATTCACGCGTCCTGCCAAGGAAGATGATCGCGTCCGCAACATCGATGCGCTGAATACGCAGACCGGTCCCGTGTTCCTGACGTACAAGCATTCAGATACCGTCGATGCGATTGCCGATCAGGTGACAAGTACCGATCCGGATGTCGACATTACGGCAGATGATGGTATTCGCCATACACTCTGGAGCGTCTCTGATGATGCACTGGTCGAGAGACTGACAACAACGTTCGATGCAATGGATTGTCTGTATATCGCTGATGGTCACCATCGCTCTGCTGCTGCATCACGCATCTGCGCGCAGCGTAAGTCTGCAAATGCTACGCATTCGGGTGATGAAAGTTATAACTATTTCCTGTCAGTGATCTTCCCGGATAACCAGATGAAGATCCTCGATTACAATCGCGTGATTACCGATCTGAACGGGCTGGATGAACAGGGTCTGCTCGACATGATTTCAGAAAACTTCACTGTCACTGCGAGTGACGTACCGGTCAGCCCGGCAGGTAATGGTGAGTTTGGCATGTACCTGGGTGGTAAATGGTACAAGCTCGTGATCAATGCCGACCTCATACCGCAGCATGACCCGGTTGCGAGCCTCGATGTCAGCCTGCTGGCAGACAAACTGATTGAACCGCTCCTGGGTATCAGTGATCCACGCCGTGACAAGCGCATCGACTTTGTCGGCGGTATCCGAGGGCTCGAAGGGCTTGAGAAGCGTGTTGACAGTGGTGAAATGGCGGTCGCGTTTTCATTGTTCGCAACGCGTATTGACCAGCTTATGGATGTTGCTGACTCTGGCAATGTCATGCCACCAAAGTCGACATGGTTTGAGCCTAAGCTTGCGGACGGCCTCGTCTCACACGTTCTCGACTAAAAAACTACTACGCTTGCTTATACGGTGTTAAAAATGAACGAATATTGCTCATTTACTAGCGTGTAAACTCCGCATATTCGTTCATTTTTGCCTTGTCTAAGCGGCGCTCGTGACGTTTTTAGAAGTACTCTGGTTCTTAGAAAAGACTAAACTCGCTTTAGGTCGTCACTAGCAAAGCCGGAACAAGGCAAAACAAGCAAGTATGCCTTAGCTTAATGCAGGTAAAATCTTTTCAGTCTGTCGCGATCGAAGCTGAAACAAGGTAATTAAGTTTAAAGTTGTTTCAAAGCGTTACGAGTGAAGCTGAGACAAGGCAAAAACAAGCGAGGAAGCGTAGTTTACGAACTGGTAAATGAGCATTCCGAGCTTGTTTTTAACGCAGTATCAGCAAACGCAGTAGCTTTGAGGCAATCTTTTAGTCTTCGCTGCTGAAATCGTAGTCCATCTCTGGCCCCGGCTCCTGCAGAAAATGCCCCTGGATGTAGTTAACACCGAACTGCCAGAGCAGGGCGAGGCTGTTAGCATCCTGCACAAACTCGGCAATAGTCAGCTTACCCATTGAATGAGCGGTCTGGATGATAGTCTGAACGGTATCCTGGTGATGTTCATCTTTTGACAGATCACTGATCAGGGTGCCATCTATCTTCAGGTAATCAGCATCAAGGTGCTTGAGGTTCTTGATCGAGTTAAGCCCACTGCCGAAGTGGTCCAGCACAGTCTGACAATGCAGTTGTTTAAGGCCATTAATAAAGGACTTGGCATCGGACAGGTGCATGACGGCCATGGTCTCATCCAGCTCGAAAATAATGGAGTCTGCAGACAGGCGTTTTTCTTTAATCTGTTCACTGATCCATGGCAGCAGGGATGCATCAGACAATGTGAACCCGGTGACTTTGACAAACAGCTTGGTGGCCTTGCCTGCGGCATGCTCATCAACGAGCTTCTTCATGGCGCTTTCAATCACCCAGCGGTCAATGCGGTTCATCAGGCCGGCCTGCTCGGCCGCTGGCATGAACTGTTCTGGCAGCACTTCACGGCCGCTGTCACTTTTTAATCTCAACAGGACTTCATAGGTCTCACGGGTATCGCCATGCAGGCTGACAATTGGCTGGTAAGCGAGGTAGAAGTTATCGTGGTCAAGTGCATTCTGGACAGTTTCAACCCAGGCAGCATTGCGTTCCTTGCCAGCTTTTTCGTCTGCAATCGGGTTATGCAGGTGAACCTGGTTGCCACCGGCTTCGCGAGCCAGGCTGCAGGCCAGGTCGGCACGGGAAATTATGTCGTGCGTGTTACTGGCATTCTCGCCAATCGGACTGATGCCGATGCTGCAGGTTGTCGTGACAGAGTGGCCGGATACCTCAGAGATATGTTCCTCAACTGAATCGATAATGACCTGTGCATATTTGAGAAGCTCTTCATTACTGTCAGCGTCATTGACCAGAACGGTAAAGCTGTGGTCACTGAATCGCGCGATAATATCTGTTGAATGAATCGTATCCGCGAGCACTTTGGCAATGTCACTAAGTGCCAGGTCACTGGCAGCAAGTCCAATACTGTCCTTGATAGATGCATAGTCATCCAGGTCGATATAGAACAGGGCACTGCGAATTGCATCTGCTGCAGCCCTCGATATGGTTGTTTCGAGGACTTCCATAAAGTGTTGACGGTTATAAATACCGGTCAGGAGATCCTGTTGGCTGAGGATGTTCAGCTGGTTCTGCAGCTCCTTGTCAGATGCAGTGCGGATAATGATTTGTGTGCAGGCCTCTCCATCGATAGATGCAGGTGTGAACTCCATGACGGCATTGAACTCAGTTTCATCGGTACGCAGGCCACGTACTTCTATTTCACCCTGCATTTCTGTCTCTTCACTGTCAAAACTGCGCAGGAATTTTTTGAAAGCATCATGATCCTGTGGTGAAACCATGTCCATAATAGGCATGCCTTCGACTTCATCCGGATCATCGTAGCCAAACAGTTCCATGTAGACGGGGTTTGCGTAGATGTGCATGCCTTCATGCACGTAAGTGATCGCATCGCGTGAACTATCCAGCAGTGAGCGGCAGCGTTTCTCACTCTCGCGCCGGGATTTGTTATAGATTCTCAGTTTACGGCGGTCATCCAGGGCCTTGATCTCGCGACGTACGACGAATTGCAGATGTTCAGGTTCATCGTCTTTCCTGATGAAATCACAGGCACCGGCCTTGAGTACCTGGCCAGCTGTGATGTTTGTAATGTCATTCGCCACGACAATTAAGGGGATATCCTTTTCTGTTTGTTTGAGTAATTCGATAGCCTTGAAGGCATCGATGTAGGTGAGGCTATCTGCAGTAATGATCAGGTCCCAGTTCTGTTCATTCACCGCTGTTTCCATGTCCTCATCATCTTCGACACGCGTTGCACGCACGGCAAGCCCTGAATTACGCAGGATGTTTGTAATAATCTCCGCGTCATTCGAAGACTCATCAACTATGAGCAATTTTAGGGTACTGTCAGATGCCATTCTTCGCCCTGGTGTAATTATTATACGGGTCGTTATTAAGTTATAGATGATATATTAAAATTTCTGATAAATCATGAAATTGGCGTGTATTTTTTGGGTGTGAGCATGGTGGCTGGCATTTCACAAACGGGCTGTCGAATTTCAGTCTGATAGTAGTTGTCATCAAGGTGTCTAACTGTTACTAATATACTAAAGGGTTATGTATTTATAAAGTGTATAAGATGGTCAATCCGAAGGAGATTCCATATGCAGGGTATAAAAGTTAGAAGCGAATCTACGGATGATTTACGTGCTATCGATGTGGTCAACCTGAGCGCCTTTGAAGGTGAACAGGAGGCAAAGTTAGTCGCAGAATTAAGAAAACTACCTGATTATTCAGCAGATTTTTCACTTGTTGCAGAATTTAATGGCCGCTTGGTCGGGCACCTCATGCTGACACCGGGTCAGCTTATCTATAATGGTGAAAAGACACCGGTACTGCTGTTGGCCCCGATGTCTGTCGTGCCATCTCAGTCACACAGGGGTATAGGAACTGAACTGGTCGATGCGGCGATCAAGCTGGGTAAGGAAAAAGGCTTTGCGGCAATCATTACAGCAGGGCAACCTGATTACTATGCGCGGTTGGGATTCGAACCGAGTGCAAAACGGGATATTCATTGCAACCTGCCAGTTCCGGAAGATGCAATAATGATGGTTGAGCTGGATGCCAGTGCTATTTCGCAAGGTGGTATGGTCAATTACTCTGCGCCATTCCTGTCTCTTTACTAGGAAGCTATAGCGTCGTCCAGATAGAGTCGAATTCTTCTTCGCTGAGCATCTCGGTGGTCTGTTCATCATGACCAGTACCGCTGCCCTGTACATTTTCATCAACAACATCAAACTGGAACTGCGAGAAACTGTTCGTGTACTCGAGCTGCTCAGTCAGCACGGCGATAATTGATTTGTCATGCAGGTTGATACGTATCTGGCTGCCAGTTCTGAACGGCATTGCAGGTGTAATGATCGTGGCAGGCTGATCGATCGCACGTAGCTCGGGCAGCATCAGGCAGCGCAGAAAATCAGAGCTGGGTTCCGAGCCATTTCCGGCATCGAGGCGAGCGGCAACTGCCACAGAATTTGGGGTCAGCATTTGTACACCGAGTTCAAAATTCCCGACACGGTTGCTTAGCATCCTGCGGATAACACCAATCCCCCATTGATCGATCGAGGCGTCTTCAACATCGCGAATTGCGAGCAAGTCGCCGACATGGGCAGTGAAATCGACGTCTGAATCCGAGACCAGGCAATAACCCCCGGCACTGACATTCGCAATACTAAGCTTGATGGTCTGGTACTCATAGCCCTGCAGGTCTGTAACGCCAGCATTGAGTGAGGTTGTTGGCGAACCTGCGTTAGTTGGATCATTGTCAGAATACGTGTAATTCATATTCCAGACATCCGGTCCCTTGACGACATCTGACAGCGCCGCGACCTTGGTTGAATGATAGTCAGCAGTTGAACTTGTGAACTGTAAATCATCGGTGCTTGGAATGGGTGTGAAGGGCTGTTCACCACTGACAAAATGGTGCGCGGCACTGAGCCCAAGGGCCACTTCGGCATAGGCTGATTCTTTCTTAATTCTTGAAAATCCGCGCTTGGCCATAACGCTCCACGTCGATAGCAGGCGGTCGAGCAGATCAGATGAGATAAGATTCATCAGGTCAGGGTTTGCAGACTGGTATTGATCATTGATGCTGATGACCATTTCACTGGTGTTGAGCAACCGGCAGGAGCGGTAGTCATCTTCTTTATGCATCGCAAGGTAACCAGGTGGATTGTCCTTGTGCAGGTCGATAATAAACAGGGCTGTCGGGTTATGCTGTGGTGAAACATTGTCAATACGTGAGAGATAAACAAATCGATCGAGCAGGGCGCAGACCTTATCGATCTCGCCGCGGTGCAGACGATAGGGCATGGCCAGCGAGAGTAACAGGATTTTCCTGTAAATCGTGCTAATTGTGCTGTAATTGTTTACCTTGTTGAGAGGGTCTTTGATTTCCTGTTCAAGTAACTCGTACGATTCGGCAAAGTGATACATCGTATTTAATTCTTTCCAGATGCCGCGAGGAAACGGTGCATAGATCTGGTAGGAGCGCATCAACAACTGCCCCTCGTAGTTCACTGCACGATGCAGGGTAGCGGTAAGGAGTTTCAGATCCGGGCGCGCTGATGATTCTATCTGCTGGGCGATGACCTTGTAGCCAACTGCCAGCTCGGACAGGATGGCACGTGTTAATTCAGAAATTTTACGGTTTCGCGTATTGAGTGGTAGTGGATGACCCGCAAAATGTTTTTCCAGTGCCTCAACTACATACTGGCAAGGCTTGCGAAGTAATTCGAGTGTCTTGTAGCGCTGTTGTATGGATAACTCCAGGCGGTTAATCTCAACAACTGCTCTGAAAACAAGCTTGGAGGTTTCACCGAGATTGGCCATTGGCAGATTCACGATCCACTTCTCAATGATCCTTGGGCGCACGTCAAATGACGTCTTCATCGGCGCCGCTTGATCAGGGGTATTCAACCCTTTGAGATCGACGATGTCTGACATATGCCCTTTCTCGTTGAAGTATAGTTGACCGCCTGTCCGTTCCACACAGGGACAGTTGTTCCTCAATTCACTCATAAAAGTATATCAGAAAAATTTCTGTCTACTAAGAATTTGATTTATATAAGTTAATTAACCTTCTGTTATAACGGGGTTTTACTGAACTCTCCAGCATGTTCCCGAACCAGTTTGGGGACGAGATAACCGGGTAGTGAATCACGCAGTTTGGCAACCAGTTGACGGGCAACCTCATCTGGAACAGCAAAATGAGCGGCACCCAGTACCCTGTCGAGTTGATGCAGGTAATAGGGGTGGATATCACAATCCCCGAGCCGTTCGCTGAGTTCGGTCAGGGCAGCGACCGAATCGTTGACCCCGGCAAGCAATACAGACTGGTTGAGTAACCAGCTGCCAGTGTGTTGCAGTTTCTGACAGACATCGGCCACAGCAGCATCAATTTCATTGGCATGGTTGATATGCAGCACGACAACGGTCTGCAGGTGTGAAGAGGCAAGCCCGTCACACAGTGCAGAGGTAATGCGTTCCGGCAACACCACAGGCAGTCGCGTGTGTATGCGTAAGCGTTTGATATGCTTTATGCCTTCAAGCATGTCGATGAGGCGCAAGAGCTTTGTATCGGTCAGGCTGAGGGGATCGCCTCCACTGAGTATGACCTCGTGGATGGAGCTGTCTCCGGCAAGTGATGCTATGACGGGTTGCCAGTCCTGTTTGGCCGGGTTGGAAGCGACATAGTCAAAATGGCGCCGGAAACAATATCGGCAATGTATGCCGCAGGCCCCTGTGGCGAGTAGCAGGGCGCGTCCCGGGTACTTTTGTAGCAGGCCAGGTTGCAGGCTTGCGGCATGATCGCCGACCGGGTCGTGACTGTATCCAGCCGTCTTCTCAAGCTCGGCACCGAGTGGCAGTACCTGTCGCAACAATGGATCGGCCGGGTCAGCAGGCCTGATCCGGTCAAGGTAGGTATGTGGGACCTTTAGACCAAATAGCTCGCTGGCCTTGCGGGCGGCAGGCAGTAGCGAGTCAGGCAGCTGAAGCCGTTCCAGCAACTCAGCCGGATCGGTAATTGAGCGTGCCAGGGTCTGCTGCCAGTGATCGAACTGCAAAGTTGCGGTGGTTACCTGTATCATAGGGATCTAAATTGATTATCTGACTCGCATGATAACGCATGCGGGTCGCAGCAGGCGACTGCATGGCAAAATAGTGAGGACAGCATGGCCAGTTACAACACCAATGAATTTCGCAGTGGACTCAAGCTCATGATCGATGGCGATCCGTGTGCGATTGTCGAAAACGAGTTTGTGAAGCCGGGCAAGGGTCAGGCGTTTAACCGCGTCAAGATACGTAATTTGAAGACAGGCCGTGTAATTGATCGTACCTACAAGTCAGGTGAGTCTGTTGAGGCTGCCGATGTTATGGATACCGAGATGCAGTATCTCTATAACGATGGTGAGTTCTGGTATTTCATGGACCCGGATACCTTCGAGCAGCACGGTGCTGATGCCAACGCGGTCGGTGACAATACCAAGTGGCTGAAAGAGCAGGATATGTGCACAGTGACACTCTGGAATGGCAGTCCACTCAGCATTACACCACCGAATTTTGTACTTCTAAAGGTTGCCGAGACTGATCCGGGTGTGCGCGGTGATACATCGGGGGGCGGTGGTAAGCCGGCAACAATGGAAACGGGCGCTGTGGTTCGCGTGCCGCTGTTCATTGATGAGGGCGAATTGCTCAAGATTGATACGCGTACCAGCGAGTATGTCTCGCGAGCCAAGGAAGAGTAGCACTGCTATTTCTCAATAGTATTTACAGGTGGCTCTATGACAGAGAAGGACTGGCAGCCGCAGGCAACGCTTGATGTCCTGCAACGTCGTGCAGAGTTACTGCAGCAGATCCGCGATTTTTTTGCCCGACGTGACGTACTTGAGGTGGATACGCCCGTACTGTCACGTGCGGCAAATACTGATCCGAATATCGATAGTTTCGTGATTGATTATGCAGGCCCCGACAGCCCTGTAAGTGGTCAGTTGTATCTGCATACCTCTCCTGAATTTGCCATGAAACGACTGCTTGCGGCAGGTAGTGGACCTATTTACCAGCTGTGCAAGGTGTTCCGGGATGGTGAGGCAGGACGAATGCATAATCCGGAGTTTACTCTGCTTGAATGGTATCGGCCCGGGTTCGATCATCATGCGCTCATGGATGAAGTAGAAGAATTGTTGAACCAGCTATTGGGTATCAATGTGGCCTTTCGTCGCATCACCTACCAGCAGGCTTTTATCGATACTACGGGAATCGATCCGCTGACGACATCGGTTGAACAATGCCGTGCATACAGTATTCGGAGTGGGCCAGGTGATGTAACAGGTTTGGGTGAAAATCTTGATGCGTGGCTGGACCTGCTCATGGACCAGGTCGTGGTGCCGACACTGGGCAATACACCTGTTTTTATTTTCGACTACCCGGCCTCACAGGCCGCCCTGGCTCGCCTGAGTGCGAATGACTCGCGTGTTGCGGAACGTTTTGAATTATTTATCAGCGGTGTTGAACTGGCAAATGGATTTCATGAGTTGACCGATGCCGGTGAACAGCGCCAGCGATTCCTGTCAGATAATGCGCAACGTGAACAGGACGACAAGCCTGGTTATCCTATTGATGAAAACCTGCTGCAGGCATTGGAACATGGCTTGCCGGACTGTGCCGGTGTGGCGCTGGGTATCGAACGACTGCTTATGTTGTTAACAGGAAAAAATTACATCAGCGATGTGCTTGCCTTTCCCATTTCACGGGCCTGACAAATAACAGGTGGTCTTCACCTGTTAGAAGATGACAGGAAGCGGGGCGAGGATAAGCAACACGAACACGGCCCATACCGTGAAGATGTCAGTTCGCTCAATCAGTTTCATGGTCAGATCACTCATATGTTCACGTTAACCCTAGTCTAGGTTGTTGTGTCTGAATGTGCGGTTAACCAGTTATATGCATTTGTGTGACATATTCCCGCCGGACTCGCATGGAGCGGTTAGCCTGCTAACAGCTTACAAGTTATAGATATTCAGGGAAGAGGTGCAGATTGATCGTAGATGTAGGCGAATCGCTTACTTTTCTGTAAGGGGCTGGCCCATCTGAACAGTGTCACCTGCAGCAAGTTGAGGAGCCCAGGTTGTATGGCCTTCCGGGAACAGCAAGATCACGGTCGAGCCCATATTAAAGCGACCCATTTCATCGCCGTGATCGAACTTAACGGCATTTTTTTCATACTGCCAGCGGTTGATGGATTTTCCATACGGCGGTGTCACGGTACCGTGCCAGGTTGTTTCCATACTGCCAACGTTAATTGCGCCGACGAGTATCAATGCCATTGGCCCATTTTCAGTTTCAAAAATATTGATGACACGTTCATTGACAGCGAACAGGTTCGGGATGGTTTCGGCTGTGTAGGTATTCACGCTGTAGAGTTTACCCGGTACGTAGATCATCTCACGCAGTTCTGCGTCTAGTGGCATGTGGATGCGATGATAGTCGCGCGGTGACAGGTAGATGGTACAAAAGCTGCCGTTGTGAAACAGCTTGCTGAGGTTATCAGAACCACCAAGCAGTGCGGTGAGATCGTAGTCATGGTTCTTGGCCTGCAGGATGCTTGTAGCATTGATCCTGCCTAGCTGACTAATTGTGCCATCAACAGGACAGCATAAACCGCTTTCGCAAACAGGTCGTGCTTCGGGTTTCAGTGGGCGCGTAAAAAAACTGTTGAAGTCCTTGTAGGCCGTTGGTTCGGATTCAAGGGCAATCTGCATATCAACATTGAACCAGCCAATGAACCAACGAATCATCGTGTTCTTGAACCAGCGGGTACGGATGCGTGTCAACGTGTGAACAAGATTGGATAGCCCGTGCTGGGGAACAATACGAACAAACAACAGTGCCAGGGCAGACTTCATGATCAGTGGTGCATATGGTGGTGGCTGTGGTCAGTGCCGCCGGTGGCTTTTTTTACAGCAAATTTAACAGGCACGGTATTACCATCTTTAAAGGTAAGTTCAAGTTGCACGATGTTGCCCGCTTTGACAGGCTTGACCGGGTTAAACAGCATCATGTGCATACCTTCAGGCTTCAGTTCTACCGAAGAGCCGGCAGGGATAACAATGTTTTCCTGTCGATGCATTTTGCTCACACCGCCTTCCAGTACCGTCTGGTGTAACTCGACACTGCTGAAGTTACCACCCGTGACTTTAACCAGTGTGGCAGGCTTGTCACTGCTGTTGGTGATTATAATATAACCGGCAAGCACTCGGCTGACAGGGGGTGCTTCACGTATCCAGGCATCTTGTGTAGTAATACTTTCTGCAATAGTTGGCAGCGATGTGAGAGCCAGTACAGCCAGAAGCAAGGTTGAGAAGAGACGTTGCATAATCAGTACTCGTAGACGTTGCGGATTCGGGTAAATTCATTAACCAGTCGCTCAGCCTCATGTGGCGCAGAAAACAGGGCGTGCAAATTGCCATACGGATTCACGAGCAGGATCGCTCCGCTATGGTCAACACCGTAGTTTGTGTCATCGGCTGATTTTTTCTTGACCAGGTACGGGATACCGAACTGGGTGGTCAGCTTGTCAACATCGTGCTTGTTCTGGCCTGTCAGACCGATAAAGGCCTTGTTGAAATACGGCATGTACTGGCTTAACTGTTCAACCGTATCACGTTCGGGATCAACGGAGACCATGATAAAGCGTGGCACCTGGCGGCCCTGTTCATCATTTGCCAGAAGGGTGGCCATGACGTTCATAATCGACAGGGTATTCGGGCAAACGTCCGGGCAATTTGTATATCCAAAAAATATAAACGACCAGTTGCCCTGCAGGGATGCTTCGGTAAAGGGCATGCCCTTATGGTCAGTCAATGCAAACGGGTCAATGATCCGCGGCGTACTGAATACAGTAGCATGCAGTTTGTCGTGGTCGAGGACGGGTTTGTTAGCTATTTTGTATAGCTGGAATCCCCCCACAATGACGGTACTGAGTACGATAAAAGGGAGTAGGAAACGGTTAAAGATGCTGGTCTTCATAATGATGGGCAATATATTTTTTAGGGCTGAGATAAGCAGGTCACATCATACCAGAAAGCTGTACGGGTGAGGATAGTATGCCTGCAGTCCCGGGGGCCGCTAGTCAGGTAAAACCACGGTCTTGCCAGCAGCTTCAAGTGCTGCGGCTGCTTCGGGTGGCATGTATTTCTCATCATGCTTGGCAAGTACCTGTTCGGCCGTAAATACGCCACTGCTCTGGAGCTTGCCCTGTGCGACGACACCTTGTCCTTCACGGAACAGGTCAGGAAGGATACCCGTGTAACTGACAGGTATATCTTTCGCAGTATCGGTTACGATGAACTGTATCTGCAGACCATCATCACTACGGCTCACACTGTTGTCCTTGACCATACCACCGAGACGGAAGGTCTGGTTAACCGGGGCTTCTCCGTTGACGATCTGTGTTGGCGAGAAAAAGAACACGATGTTACTGCTAAACGCATTCAGTACGAGCAATGTGGCAACACTTAATCCCGCAACTGCGAAGATGATAAAGCCGATTTTTTTATGACGAGGTTTCATAACGTTTCTTCAAATTTTGTTTCAGTTTTCGGTAACGACTCAGTGGCAGCCAGACGTTCAGTCCGAGCACGATAGTAGCGACAGCATAACTGCCCCAGACGTAAAAGGCATAACCACCCATGTTAAAAAATGTCTCCCAGTTCATGCGCCTTGCTCCTGCAACCAGCGTGAATCGGACTCATTCTCGAGGATTGCTGTACGCATCCGGACCAGTACTACACTGATGAATAATAATTTGAAAGCAGTGGCCATGACCAGTAGCGGGATCAGGATACTGCTGTGAATCGTGGGGCCATCGACACGCGCGACCGAGGCTGGTTGGTGCAGGGTGTTCCACCATTCAACCGAGTAATGAATTACTGGGAGGTTTATCACGCCGACGAGGATAAGTATGGCACCTGCACGTGCGGCACGGCGCGGGTCATCAATGGCAGATTGCAGGGCCATGAAGCCAAGGTACAGGAACAGCAGGATCAGTTCAGAGGTCAGGCGCGCATCCCATTCCCACCAGGTCCCCCACATCGGTTTGCCCCACAGCGAGCCGGTAATCAAAGCAATCAGTGTGAACGAGGCACCTATTGGTGCACAGGCTGTGACAAATGTGTCGGTCAGGCGGATCTTCCAGACCAGGCCAATGGCACATGCACCGGCCATCATTGCGTAGACGAACATGGACATCCACGCTGCGGGTACATGGACGAACATGATACGCACGGTTTCACCCTGCTGGTAATCAGGTGGCGCAACAAACAGACCCTGGTAGAGCCCGGCGAGAAGGGTAATGATGCACAGGCCAGTTACCCAGGGCAAGAGCTTGCCTGCAAACGGGTAAAAGTACTTCGGTGCCGCCAGTTTCTGGAAAATCACGTTTTGTGCCTGTTTTTCACGATGTCGTACATATGACTAGTTTACCAGATGCCACTGACGGATGGCTCAATCGAGTGAAACGCGTAGTGCATGATTGGTGACCCAGGGCACGAAAATAACAGCGATGACCAGGTAGGCGCCCAACAGGGAGAGCTGGCCATCGACCGGAAAACCGCCACTGGCCGCGATAATCGCACCGGTTGAGAAGATCAGCACAGGTATATAGAGCGGCAATACGAGCAGTGCCAGCAACACACCACCGCCGCGCAGGCCAAGGGTCAGGGCAGCCCCGACCGCACCGATCAGGCTCAGAACAGGGCTACCCAGTAATAGCGTAATCACGGTGTATAACAGGGCCGTATTGTCCATATGGAAGGTCAGGGCAATCACCGGGCTGATGACAACGAGAGGCAGACCAGTGGTTAGCCAGTGAGCCAGGATCTTCGCCGAAATCAGGACACTGACGGGTTGTGGTGAAAGTAGCAGCTGTTCAAGAGTTCCATCGTGTAATTCATTGTTAAACATGCGTGGCAGCGACAACAGGGTCGCGAGCAGGGCGGCAACCCAGATAACTCCCGGTGCGATCAGCTGCAGGGTTTTGGGCTCAGGTCCGATGCCGAGCGGGAACAGGCTGACGACAATGACAAAGAAGATCAATGGCGTGAGGATATCGTTGCGTTGCCGGTAGGCGAGCAACATTTCTCGTTGCAGCACGCGCAGCCATGCCTGGAATACGCCAGGTGTCGGGTTGGCAGGCATTAGCCGAGCACCACGTTGAGGGTGACCTGTGAGATAAAGGTGGCATCCTGGTGGGTCGTTACCAACGCCATGCCACCACGCTCAATGTGTGTGGCGAGTCGGCCGGCGAACCATTCAACGGCACTGGTATCGAGTGCGGTCAGTGGTTCATCAAGGATCCAGAGTTTACGTGACTCAAGCAGCAGCCGTGCCAGTGCAACGCGGCGTTGCTGACCCTGTGAAAGTAAACGAAGTGGTTTGTTGCAATGACTGGACAGCCCGACCTCTTCAAGTGCGGAGTAAATTAACGGGCTTGATACAACCTGGTTTGAACACAGGCGCAGGTTTTCACAGGCATTCAGATCACTGTACATGCCACCACGATGGCCGATGTAGAGCAGGTCTTCGTTATAGCGGTCACGGTTTGTCTGGATAGGTTGTTGTTGCCAGCGCACCTCACCCTCTGCGGGCAGCGTCAGGCCGCATAACATTCGCAACAGGGTTGTCTTGCCGGCACCATTACTGCCCGCAACGTGAAGCAGGTCACCGTCCTGCAGGCTAAACGAGATATCGGAGAAAAGCCGCTGACCGCCGCGTTCGGCGGCCAGCATATGGGCTTCGAGCATGGTTTGGTTACCGCACCATGTCTTCAAGCTTGGCCTCGTCATGAACGAAGTACGGTTCACCGTGTTCATCGAGGTAGAGCTCCTGCATTTCTTCCAGGTTGAATGGGCGTGAACCGATTCGACCGAAGATAGCGATCTGGCCACCGGTTTCATCGACACCACGGTCACGATCCAGCCCCTTCGACAGTGACAGGGCAGGCTTACGTGTTGGTGCAGTGGCAATCAGCTCAGGCACAGGTTCCGGGCTGAAGCCATAGAAACGTGGCTGTGAGTCAGGCGAGGTCAGCTGCAGGACCTTGATGCCGTTCTTACCATCGGCTACATAGCCAATCAGCGAGGCATTCGTGGTACCGACCACGACATCACGTGCATCGTTGAGCTGTCCATCAGCGGTGTACTTCATGTACAGCTTCGGCTGCTCGGCCTTTTCGACATCAATAATGACAAGGCCTTCTTCACCACCTGCAACATAGGCATAGGTACGTGCAACGTAGATACGCTTGCCGTCCTTCATTGGTACAAAGGCGTTATCGACCAGTTTGGCCTTCTCCGGTGTGGTGACATCAATGACCTTGAAGCCTTCATCATCAGTGACGAACAGGTAGCGGAACTGCAGGGCAGTCGCGCGCGGGTTCTTCATCGGTATGACGGTCAACAGCTTCGGTTTGGCCGGGTCATTCATATTAAGAATAACCACACCCTTCGGAGTCGTGATGTAGAAGTAGTAACCACCAATGGTCAGGTGGCTGGCGCCGTTGAGGATGCCGTTCTCGTTCCATGTAACAGTCCGTTCGAAGAAGTTGTTACGTGGCTCACCGTCAGCCAGTGTGTTGACGTCAGCAACAATGAGGCCTTCCTCGGAATCAGTGATGAACATGTTGTCGTAAATCGGGTGCATCGGCTGTTCGAGGTTAACATTCTGCATCATGTCACTGCGGCTGCGTACAGCATGAATCGGCTGGTTGGTCGGCAGTACAACACAGGTTGCATTCTTTGACTTGATACGCGTGTTATGACCCAGCGGGCTGAACGGTGCCGTGATAATACGTTGCGAGATACCCTTGTTGGCGATGCTGGCGATATCGTAGGCCTGGGTACCATTTTCGCCTTCGGAAACGAACAGGTATTCGCCACGCATCTGGATGCAGTTGGCAAAGTTCGATTCGTGGCGGAATACGTACTCAAGTTTTTCCGGCAGCACGCGGTTGTTATCCAGGTGGTCCTTGTACCAGTCCGGGTAGGCGTACTTGTGCAGGTAACTACCGATCACCGCTTGTGGTTCATCCCACTCGGTGACACGCTGACCAACGATCTGGTCTTCTGTACCGACCCAGGCATAGTAGCCGACGAAGTTCACGAAGTTGGTACCGAACAACAATAACTGCGACATGATGGCGTTGTTGTTGTTGGCTTCCGACAGGTGACAATCGGTACAGGTCTTCGTTTCCGTCTTACGCGTGGTGTGCGGGAAGTGTGGCGCAAAGGCCTGTGAACTGTAACCACTGGCAGCAATCGGTGGCTGCTGGATGTAGATCAGCTCACGGTTGATGTTACGTGATGACAGCACCAGCGCTGACGATGAACGTACCGGTGCGATACGGCCACCCTTGGCCGGTCCATGTTTACCGAGCTGGTACATCTGGTCACGGACAACCTGCGGATTATAGGTTGCATAGTTACGTGTTTCACCACCTTCATAGTGATGGCGTTCACTCTTCCAGTTGGCCTGTATAGGCAGGTGACAACCGGCACAACTTGTTGCCCATGAGCTGTGACAGGTGAAGCAGAGCATGTCTTCGTTCTTGTGCGCACGGTCTTCCTTCGCGACTGCAGGACCCCACTTGAAGTCCTTCTTGTCGTTTGACATGAGCTTGGCACGGGCAGACTTGGCATTGAAGTCGTCATGATCCGGGTTGACGTTGTCCTTGACCAGTGACATTTCCCACTCACGGTCTGGCCACAGTGATGAACGTTGGATGAGCTTGCCATCACGCCATTCAAATCGTTTCTTACCTGTTGGTGTACGCAGGATAGACAGGTCATTACCCCCTGGTGGCGCGGCAGGACCTGAAGTCAGCAGGGTAGGGTACTCATCGGCGGTACCGTGACAATCCATACAATCGATTTCAACGGCCTGGGCAACTTCACCATAAATATGACCATTGCCGTGCGAGTCCTGGGCAAAGTGACAGTCAACACAGTGCATACCAACATCGAGGTGAATCGATGACATATGCACGGCTTTCTTGGCCCATTCAGGATCTTCTTCAGAGACGATCTTGCCATCGGCATCGAGCATGTTACCGGCACGGTCACGCTTGAAGATGGCGCGGAAGTTCCAGCCGTGACCATGGTAGTCGGCAAACTGGGTGTCCTTGAGTTCGTCGTTCATTTCCCAGACCTGGCGGAGGAAGTCATGGTCACTCCACTTACCGCGAATAGCCGCTTCTTCCGGGTTCTTCTCGTTGATGTAACGAATCTCAGCATCAGTCGGGTATTTCTGTTCTTTCGGCCACATGTGCGGGGCGTCTGACTCGTAGTCCCACATGGTATAACCGAGGTATGAGTTCACGAACACGTTCGGTTGGTGCATGTGACAGTTCATACATAGCGAGGTCGGTATCGCGCGTGAGAACTCATGTTTCAGAGGATGGCCTTTTTCATTCTTCGCAATGGTTGGGTCCACAGTTTGTGTTTCGCCGTTGTGACCAAATTCTGCGTAAGGGCCTGAATGGCGTGGATCACGGTCATTCGCGTAGACGACATGACAGGATGAACAACCGGATGAACGGAAGTCGCCTGGGCCATCATTGGTGCCAAGGAACCACAGGAACGGGTCGTTCAGGCGAGTCTTGTGAATATTCAGCACCGGTACCGAGATACGCAGTCCGGTTCCCGGACCACGGTTGGATTGTTTGATATCGGGACGGCCCGGTTCTTCAAGCTGCTGGATGCGCCCAAGTGAGTTTGGCAGTCCGGTTTCAGGGAACAGGTTAACGATGTTACGGCCACCGCGTTCAAATACACGGAAGATGTCGCCCGGGGGTACAGTTTCCCAACTCGGCATCGGGAATAATTGCGCCAGCGCGCCCTTGGCAGCCATTTCATCAGTTGGTTTGACCGGGGCGACGAGTGAAGCAGGTTCACCGTCGCGGGTATAGGCCTCACCAAGAATATATCGCTTGAACGGCAGGATACCGTTGTTGTAGGCGCCACCGCCCCAGAGCATGATACCGGTGGCCATCATGCTACGTTCACTGGCCTGGATAATCGGCAAGTGACAGGCACCACAGGCTTCACGTGCAACGCGCAGGTCACCCGGGTTCACAAAGCGGACAAACTCGGCGCTCTCGTTGTTTAGCAGGGTAAAGCTGACTTCGGGATTGGCACTGTTCGGGTAGTTCCAACGTTCCGGGAAGCGCGGCTGTTCATGGCTCTTGTCCTGTGCCGCACGGTAGGCATCATCGCCTTGTTTTGCATTTTCAGGCTTGTTGACGGATGAATCACCACCATGACAGTCGGTACAACCGAGGATAACGGCCGGGTTGGAGTGCATGGTCTTGCGATCAGATTTGGTATGACAGGTGATACAACCGGCACTCTTGTCGTCGGCTTCTTTCCACGTTTGCTGGGCAGGGGCATCTGGTGTGACGTCATACTGAATGTCACGAGGTTTCTCAAGACCCTTCTTCAGGGCTATCGCACTCGCAGCATTAATGTCGACAGGTCCTTTGTGGCCCGTGGAATCATAGTGGCTTGAGGCAATAGCAAAGGCACTGGCGATACAAAGCAGGCCAGCCGGGAGCAAGCGGGTGAGCAGTCGTTGTTTCATCACGCGTTGTTCATTCCATGTTGTGTTACAGGATCAATATGTAAGTATCAGGTTGGCGAGTACCGAGTACGAAGTTTCATCTCCGTAGAGCTCTTCAAAGCCATCACCCGGGTATAGCGCAGCCCCGGATAACCTGAATACAATATTCTGGGTAAAGAAGGGTCGGTAAATGGCAGATACGGACACATCCCAACCAATGTCTTTGTCGATCGAGCCGACCTGCCTGAATGCCTCGAGTGACGAGGTGTCGGCAAAGCCAAGCTTGTTGACGTTTGCCGAGACGCGCCATTCCGGTGTCAGGTCAAAATCAGCACCGACGCCAAGCAGGGTCGTACCCGGGTTGACGAAGTTCGACTGGCCCTGTTCTTTCGAGGTGCGCAGTGAGTTCAGAATGCCGTTTCGCGCCGACAGGGCAACGCCACCACCACCGATATTGGCAACTGGCTGACGGATCCAGAAGCTTGTGTCGGCACCCGCAAACAGTGGGTTCTCAAAGATTGAATCGAAGCCCTGTGAGCGATCATCAAATGGATCCTTGTCGCCACTGGCATAGAGACCCGACAGGCGCAGGCGGATCCAGTCAAAGTCCATAGAGGCTTCAGCCGCTGCAAAGTACGCATCGATGCGTACTTTGTCATCAAAGAATGCATTACGGTTTTCACGACCCGTGGCGTAGTACAGGGACGTAGTCAGGTTTACTCGACCAAAGTGACCATCACCATTGTAACCGAGGTAAGTCACGTCATATTCACGCGGGCGTCCGTCTCCGAGCGGGGCCGGGCGTTGCAGGAAACCGTTTTCATCAAAGAAGTTTTCACCTTCGCGGTTACGATTGTGGACAATCGTTCCCTGCGAGGTGAAGCCAATCACCGGGAAGTCCTGCTTGTAGACGTTGGCGATGAAGACATCGTCATCACGCAGTGATTCGCCGATATCATTCAGGCCGCTGTTGATGTCTTTCTCAACGCGCCTGAACCATGCCAGGTTGTATTGCCAGAAGTTGTTGTCACGGTTACCGAACAGGCGGACCCCAAACTGGACATCCTGGAACAGGAAGCCACGGAAGTCCGCGTTAAACGGCTGGATACCGATACGGAAACTGTCAAAGTCATAACGATCCGAGACGTTGCGTAAATGCTTGTCCCAGAATGCTTCCTGGACCGCAAGGAAATCGTCGGTACGCACCTTGCCATCATTTGCATCAATGAACAGGGCACGGTTTTCGTCGACTTCAACACGGTTGTAGTTATACGCCAGTGTCAGGCGGAACTCGTGATCGGGTGGCTTAAATGCCGTATCACCTTTGAACAGGACAAGGCCTGCAATCAGGGTTTGAGAGAAGACGGTCTGGTCACGGCCACCAAATACATCGAGTGCACCGGCGCTCCGACTTGACTGCGGCGCAACCGGGGTTGGGAGCTTACGTGGCTCATAGACTGTATCGGAAATCAGGTTAACGCTGAGAAACCAGTCTTTGGTGCCTTCCAGTGGACGGTCAGCTTTATAGGTATTCTGGTTGTAGGGGTCGAACCAGCGTTCGTTCACACCAACAGCTTCTACAATTCGGTATCGATCAGGGACCGGCACAACCGGGTGTGGCAGGTTCGGATCAGAAATTGCAATCGGTCGTAGATCGCCTTTACGGTTAGGATCTTCCTGTACTGTTTTCGGCGTATCCTGGGTGCGTTCAGGTCCGGGGCGGCGACGTTGAACTTCGGCAACGTTTATGCCTTCAGAAAATGTTGATGCCCATGGGGTCTGATCATGAACAGCCTGGTCACTGCTGAGTGCAAATCCGCTCTCGTGCAGGCCAAACTCATTCGCCTGTGCAAGTGCAGAGGAGAGGGACAGGACCAGTAGCAGGGTGCTATGTGAGGTGAGTCGTGACATGGTGTTTATTTCCCCGCACAGACGTTGTTGTCAGAACTGCCGATGAACGGGTTTTGTGGACACTGGATGTAACGCAATGCCTGACCCGGGTAATCGACAGGTGTGACGTTATCCGCACGGATGTTTGTCGGTGCATTACCAATCATAGCTGCGTCACCAATACCATCACCGCCCAGTGCGATACTTGCATTATAAGTACCGAGGAAAGAAATCATGTCATCCTGGTCGACGCCGTCACCGGAAACACCTATCCCGCCAACCAGTAAGCCATTTCGGTAAATGGGTACGGAACCCGGGAAGATCTGGATGCCGTTGGCCAGGCGGGTTGTGCCGGCACACGATGTGTTATTTGCACCTGCTGCGAGATGAGCAACCAGCTGGTTAAGCACGAGGTCGAGTTGCAGGCCATCCGAGAATGGGCTCCACTCATTGGTTGCCGTATCGGTGACAAATGGCTTACTGAACGGGCCATTGTTTGGCAGGGCTTCGAGGTCATTGCCATCAGGGTAAAATGGGCGTGACAGGTTACCGCCTGAGCGGTCAGCAAAGGCGATACCGTTGGCCAGTGCGCCATTGTCACCCAGGAATGCACGAACGCCCATATCACTCGCTATTGAACCGACGTAATCATCTGAGAAATCGACAGTGACGGTTGATGCCGTACCATTCGGGTTCAGGTAGGTGACATCGGCTTCAGCAGAAAGCGTCGTACCTGCATCTGTACTTGAGAAGAAGGTAGCCGTGCGTGCCTTTTGCAGGGAAACATCGATACCGAATATAGGCGCATCACGGGTACGTGCAATCGCGAGAATATTACCTTCAGTATCGACAATCGAGATTGTCACACGTGCCTGACTATCCAGTGGGCGGCGGATCTGGGCACGCGCACGGTTTGCCACATCGAGTGCACTGCGCATGAGCTGTGTGACTTCAGCCGCGCTTAGTTCATTACCCGCGATAGCAGTACCCGCGGTAGGTGGGTAACGGTTTGTGCCGGCGCCGTCTGTCAACAGGAAGGCATCAAGTCCGGGGTAGAGTGTATTGTCAATCGTATCGGCCGGTTCAATGCCTGAGCCTGGCATGCCGAAGGTACTGCCGGCAAGAATGCCACCGGCTGCGATAAAGTAGTTTTGTGCAATCCCTGTGACTGAACTGTCGTCAATCAGGTTACCGAGAACACCATCAATACTGGCGTAGGTAGGTGCAGTTGCAGGGTTACTGAGCAGGTCATCAGAATCAACATCTGCATAACGGAAGGTGCGACCATCAGCAGTGATTCGATCAGCCTGGCGATCAACAGGTGGTGCAAAGCCAAACTGACCTGCTACGGCAATTAATTCATCAACATCGTTATCCTGGTCCTGAACATCACGATCCAGGCTGTACAGAGCATCTGCGATGACACCAATACCGCCGACAGGATGACCGTTTTTGTACAGCGGCATACCACCGGGGTCAGCAGACAGGCCAAGTGGTGAGCGTTGTGGCCCGACACCGATCCCGGCACCACCGGAGACCATATCGCCACAGGGCAGTTGGCTGAATTGCACACCGAACAGTGGACCGCCAGGCTGGCCAGTTTCATGCGGGTTGAAATGTTCCTGTACGATCTGGCTCGCTGTACGTGTTGTAAAAGCATTACCCTCAGAGGCAAGGTAAGAGCCGGTCACCGCCTTGGCGATGGCGGCGAGGTCAGTTGGCAGTATCGCGAGATTTTCCAGTCCCGAGACGCCGTCTACAAGACCTGAAGAAATTGTGAATGTTGCTGCTGAGCCATTCATCTGGAAAATGGCGAGCACATTGCCGACACGGTCTGTCACGGCAATGGTTGCATTCACACCGCGTGCAGTCGCTTCCTGCACGGCCTGTGAAAGTATTGTTTCAACATCTGCAACAGTCAGGTTGGCTGGCGTTGTGGTTGCACACGAACCGGTACAGCCTGAGTCGGCATTGCTTCCCTGTGCCGCGGCATTGCCGCCCCCACCACCACCGCCACCACATGCTGTGAGGAGTGTAAAGCCCATTAACAGCACGAGGCTGCGTGCAAGTTGTGCTACGTTCACAATGTACCTACCCGGAATCTTGTTGTTACGTTATTTACCCATACGCGCGGCAGTACCAGACTTGCCAGAACGCGTTTTCATATTGTGTCTGTCGCCAAGCAGGAAGTCCTCGGCGAGATGGAAGCCATGACAATCCACACAGGTGGAATCAATCTTGTTCCTGACATGCTCTTGTCCAGCATGACATTCACGACAATTGTCGATACCCGGTATCAGCACGTCTTCACTCTTTTCTGACTTGCTGGCATCACCGTGGCAATCGACACAGTCCATGGTTTCATGTTTTTTGTGCGTGAAGCGCGACTTGGGCAGCCATGTATCAGCGATCTTCACTGGAGCTATATCCCATTTTGGCGGGTAATTTTTGCTTACTGCAGTGACAGTGTGACAACTTGAACACACTCGACCTTCAAACAGGTCTTCGCCAATCTCATAGGCCTTGTCCTTAGCCCACTCAAGCGCAAGTTTGCGTTCCTGGCGGGAAGGTTTATAGCCTGGGCGGCGACGGTTCTTAACGATCGCCGGCGCATCAAGGTCGTCATAACCACCTTGTAAGGCAACGTTGCCATAGTATTCCTGCAGTGTGTAGAGCACATGGTCAAGTTTGCCATGGGGTACCACACGCTGTGGGTTGTCGGGTTCAAACTCAAGACTGTGACACTCGGCACAATGTTGTTCCATGCTGATTGGCTTGAGGCCGGCACCGCCTTTGTCAGGTTCATGACAGTCGGCACAAACCATGACGCGACTCCCACCCGGGCCATCAACACCTTCAGGGTTCAGGTGTTCATCATGCGGGAATTTCAGGTTTGATTGTTCGCGCGGTTTGTCTTTAAGCGCGACGCGCTCAGTTGTAAATTCCTTGACCTGTTTGTTGTAGCGGAACATGGTTGCACTGAAATCAGGGTGGTCCTTGCCAAAGTCGCGTGCATTTTTAAGTTCGGTCGTAGCCTGTTCGTCGAGGTCCTTATGGCAGTCTCCACATAATGCTTCGTCACGGCGGACCAGACCATCCCGACCGTTGTGTTCTTTGTGACAGGTTGCACAACGCGTTTCATTCAGCTCTGAGATTTCATAAAACTGTGGGTCGGCATGTGTATGGGTCTCGGTATGACAGGTAACACAGGCAACATCACGTACCGTTACGAAGGCTTCCTGGTGACAGGCCGTACAGTCATCGGCAAAGAATTCATGCGCTGATTCAAAGTCACCGGACTTCCATGCAATGTCTGCCGTGACAGGCTGGTCCTTGAACAGGTTACGAATGCCTTCGTCATAAAACGCTGCGATAGGCAGGGCAAGGAAAAGCCCCGTCACGACGATAAAGAAAAGCCATGACATGCGACGACGACCAAGACCGGCATCGGCCAGTGTTGTCACAGAACGTTCTTTGAGGTTTTTCAGGTCATCACCAAGCTGGCGAACCAGTTCTACGGTGATAGCAAGGTCCTTGCCTTCTTCTGCAGTTACAATTTCGATGTCATACGGACCAACAGCAATCTTGTCGCCCTTGTTGAGTCTTGCACTTTGCGCAATCGAGTTGTTGATGCGCAAATCAGAGCCGGATTCGGCCTCGATATAAAAACGTCCCTGACGGTTATGAATCGTGGCATGGTGGAGTGAGACACGGAAGTCTGACAGGTAGAGCTCATTGTCTGTGCTGCGACCGATACGCAGGCTTCCACCCGTGACGACTTCGTCTCTATGGGTTAAACCACCTCGGGACTTGCGCGTTAGAAAGCTGACATTACACTGCATGGGTAGGCCTACCAGTAAAAGAAGATTGAAACGACGTGTGCAGACAGCGCTGCTAACAGGGCAAATGACAAGGGCACGTGGAAGAACAGCCAGATATCCAGCAGCGCCTTGTACTGCACGTCACGTCGTGCACGTTGAACGAGTTCGTTTTTCTTGCCAAGCAGCATGAGCAGGCGACGACCATCATCGGTCTGTTCACGCGGCAGGGACTTACTCAGACGGGTCACTTCATCGAGTGCGCGCTGGGTGGCACAGTTGTTGTCCTTGCCGGACAATTGGCGCATGACTGAACCACCGATGCGTGTCTTTTCACAACAATTTAAAACACTCTGGCTAATATCATCGGTCAGTTGTGCTGCGGCATCACGGCATTCACGATCCAGCTCAGCCATTTCCGCCATGATCGTATCGAGTGTCTTGCCGCGGCGGTTCTCGGTCATCAGCTGCGGGTAGCGCAGATAGGCATAGACACCGAAGATGCCACTGGCAATGACGATCAGCATCAGTACATAAGCAAGGGTGTGCAGGTTCCAGCCGATCTGGAAACCGGCGTGCAGGGTGGAGATAACGATCAGTGCCAGGCCCAGGTAAACATGTGCAGATAACCAGCCTTCAACACGCCCCATGGATGATTTGTAGGAACGTTTGCGCATTCCGAACCACATCAGCAGCAGGATCAGGAATGCGCCAAGACCGCCGAGTGTATAACCGAGCCAGGTGCCGCCATTCGGGCCATCAACGGGTTCATGCCAGAAATAGGCGACCACCGCAGCGATAAGCAGCAACAAGCTTAACTTGAAGTAACGAAAACCGCCGTAAACAAAAAGAGATTGATGCATTGCTTATAATTCCCTAGTAGTTTTCGAGGTTGGTAACAGACATAAATTCATTTGGATTTACGCGCAGCGCTGCGCCAGTCGGGCAAGCACGTACACAGGATGGTCCACCCGGCATGTCCTTGCACATGTCACACTTGACGGCCATCTTCTTCGCATCCGGATCTTTTTTCGCAGCAGCAGGATTACTTTCGCCCGGTGCCAGCCCCATACCGGTCAACAGCCATGACACAAGTCCGGTACGGTGTTTCTTCGACACGGTTGCAAGCTGGATAACACCGTACGGACAGTTACGTTCACAGTTACCACAGCCAATACAGTTATTGGCGATGTAGACCTCACCGTTCCCGGCACGGTGTATCGCATCCGGTGGGCAGTCACGCATACAATGCGGGTGTTCACAATGACGACATGATGTCGGGACGTGAATCGACGCAAAAGTCGGCCCGGCTTCGCGGTCAAGACGTGAAGTACCAAAGTGTGTTTCGGCACAGGCCTTTTCACAATTATCGCAACGTACACACAGGGATTCGTCAATCAACAGCACATCGGTGGCTTCACCAAGACCCTGTTGAACAAGGAAGTCGATAATTGAACCGGAACCGTCACTGTCTTCCATCTGGACATTGACCTGCTCACGGCTCTTGATGACCTCTTCAACGCGTTTACGCACATCTTCATCTTCATCGACAAGGGTGCGGAAGGCATCGCCATCAAGGCATATAGTTTCAGTCGCGACGGCAGCACGAATGGTCGCGGTACGCTGGTTGTTGCCGAACAGGGCCATTTCACCGACGTAGTTACCGGCCGGCAGGTATGACAGGACAACGTCCTTGCCGCCGACACTCTTCGATACGGTAACGGAACCGACGCGCACAAGGTGCAGGGTGTCACCTTCATCACCTTCGATAAAGATATCTTCACCCGGTTTGAACTGCTGCAGGGTGGCGCTTTTGACGACAGGCGTAAGTTTTTCAACCGGAGTGTTTGGTGCGATCTTGGCCTGCAGGGCACGCATCAGGAAGGCTTCATCAATGACACGCTTGACTGACTCAACAGAACTGATGGTCTTGTTCATGGAACGTCGTGGCGTTTCAATCAGCACGCAGTTTTTACCGGCCAGGATGGTCGCAGAGCGGCGACGACCCGAGATAAGACTCATTTCACCGAAGAAGGCACCCTTGCCAAGACTGATGGTCTGGCTCGGGTCATCCGGATTAATCTGGATATCCACTTCACCATCGACAATCGAGTAGAAGGTGTTGGTAAAGTCATCCTTGGCAAAAATGACATCACCTGTTGATGGTGTACGCATATCACTGTCGAGCATGAATTCACGTAGTTGCAGCGTCGTCAGGCCTGACAGCAAAGGCACGTTAGCCTGAATCATGTCGAGGATATCAGACACTGACATATTGTTGTTACGGACACTGAAGTCGCGGAATTTTTCTTTTAACAGCGGCTCATCGGCAGGTTCAACATCATTACCTTCAATGAACTCGATGACTTCGTAGCCCTGGTTCATGGCCTGCTTGATTAGCGGGTAGCCAGCCAGTGCACCGACAATATACAAACCGGGAACGTTGGATTCGTATTGGCCAGACAGTGCAGGCACAGCTGACGGGTCATTGCTCGGGAATTCGATACCACAGGATTCTACAAAACGGCGTGGTGCAATCGCACCGAGTCGGGCAATGATACGGTTACAGAGAACTTCTGCTTCACCGTTTTCGGTAGACAGAACGATCTTGCCGATTTCTCCCGAACCCAACGGTTCATCAAACTGCTCGACACGGACCGTGTTCGAGTTGTAGTAGGGTGTAATAACGTTGGTATCGATGGCCTTGTTGATGGCATCTTCATTGCCCTGTTTGGCACGTGAGAACTCATCTTTACGGTTGACGATAATGACTGAGTTCTGTTCAGTCAGGGCAATGGCGTTTTCAATTGCTGCATCACCGGCACCGATGACGACGATGGTTTCATCGGCATATTCTTTCGGATCATCAAGCTGGTACTGCACCATTGCCAGGTCCTGACCTTCGACACCGAGTTTGCGCAGGTTACCCTGAAGGCCGATACCCATGACGACATATTCTGCCGTAATCGTTTCGCCGCTCTTGGTCTTGATTGTGAAGTCGCCCTTACTGCCACTGATTTCAGTGACTTCGGCACCGTATTTGACGTTTGTTTTATGGCTGGCAACCTGTGTATTCCAGGTTTCGAGGATGTCTTCACGCGTGCCGGCCTTGAAATCGAGCGGGCTACGCAGGGGAAGAACCTGAGGCTCGTCCATGACGTGCTTGCCCTTCTGATACTTGAAGATGGTATCGGAAAGGTGATCTGTACTTTCCAGTAGTACGTGTGAAAGACCCAATTCCGCGGCGTGGGCAGCGGCACTCATGCCGCCAGGTCCTGAACCGACGATGGCGATCTTGAAATCAGCCATTTATTCCCCCTGATACGTCTGTGTGTACTACTTTAACCGGCGGGTCGGTCACTCAGTCAGTGAGTGTTGCCCCAGTTCTTTGCCAGGAGGTGGAACCCACTGTGCAAAAGACTGTTAGGTCTTCCGTGAACGAGCCTGCCAGATAGTTTCTTGTTTATTGTTCCATGCGGCTCTAGCGCAGGGCCAATAACATTACAGCAGCTTACGAAAACGATCAATGGCCCATTCGGTAGGGGTCAAATTGTTCGTAAAAAAGCAAATGTTGCGTATACAGAAACGGAGTTCCGCTTTATGCTATTGGGCTCGCGAGCGCCGTCAACGCCCTTAATACGCGATTAATGTAGGTGAATGGGGCAGTGATCACAAGATCCATATATATGGTGTCAGGTATTTGACAGCGTGATGCGCAATAGGTTAGTTAATTTGTATTAAAAAACAGTCTGTTAGAGTAATTTGAGGCAGGGTATGCAGGGATTTTCCACAACGTATTTGGTTGAATTTGGGCATTTGGTCGTATTCACGGCCTTTATTGTGTCTTTGATACAGGCCCTCGCACCGTGGTTGGCGAGCCGTTTCAATGCACCTGCACTGGCGCGTAGCGGTATCAGTGCAAGTTATATCGTATTGATTTTAATGACTATTGGTGGGGCTATATTGATTCATGCCTTCGTCACGAGCGACTTTTCGGTACTTTACGTCGCCCAGAACTCTAATACCCAGTTACCGCTGCTGTACAAGGTCACGGCCCTTTGGGGCGGACATGAGGGCTCACTGTACCTGTGGGCCTGGGTGCTTGCGGCATTTACTGCGCTCTTGGCGGTTCAAGGTAAGCGATTGTTTCCATTAAGGTTACCAGTCATGTTGAGCGTTCAGGCCTGGCTTTTGCTGGGCTTTCTCGGCCTGATCCTGTTCCTCTCAAACCCGTTTGAGCGCCTGTTGCCGGCCGTCGCTGAGGGGCAAGATCTGAATCCCCTGTTACAAGACCCGGGCATGGCCTTCCACCCACCTATGCTGTACTTCGGTTATGTTGGTTTCTCGATCCCGTTCGCCTTTGCCATCACGGCCATGCTGACGCGTTGGGAGACGACTCTGTGGATTGGTCTCATCCGGCGCTGGACACTGTTTGCCTGGATCATGTTGACCATTGGTATCATGCTTGGTGGCTGGTGGGCCTATTACGAGCTTGGCTGGGGTGGCTACTGGGCCTGGGATCCGGTTGAGAACGCTTCATTCATGCCCTGGTTGCTTGGTACCGCGCTGATTCACTCCATTACGGTGCAGGAAAACCGGCATATGTTGCAGACCTGGAACATGTTCCTGGCAATTACCACCTTTGCATTGTCCCTGTTGGGAACCTTCCTGGTCCGTTCCGGTGTGCTGTCATCGGTGCATGCCTTTGCGGTCGATCCGGGCAGGGGACTGTATATCCTTATATTTATGGTCGTGGTGCTCGTGGTGGCCTTTGGCCTGTTCCTCGCCAAAGGGCGTGTCGACACTGAGCGTGAATCAATCAGTTCGCTTATGTCTCGTGAAATGTTGTTTGTGCTTAACAACGTGCTGTTCACTGTGTTGTGTATCTGCGTCATGCTTGGCACCCTCTACCCGCTCGCACTTGAAGCGATAAATGGTGCCAAGATCACCGTGGGTGCGCCGTATTTCAACAGCGTGCTTGTGCCGTTGTTTTTCCTCGTGTTGTTGTTAATGGGTTTTGGCCCGGCAACACCGTGGCGCAAGGCCAACCTGAAGCGACTTTGGGCACGTCTGTGGCTGGCAGCAGCTACCGGTGTTGTCGCAACAATTGTGATGTTTAGTTGGGATCCCAGCGCACACTGGTTTGCATTTGTCGGTACTGGACTGGTGGCTTTCACGCTCATGACCATTGTCATCGATAGCTGGCGCAGCGCACGGCGCCGTTCAAAGCAGCAGGGAGAGTCCATACCCGTGGCGTTATTACGCTTGCTGGGTCGCAATCGCCGTTACTACGGCGGCATGATTGTTCACCTGGGTATTCTTGTCATCGCCATTGGTCTTATCGGTTCAGGTCTGTTCCGTTCTGAGCAGGTTGTGTTGATGGCGAAAGGTGACGTGCTGGAGATTGGTGGAGAGCGGTTACGTTTTGAAGGCGTCCGTGAGTTTCGCAAGGACAACTACCTGGCCTTGCAGGGCAGGCTTCACCTGCTAGGCACTGACACCATACTGACGCCGGAGCGGCGCAAGTACCCTGTGCAGGAAGCACCGACGACCGAGTCATCGATTCATGAAAACTGGGCACGTGATGTGTACGTGATTATCGGGGAAAAATTCAAGGATAAGTATTCAGTCCACGCTTATGTGAATCCACTTGTGCAGTGGATATGGCGGGGGGGGCTGATCATTATCATCGGCATCGGCTGGTCCCTGTCACAACGCCTCAGACAACGTCGTACAAGTGAGTCGTCAGTAGTCGCCGGCGGGGCAGGTGAAACGACATGACGCGTTCAATCTGGTGGGTCATTATCCCCGTACTGGTGATTCTGTTTGTTTTACTCGGTTACGGCCTGACCAGTGACCCCAGGCATATCCCGTCACCGCTGATTGGAAAACCGTTTCCGCAGTTGCAGGGTGTCGATCTGAACGGTCAGCCCGTCAACCTTGGTCTTGTGGACGACAAGCCGACGATTGTGAATGTCTGGGCATCATGGTGTGCAGCTTGTCGCCAGGAACACGAGGTGTTACTACGGGGTGCTCGTCGCTATACCGATACGGTTTCGCTGGTGGCTGTTAATTACAAGGATGAACTTGTCAATGCCAAACGCTGGTTAAGAAGGCTCGGTGATCCTTATCAGTGGTCGCTGCATGACCTGTCCGGGCGTATCGGTATCGAACTGGGTGTGTACGGGGTACCGGAAACGTTTTTCATTAACCGTGACGGCATTATTGTCGAAAAGATTTCTGCACCCCTGACAGATGAAAAACTGGCTGCCGGAGTCGCGTTAATCACTCCATAGCTATCAGTTCTCGGGAATATATTCATGTTACGTATATTTAAATGGTTGGGTGTTTTAGCGCTGTGCAGTAGCCTGGTAACGGTTTCGGCCAGCGAGGTCAACGAGGACCCGCTTGAGCGCACCATGCTCGATATTGCACAAAAGCTGCGTTGTACGGTGTGCCAGAACCAGCCGGTATCGGAATCAAATTCAGGACTGGCCAAGGACATGCGTGATGTCATCACGGATAAATTAAAGCAGGGACAGACTGAAGCACAAATCATGCAGTTTTTTGTTGAGCGTTACGGGGACTATGTACTGTTAGAGCCACCGCGTTCAGGTAATGGCGTACCACTATGGGTCTTCCCGCCGCTCGTGCTTTTACTGGCAGTGTTGGTGGCAATTTATATGATGAAAAGCAGGGCGCAAACTGCTGCGCCTGCAGTGCAGGAACTGACGGATGAAGATCGTGAACGTATTCGTCGTGCACGCGAACAGGACAGGGCGGGAGATGAATAATGTTGTTGTTTGTTAGCAGTGCAATTGTAGTATTTGTATTGTCAGCATGGTGGCTGGCACGCCCGTTTCGTCACTCGGCAAGGGCCAATGAAATGGCTGCACAGGCACGCCAGTATGCATTGTCACGTGACCGTGTATTGCGCCAGATAGAACAGGTTGAGGCACAGGCAAGCGAAGGGGTACTGGTAGAAAGTGTCGCCGATGATGAAATGTTACGCCTCGAGGTAGAACTTGCCCAGATACTCAAGCACCTCGATGAGCTTGAGGGCGTCGATGACAGTCAGACATTGAGCGGTGAGGGGCGTCTGCAGTGGATGCTGGCACTGACCGTGTTTGTTCTTGTGTTGTCATTTGGTAGTTTGTCGTTCTACGGTAGCTGGCAATCCGATACGTTACTCAAGCTGGCCGGAAAGGGTGATCCCCTTTTTTCACCGCAGCAGGTAGCCAGCACACAGCCAGCCCAGCAGTTTCCCCCGGAAGTACTCGCCATGGTCGCGCAGCTTGAAAAACGTCTTGCCGATTCGCCGGATGACGGCGTTGGCTGGAAACGCCTGGGGCGTTCCTACTCGGTAATGGGACGGCGCAGTGATGCCCTGAACGCCTACCGCAAGGCCGCTGTACTGTTGCCGGATGACGAGGCCGTCCGCGAGGCTCTGCAGCAACTCGGGCAGCCTGGTAGCCCGACAACGGCACCTGCGACCGGTGATACGGGACAATTTCCGCCACAGGTACTCGCGATGGTGTCACAACTCGAGCAGCGCCTGGGTGAAAATCCGAATGATGGTGCGGGCTGGAAGCGACTGGGCCGCGCCTACATAGTCATGAAGCGTTACAGCGAGGCGGTGTCTGCGTATACGTCTGCTGCGGAGTTACTGCCTAACGACAAGGATATTCAAAAGGCGCTGCAGCAACTCGCTCAGATTGCAGCACAGGGCGGACGACACCCGGATTCAAGCGAGGACAATGCTGACAAGACGCAGGCTGCGCATCCGCCGTTGCCGCAAGGTGAACTGGAGAATATCGTCAGGCTCGAGCAGCAGCTGGGTAAGGACAATAAAAATTCAGCGTTATGGGTGGAGCTTGCGCAGGCCTATAGCCGTATCAGTCGACCAGAGGATGCAATCCGGGCATTTGCCCGTGCATATGACCTGGATCAGGAAAACGTCGCGGTACTGTCCATGTACGCAGAGGCCGTTTTCAGTGCAAATCCCCGTGATCCGGATGGCCGTGCGTTGGCTTTATACCGCAAGCTCAATACCTTATCACCCCGACACCCTGATGGCCTGTGGTTCATCGGCCTGGCCGCTTACAGTGAAGGCAACCTAAGTCGCACTATTGAACTCTGGAATAGGTTGCTTAAGGTATTACCCGTAGACAGTGAGGGCCATGCCAGCGTCAGGCAGGCTGTTGCCCGGGTTGAGCTACTTTTAAATCAACAAAAATAGTTCCATAATGCATAACAGTGTGCCTGGCGCCGGATGGGGCGGCGCCGATACGGTCACTAATAAGAATTCACTGTTCCGTAACGGGATTAAAGTGACGGATCGAACAACGAAAAAATAACAAGGGATCATGGCATGAATAAATTCATCACTCGCGCTTTTCTGCTCGCTGGTGTCTTGATGTTAGGCAGCCTGCAAGCGACAGCGGATGAAGTATTACCACAGTACGCGCCTGACAAGCATCTTGGTGTAGGCAGTTGCTCAAGCAGTACCTGTCATGGTTCTGTTCGCACGTGGAAAGAGTCCAATGTCCTGCAAAACGAATATATTACCTGGGCCAAGGAAGACAACCATTCCCGCAAGGCTTACAAGGTCCTGAAGAATAAATTGTCGAAACGCATTGCGCGTAACCTTGGGCTTAAGGAACCGGCTCACGAAGCAAAGGTTTGCCTGGATTGCCATGCAGACAACGTCCCGGTTGATAAACGTGGTGAGAAATTTGATCTGACTGATGGTGTGGGTTGCGAGGCCTGCCATGGCGGTGGTGAACGCTGGGTTGAATCGCACACAGAGAAGGGTGCGACCCACGAGCAAAATCTCGAGAACGGCCTGTACCCAACTGAAGACCCGGTTGCGCGCGCGACACTATGTTATTCCTGCCACTTCGGCGATGATAACAAGCTTGTCACTCACCGCATCATGGGTGCCGGTCACCCACGCATTCGCTTTGAGCTGGATACCTTTACCGCAACCCAGCCTGCGCACTACGTTATCGACAAGGATTACCAGCAACGCAAGCAGGTTTATGATGGTGTACAGGTCTGGGCAATCGGCCAGGCCATCGCGATGCGTGAAAATGTCGATTTACTCATGGATCCGAAACGTGGCCGTGACGGCGTGTTCCCGGAACTCGTCCTGTTTGATTGCCATGCCTGTCATCACGAGATGGATGATACAAGCTGGCGTCCTCGTGCCGGAACAGGCTGGCTACCACCGGGTGTCGTGCGCCTGAATGATGCAAACTTCATCATGCTACGCCACATCGTTAAGGTCGTGGATGCAAAACTTGGCAAGCAGTTACGCAAGCAGACACTTGCCCTGCATCGCAGTGTTATCCAGGGCAATGCGGCAATGAAACGTGCAGCAAAGAATGTCCGCGCCACAACCGAGAAAGCCATCAAGGCAGTGGCAAAGCATAACTTCTCTGACAGTGACGTGGTGGCAATCCTGAACAGTATTATCGGTGAAGGCCTGAAGGGCGAGCTACGTGATTACGCGTCAGCCGAGCAGACCATGATGGCCGCGAACAACGTTGTTGTTGTACTTGATAATGCCCAGGCGATTAATGAAGCTCAGTTGAATTCGCTCAACAATGCGCTCGACAAGATGTTCGAAGCGACCAAGAATGACACAAGCTACAGCGTGAACAAGTTCAGTGCGGCATTGAAGTCGCTTAAGAAAGCAGTGCCGAAGATCTGATCGGCATGTGGAGTCCGAATGAATTCGGACCTACAGGGGGAGATGTTCATGCTCTGGTAGGTGCGAATTTATTCGCAGAACCTTAACTAGACAAATTTCGCGACAAGTCCCTTGTCGATGTGATCGGCCGGTACGGGTATAACCGCCTCGTAACTACTGCCCAGTGCCGTCTCCATACTGTTACCCTCCCTGTCCTGCATGGCTTCAAGTGTGAAGGTATGATTACCCTCTGGCAGTATCAATTCGAGTTTGTCCCCGATTGAGAATTTATTCTTCACATCCACAGTAGCCATTTTTGTCGTGGCATCGAACTCAATGACTTCACCGACAAACTGTTGCTGGAAGTTCTGCGAAGCATTCTGCATATAGTTCTGGTGGTCTTTCGTGTGATGGCGCTGGTAAAAGCCATCGGTGTAACCACGGTTGGCAAGCGATTCAAGTGCACCGAGCATACGTTCGTCGAACGGTTTGCCTGCTTGCGCATCATCAATCGCCTGGCGATAGATTTGTGCGGTCCGTGCAACATAGTAATGTGATTTTGTACGACCTTCGATCTTCAATGAATCAACGCCGATATCGACAAGGCGCTTGACGTGTTCAACGGCGCGCAGGTCTTTTGAATTCATAATGTAGGTGCCCAGTTCATCTTCCATAATGGGCATCATTTCGCCACGTCGTTGACCTTCTTCAAGCATGTAGACCTGGTCAGCCATCGGGTGGCGTTCAGCCTGTCCCGCCTGCGCGATTTGTACACCGGCTACCTGGCCTGTCTGAATATCAACAACATTGTCACGACCGGGTACAGTGATATCGCCAGTGGCATCGGTTTCAGCAGGTGACAGGAAATACTCCCAGCGACAGGCATTCGTGCAGGTTCCCTGGTTAGGATCACGATGATTGAAGTAGCCCGATAACAGGCACCGACCCGAATAGGCGATACACAGCGCTCCATGGACGAAGACTTCAAGCTCCATATCGGGGCAACGCTGACGGATATCTTCGATCTCATCAAGTGACAGTTCACGTGACAGGATGATGCGCTCAACACCCATCGACTTCCAGAAATTGACGGCGGCGTAGTTCAGGGTATTGGCCTGAACAGAAAGGTGGATCGGCATCTCCGGCCAGCGTTCACGGACCATCATGATCAGGCCGGGATCGGCCATGATCAGGGCATCGGGTTTCATCGCAATGACCGGTTCAATATCCTTCAGATAGGTATCAACCTTGCTGTTGTGCGGTAGCAGGTTGCTTGCCACAAACAGTTTCTTACCGAGCGCATGTGCCTCGTTAATACCTTGTTCGAGGTTGTCCATCGAAAACTCGTTATTGCGCACGCGCAGGCTGTAGCGTGGTTGCCCGGCATAGACCGCATCTGCGCCATAGGCGAAGGCATAACGCATGCTGCGCAGGGTGCCTGCAGGTGAAAGTAGTTCGATTTGATTAGCCATATAAAGTATCAGGTCAAGTAAAGGGGTGGATATCTGACGCGATTATAGAGGAAAGCCGGGGTAGCAAAAAGCGCTACAGGGAATAAAGCCCAGGCAGGTATGGAAAATACCTGCCTGAACCGGGAGAAGGGCTAGTTTTCGGCTTTTTCTTCAGGTTTTGGTTCAGTCTGCGTGGTCCTGCCCTCAGTCCAATCGAGGAAGGCATTGAACATTGGGAAGAACAGAGGCTGATCGAGCCCGTCCCAGTTAAAGGCCTTGTTCTTGACATGGTAGACGACCTTGCCTGATTCCGGATCCAGTGCCTTGAGTTCGGCTTCGAAATTGTATCCGCCTTTCCATTCGACATAGGGTTCAACAACGAGAAAGTCCCCAATTTCCTTGTGTAGGGAGTGTAAACCTATAACGTCGGATACGCTTGTTACCTTGCTGGCAAGTCCTTTCTCGAATACGAGTTTTTCCAGGTCTGCCTTGCCAACAACCTTGTTGAATTTTTTCGTTTTTGTAAATGTATCGATGAAAAACGTATTGTACTGTTTTCCTTTCTCATCGGTTTTTACATACAGCATTGGTGAGTATTTGTTTTCATTATATTTCGTGTTTACAACAATGCCACCATGAGACACCTTATGGGTCGTTGCAAAGTACCCGGTCTTGCTATCAATCTCAGCGACCTTGAGTGTACTGCCACAACCAGAGAGTGTTAAAAGACTTATGAGTACGGCGAGGTTTGCCAAAAGTTTGTTCATGATTCCCCATCCCAAAAATAATTATTATGTTTTCAGCATTAACATAACATATTTTCCAACGGCTTCTAAAGGCTTGGGCGCAATGCGTCATCAAGTTCATAATGGCGCGTTTGCCCGGTTAACGGACAGGTGAATGTGAGCGATACTGCGGTTAGTTGAAGGTCCAGCGAATGTGAATCAGAGGGGTTGTAGAGCCGGTCACCGACAATAGGGAAGCCCGCTTCGGCAAGGTGTTTGCGTATCTGGTGTTTCCGGCCGGTTTCTATTTCGACGTCAAGCAATGTGCAATTGAGCGCCTTACTGTAACCGACGAACCGGACATGAGTGATGGCAGGTTTGCTATCGATGTCAGAATTGAACGTTGTGACCTCAGGATAGTCCGGGAATTGCCCCTCCACAATCGCCGCATAGTGCTTTTCGATGTCATGTTTACGAAACAGTTCAGAAAGTGCCCGTGCCACTTTTTTGGCATGCGCGATGAGAATCAGGCCACTGGCTGCCCGGTCGAGACGGTGCACAATGAATGCCGGGCGTTGTGGTTCACTATGTTGTTCTGCCCATCGTGAAATGGTGCAGTGATCGCCCCATTTACTGCCCTGGGATAACATTCCGCCGGGTTTGTACCAGATGCTGTAATCGCCTTCATCAGCGATCAGGCTCGCCGGGGGCGGCTGCATGGCAAGGACTGCCGGGTTGTAATACAGGTGCAGTGTATCGCCGAGTTTGAGTGCCTTGCTGGCCCGGCGCAGGCGCTGGGTATGTTTGGCATGTGTCAGCCAGGCAGCGCCCTTGTTCATGGCTTGCTTGATCGCCTGGCGAGACAGGTCAGTTTCAGCTGCAAGTGCATCGACGGCGGTGATACCATCACGTGAAATCGTGATATGGCGTTCAAATGAGTCCGGGGAGCCTGGCATGGAGCATGATTTTACGGTAATCGTGCATGCTGTGCCCATATTTATGGCTATCTGCCGCGTTATTTGGTTTAATTTGTCGCGAAATTGATGTGTCCCGGAACCTCTTGCGGGTTTGGACAGTCATACTATGTAAATTGATCGAGGTTGTGCCAATGAAATCTCTAGTTTTACTTGTTACATCAATGTTGATGCTTGTATCAAGCATGCAGTCAGTTCATGCAGCCGATGTGAATGGTAAGTACAGGAACCACGGATTCGGTCGTATCACCTGTGAAGCGATCAACTCGAAGAAGGTCGATTTGAGCAAGGATGTCTATGGTGGCGCATTCAGCCAGTGGGTGAGCGGGTTTACAACGGCTTACAATACGCTGGTTGCAGATACCTACGATATCCTGGGTAAGTTTTCTTCCAATGATCTTAATAAATCAGTTGTCAGCATCTGTGCGAAAAATCCAAAGTCAAATGTTGCAGCGGTCACCACACAATTGCTGCTATCAAACAAGGCCAAGCGTACGGTTAAATACGTTAAAAAAAAGTAAAAAAATTGCCTGAAGGCCTGACAGGCAAGAAATTCTAGGTTGTCGGCATATTAATCTTTTCAAATCTCCGTATGCCCGGGCTCATTCCAGTTCCCGACACACTGTATTCATGACTGCAAGCGTATACGGGTAGGCATCAGCCTCACCACTTGCACGTGGCCCGGCGGCATTCAGTACGCTCACTTTAAAACGCTCGATAAAATCCATAATTCTTTGTGCCGCCTGTTGTTGTGACACAACTTCCGTATCAATCAGCAGGTAGGGCTTCTTCTGCTCGATACAAAAACTGATGGTCAGCTCGGTGCCCCCCGAAGGATAGCCAAAGTAGATGATGACAGTGCCATCACTGTCGGCCACATTCTGCCGGGTACGCTGACGATAGCCTGAACCGGGTAGCTCGATGACCGGGTAGTGTTCTGGGATGGTGCCATCCTCCGCCTTGCGACCAGCCGGGCACCAGCCGCCTGCCGGGATGTTCGCGGTAAGGGCCGCATCAAGTGCAGCCCTGTCCACGCCTGTTTGTGCACCTGAGATAATCTTCATCGAAGGGGCTACTGGTTGCTGTATTCAACCTGCCATTCTTTATCATTGTAGGCGAGTATGCTGCCACCACGGGTGACACAAAATGCCGGTTCATTGCGGGTATCCCAGAGCATCTTTATGCAACTGTCAGGGGCCTCTGATACGAGTTTCCAGTGGTTTTCTGCAGCATCGTAATCGAGAATTTCATAATTTCCCTTGAAGGCCCCGGCACTCCAGCGTGAGGTGCGTGCCTTTTTAGCGGAGGTAAAGTGAATATTCGTGAAGTGGTAGGGCGGCGTGTTGTATTCTTTCCAACTCTTGCCCTTGTCAGTTGATAGAAACAGTTTCGAAAAGATGCCTTTTGAGCGAAATATACTGATGACTTTCTCATTTGCTGAAACGCTGAAGGACGTAATCTCTGTAGGCAATTTGAGCGGTTCAAGTTTCATTGAAGCAAGATCAAGTCGATACAACTCCGGGAAAGCGCTCAGGTAATATATGCCATTGACCTCTTTCCCCGTCACTTCGGGTAACAGGCCGGTTCCGACTTTGAACTTGACCTTTTTCAGATGCTTGAGATTGCTGAAACTGTCATTGGCAGAAAAGTAGACGTTGCTTTCATCTATCTTGAGTTGGCCATTCGTAAGGCGTTCTTTGACGAGAGTCATTAGTATCCAGCCAGTCGAGACCTTGTCGATATCGGTGATTACTTCTTTGTCACCCAGTGTCAGGACGGTTTGCCATGATTTGCCGTTATCAGTCGTGCGGCGTAATTTACCGTTTTCTGCACCGGCAAAAATTGAGTGACCATGTGCCTCAACAGCGGTAATTTTTTTCAGTGAACCGGTAGAAAGCGCGCCCCAGTTACCAATTTTGTAACGCACCCTGACCTGCCCAAGGTCGGCACCGTAATACTGGTTACCGTCTTTATCAGCAGCAGGTTCCATGACTTCGGGATGGATTGCAGTCAGTGCAAGCCTGAAAAATTCAGGGATGGTTTTGGTCGCTTTCAGTTCTTTGTTGATAGAAGGTTTTATCGCTTCGTGGGCATGTACATTGATAATATCAACGACAAGGCCGAGCCCGGAGGCCTGTGCAACAAGCTTAACGG
>Ga0316207_10000823_pt1 | contig 43899 bp, 44 predicted proteins | sample 6weekpyrite_MG_FD_204943 | JGI IMG/M metagenome (GOLD analysis project Ga0316207, IMG submission 204943) | Microbial mat bacterial communities from mineral coupon in-situ incubated in ocean water Damariscotta River, Maine, United States -... | ecosystem: Environmental > Aquatic > Marine >... | reverse complement strand
CAGGGATGCGGGGCCGGCATCAGCGCCAGGGATGGCTTATACGCAGTAAAAAATCTGACGAAGTATTTTTTTAAAATCATCCCTAAAAAGAGACCGAGACCGAATGTGCTAAACGCACATTCGCAGCTCGGTTAACGACCCGCAGGGATGTAGGGGATTCTGGTCAACAAAAATTAGAAACAGATACCTGGTTAAATTACTTTACCTTCATACCCGGTTGAGCACCCTCGTCCGGATTAAGAATCCATAAGTCCTTACCGCCGGGGCCCGCGGCCAGCACCATACCTTCAGACATGCCAAAGCGCATTTTTCGGGGTTTTAAATTTGCTACCATCACGGTTAGCTTGCCCTGTAAATCTTCAGGGCTGTAAGCGGATTTTATGCCCGCAAAAACGTTGCGTGTTTCATCGCCAATATCCAGGGTTAGCTGTAAAAGTTTATCGGCTTTTTCCACATGTTCAGCTTTAATAATACGTGCAACACGTAAATCAATTTTTGCAAAGTCTTCAAATTCTATTTCATCTGCAACGGGTTCTTTTGTTACGGTGTTATCTTTTTTATCAGCGGTTTTTTTAGCAGGGGCATTTATTGCGGCCGCTTTTATGTCTTCTTTGGATGCGGCAATTATTTTATCAATCGAGTCTTTTTCAATCCGCTGCATTAAGGGTTTGAATTTATTAATGCGGTGATTTAATAAGGGCTTATCTAAATCGGCCCAGCTGAGTTCACCGCTGTTTAAAAAAGCTTCCGCCTGTGCAATTACTTGCGGCAGTATAGGCTTTAAATAAATACACAGTATACGGAACATATTAATGCCCTGGGTGCAAATTGCGTGAACATTTTGCGCCTGCTCTGGCAGCTTATTTTTTGCCCAGGGTTCTTCCTCGGCAATGTATTCATTGGCTTTATCGGCTAGCGCCATAATTTCGCGGCTGGCCTGGCTGTATTTTCGAGCTTCAAAATGCTGCGCAATGGAATCCCCTGCATCAATCATTTGCTGGAGTAACTCTGGTGCGGGCAAGGTGTCGGCTAACAGGCCGTCATTATTCTTTTTAATAAAACTCGCAACCCGTGATGCAATATTTACAAATTTGCCAACTAAGTCGGTGTTAACCCGTTGCTGGAAGTCTTCTAAATTTAAATCGATATCGTCTACCCCGGAGGATAATTTTGCAGCGTAATAATAACGTAAATATTCTGGTTTTAAATGATCTAAATAGGTGCGGGCCTTTATAAAGGTGCCCCGGGATTTGGACATTTTTGCACCATCAACGGTTAAGAAACCATGACAAAAAACATTTGTGGGGGTGCGATACCCGGAACCCTGTAAAACCGCGGGCCAGAATAAAGTGTGGAAGTAGGCAATGTCTTTACCGATAAAATGATACAGCTCGGATTTAGCATTAGCGCCCCAGAAATCATCAAAATTTAAATCGGTTTTAGAGCACAGGTTTTTAAAGCTCGCCATGTAACCAATCGGTGCATCTAACCAGACATAGAAAAATTTATCCTTTGCATCCGGAATTTCAAAACCCCAGTAGGGGGCATCACGGGTGATGTCCCAGTCTTTTAAGCCAGACTCAAACCATTCTTTTAATTTGTTGGCAATTTCAGATTGTACATGGCCAGCGGTCGTCCATTTTTTAAGCATGGCTTCAAAGTCGCCAAGCTTAAAGAAAAAATGTTCGGTCTCTTTTTTAATCGGTGTTGCACCGGAGACCACCGAGTAAGGTTTTTTAAGGTCGGTTGTGTCATAGGTTGCGCCACATACTTCACAGTTGTCGCCGTACTGATCTTCTGCACCGCATTTCGGGCAGGTGCCTTTGATAAAGCGATCCGGCAAAAACATTTTTGCCTCCGGGTCATAGGCCTGTGAAATATTGCGGCTCGTAATATGCCCATCACCGCGTAGCGTACAATAAATGCTTCGTGATAAATTCCTGTTTTCGTCCGAGTGGGTGCTGTGGTAGTTATCAAAACCAATTAGGAAATCGCTAAAATCTGCCTGATGTTCCTTGCTGACATCGGCAATTAACTGCTCTGGCGTTATGCCATCCTGTCGCGCACGTAACATAATGGGTGTGCCGTGGGCATCATCTGCACAGACGTAATAGCACTCATGGCCGCGCATTTTCTGAAAGCGCGCCCAGATATCAGTTTGAATATATTCAACTAAATGGCCGAGGTGAATCGGACCATTCGCGTAGGGCAGGGCACTGGTGATAAGGATTTTGCGTTGTGTGGTCATGGGTGCTCGTTTCAGGTTTAAATCTCAGTCGCGTAAAATAGCATTTTTAGCGCTATTTTTCATATATAATTGCCCACCCGAAAGATTGAGTGAGTTTTTAATGAATGCCACCGCTTATCCACCTGCGCCATTTGATATATCGGTGCATGACCCCCAGCCTAGCCTGCGTGAGCTGCAGCTGAGTTTTACGCCTGAGTTTCAGAAAATGACAGTCGAGCAGCGCCTGCAGGCTTTACGTACGTATATCGAATCTATGTTGTCGCAGGCGAAATCAACGGGCGATGCGGGAACACAGAAGGGGCTGATGATGGTGATAGAGCTGACTGAGCAGTTATTGCCCCATATCCAGTCAGACAGTATGCCATTGCAGGAAACATTGATTGTGCAAATGGGTGAGGATGCGAGTGGCGACTCTTTAGATGAATTATTAGGATAACGGATATGAGTGTTATTGATAAATTAGTAGGACTGGTGGAAAAGTTATATGCAGAGACGGAAGGCTATATTGATACGCCCTCGGATGCGCAACTCTGGTATAACCGGGGCTATGCCAACGGCGTGGTGGCCTATTTTCGTAATCATGGTTTTGCAGAAAAATTAAATCACATCAATCTGGATGAAGACGGTATCCATAAAGATGATCACGTGATGGAGTGGTTTAAAGCCTACCATCATGGTTTTGAAATGGGTGAGCGGGAGTCGGGTGAAGTGCATCAAAGATAATGCGTCTTCCCTCGCAAGGTGAATGGGAAAACGAATTATTCATTTTCCGCATTGCCGAGTTTTTCAGGTTTATGTTTCTGGATTACGTTTCAGGATTACTTTCTAAGCTTAACTGATAACCGCCAAATTTTCGGATATTCAAAACGCCACTGTCGAGTATCAGGTACTGTCCTTTTATGCCCTCTAACACGCCGTTGACCACGGGTGTTTTATCAAAGTTAAATGACTTTATTTTTTGCGGGTATTGATTGACCGGAAAATTAATTTCAACAACGGACTCATTCTCTAAATATTCAATTGCATCGTCGTCCAGGGTTGCCGCGAGTTCATTCAGTGCGCTTTCACTGAGTGCATATAGCTCATCTCGGCGGGCTTGCATATCGGCTTTGTCTGCCTCGCCTTTGAGCATTTTTTGCCAACTGGTCTTGTCCGCAACATGATTTTTAAAAATGACTTCAACGAGTCCGGATGTTAAGCGATTTTTAACCCGAAAAATGGGCAGCGCCTGGGTCGCGCCCTGGTCCATCCAGCGAGTGGGGATCTGTGTGCCACGGGTGATGCCGACTTTAAGTCCGGATGAGTTGGCCAGGTAGACATAATGATCCTGTAAACAAAATTGTTCACCCCATTGTGGCTCTCGGCAGGTGCCTTCTGAATAATGACATTTTTCCGGTTTAATAATGCAACTATCACATTGTGCGAGGGACTGCAGGCAGGGGAAACAATATCCCTGATTAAAACTCTTTTTAGTTTTGCGCCCGCAGGCGATGCAATTAATTTCACCCTTAAATGCCAGTTGAATTTCGCAGCCGATTAAAGCATTCATATCAACGAGATGATCACCTATGGGCAAGTGATATTGAACCGTGTCATTTGAGTCGTCATTTAGGCGGGTTTGCATTTTCTGGATGTTGCCGGAATATTTCATAAATGGATATCTGCAGTGGAATAAAAGAGAATTTTAACATAGACAGAATTTTAGATACCCATGCTGTAGAATAGGATTTGAAATTATCAGGTGAGATTTATTATGTCAGATCAGGATCAGGAACAGGAAAACGAAAATATTTACCCGCTGGCTAACTGGGATGTGGGGCCAATAGAAGCCCATAAGCTAGTGGTATTTCGCCCGCATTTTATTTCAAGCCCCGGACAAACCGCCGAAGATGCACAGATTAGTCGTTATTATGCGATGACTATAGAGCAGGCAAAGGAATTACGCCTGGCACTGGAAAGTGCCATAACCGTGCTTGAAAGATAAGTGTGGATAAAGACATGTGCTTTTTAGAAATCGGGTATAATGCGCACCAGTTTAAGTGAAGAAGAATTATGAGTGAAAAAATATTTGCGGGTTGTGTTTTCGACCCAAAACAGGCTGAAAAAATGCTCGGCAAAACCGTACTGGTGAGTTTGACCTGCATGAATGATTTTGGTGACCTGGAAGCATTTGAGCAATTTGCTGGGCCAATTGTACGTATCGATAATGAAGATGGCCTGGTGGTGTTGCGGGGGGATACAAATGAAGAGTTTAGTATCCCGCCGGATCTGGATCATTACCTGCCAGCAAAACCCGGCGATTATAAACTGGCTGAATCAGAAACGATTATTAGTAATCCGGATTTTCTGGTTGAGTGGGATATTTATCCGCCAGATAAATCATAATGATAAAGACAAAGTCTTATATTTGTGAATAGTAAATTTTAAGTTAAATGAGTTTGAGGAAGACATTAGGATTATGAAGTTTTTTTCAGGGATGTGTTTATTGCTGCTTATATCAACAGCAGTGTTCGCCGCTAAAGGCGATATAGAGCAAACAGAGAATATATTAAGCCCGGATAATGAACCGTATTTAAATGCCGTTTTTGGGGTTTCGCCTTTTCTCGGAGTTCTGGGAATTGAATATCAGAATAAGAACCACGCCTTCGGCATTGGTGCACCTGGCAATCTCTCATATAAATATTATGCCCGGCCCTATCAGGATACTAAATTCTGGGGTGTTTTTCTGGGGGGGTACAGCTCTGACGATGCCAACAGATCTGTGAATGGCATCAATTATAGCGAAATTAAAAGTCGGTTTATCGGCGCCGGTATTGGTTACCGATGGCAGTGGTCTTCAGGCTGGAATACAAGTGTTAGCATTTCTCTTGAATATGTAACCAGTGACTATTCGAACCCGGGCACCTTTCAGGAAACCACCGAAAACAGAGTCCTTCCGTTTCCCGGGTTTAATGTGGGTTATAAATTCTAACGAATAATAGAATGAATAATTTGCCCCAGAGCATGATTAAAGATTGAATGGTCGGCGATGATTTTAGATTTTTTAGTGTTGAGCTCTTCAACAAACTCACTGGCAAATTTTTCAATCACTTTTTCACCGTGACGATCAACAAATATCAGTTTAGCCTCGTCAAATAAAATAACGGATAATTTTACCCGCCGCAGAGCTTTGTCTTCACCATTAAAAATTTCAAACCATACGCCCTGTTTTACATTATTCGGCAATCGTGAAATCTGCACATGGGGTGGCTCACCCTCTTCTGGCATTTCCTCAATTGAGTCTTCTATAATTTCATCAATGCTTCTTTCAGACAGTGCGTAATCGGGCTGATCAAGAAAGAATTCTGAAGACTCAATTAAATTGGTATGTATTTCTTTTAACGCGGTAATTGAAGCGTCAATGCTGCCCGGGCTTAAATTAGTGGTGCCGAGCTGGGCCTCTATGTCGTTAATTAAAATACCCGAGTCATTATTCAGTAGCACCCATTGCTCAGATGTTTTTATGGGCTGTACACTATAAACCAGGTGCTTGAGCAGGGTTACGATTTCATTCCACTCGCTGCTATCCTTGCCATATTTAATAAAGCGCTGAAACATCAGTGCCGCCCACTGTTTTAAAATCAGAGGTTTCAGGTCTTTTTTAATTATTTTTTTATAGGTGGCTTTTTGTAATTCATTGAGCACAACTTGGCGCGCATGTTCTTTTAATATAGCGCGTTGGGTTTCTTCTTCCTGCTTGCCGGTCTTATCTTTTTCAATCGCCATTAAGCGGTTGAGAGCGGTAAGCGCCGTATTAAAACTATTTAAATTTTGCTCAAATGTGTTTTGAAGTTGTTCAATAATGAGCAGTATGGTTTTGTAGAGTGTGTTGTCTTCGTTCTCTATACCGATGCCAAGGTGGGCAACATTGTCGAGCATTTTGCGTGCGGCATGGTTGCTATTTTGAAAAAATTGCGCATCCAGCATGGCAACTTTGATTAGAGGAATTTGTAGCTCTAGCAGTAAGGATTTTACCGCGACGGAAACATTTTCATCACGCAAAAAAGCACCGAATAGCATCTCAACAAAATCAATGGTGCGTCCATCGATTGCGTTGAGGGTTTTTGACATGCTGGTGTTACCCATTTTTGCCATGCTGTTGAGCAGCGCATGCTTAAAGCTGTCTTCTCTAAAGCTGGTTTCATTGGGGGTAAACTTTGGTCTGTAACTGGTTTGCAAAGAGGTGAGCGCTTTTATAACGTCGCGTCGGTCATGAAACTGCTTACCCGCATTGCTTTGCGCCGTGGCGGTTGCAGCAGGTGAGCCGGAGCCGTCAGCGTTTTCGCCATTGATAAAATTCTTAATGGCTTTGGAAACTTTTTCGGGATCGTTGATATCAACGCTATTTTCGGGTGTATCAGGTGTGTCTGAATCTGAGCTCATGTGTTCGGTTTTCAAGTTCCGGTTGACGGTTTTAATTTATTGATTTTAATGCCTTTAGCGCGCAGGTCTACTTAAATTATAGTTACCAGGTGCTCAATATACAGCAGTGTTTAAGGGATTGCTTTAATTCATTTTACATTTAATTGGGTTTTTGTATGGTCCGGATTTGTTAAACTAAGCTGAATTTCCACTTAAAAGTTAAAATTATGTTTGTTTTACGCAATATAGAAGCACTGCCCGATGATATGCAGAATCTGCCGGATGGCATGAAACACAGGCTGACCTTTAAGCTTGAATTTACCATTAAAGATGTGCCGGACACCTTCACGGGTATTGTCTTTGAAGATGCCCAGGGCGAGCTTCAATTGCAGCACTTTAATAACCCAAAGGGCAATAAGCGCAAGGTGATTACCCTTAAAAACAAGCTGGCCAAAGGCAGTTTCGATCAAATCAGGGCAGCCCTGTTCGCAAAAAGTCAGGGTGAAGCGGTTAGCTATCCACAGGAACTGGCGATTTCGCAACGTAAGGTATCCGGTACCCCGCGGCTTGAAAAAGGCAGTTCTGCCCCCAAATAGGCCCCACAGTGAATTTTCCTGAATGATGTTTTTGTCTTTCTGGGACTATACCAACAAAGGGTAGGGTTAATTTTAGCGCTAGCTGGTGTAGAATTCGCATCACTTATTTTTAACGCCTCGGGTAAGCTCTGAGGGCGACACAATCAGGTTTTGGAGTAAATGCCATGAGCGTTTCACAGCAACAAGTTGAAGAAGCAATTGCAAAATATGTAGATCCTTATTTGGAGAAAGATCTTAAAGCCGCCAATACGGTTAAAGGTATCGAGGTCAATGGCGCAGAAGTCGCGATTAAAATTGTGCTGGGTTTCCCCGCCAACGGTCATCATGCCAAGATCTCTGACGAATTAACCAGACTGGTCAGTGCGCTGGACGGAGTTGATTCGGTCAAAGTTGATGTTAGTCACGATATCGTTGCACACACGGTACAGTCGAGCCTGAAGCCATTAGAGGGCATAAAGAATATTATCGCGGTTGCCTCGGGTAAAGGCGGAGTGGGTAAATCCACTACCGCAACCAACCTGGCGCTGGCGCTCAGCAAAGAAGGCGCAAATGTGGGTATCCTGGATGCGGATATCTATGGCCCCAGTATCCCTCGCATGTTAGGTATTACTGATAAGCCCGAGTCACAGGATGGTAAAACCCTCGACCCAATGATGGGGCACGGTATGCAGGCCATGTCGATTGGTTTTATGATTGATGATGAAACCCCGATGATCTGGCGTGGGCCGATGGTGACACAGGCGCTGGAGCAGCTGTTAGTGGATACCCAGTGGAAAGACCTGGATTACCTGGTCATTGATTTACCCCCGGGCACCGGTGATGTGCAATTAACCCTGGCCCAGAAAGTACCCGTGAGCGGTGCGGTTATTGTAACCACACCCCAGGACATTGCGTTGCTGGATGCTCGAAAAGGCCTGAAGATGTTTGAGAAAGTAGAAGTGCCTGTGTTGGGTATTATCGAGAATATGAGTGTGCATATTTGTTCAGAATGTGGCCATGCTGAGCCGATCTTCGGTCAGGGTGGTGGTGAGCGTATGTCGGAAGATTACGATGTAGATTTCCTGGGCGCACTGCCATTAGATATGTCGATTCGTACCGATGGTGATGAAGGCCAGCCCTCCGTTGCCCGGGATGAAAACGGCACCATTGCGAATATTTACCGTGAAATCGCGCGTCGCACAGCAGCCAAGCTGGCATCTCAGGCGAAGGACTACAGTAGTAAGTTTCCAAACATTGTTATTGAAAATAATTAATTAACTGAGTTATTTCGCAATATGTTAAAAAGCCCTCGCAAGAGGGCTTTTTTTATGTCTTCTCCCGCCTCGTACTATGCTTTCCTGAAATTGGGAAATTTGCATTTTTCTGTTTGCCGTACGTTTAAAAGCAAGCCTCCCTTTTTCTAAGGAGGGGTATTTGTCTTTTAGGCACCCCTCTTAGCAAAAGAGGGGCTGGGGGAGATTTAAAAACACCTCGGTTAATAATGAAAAAAACAAACACACTATTCTTCTAAAATAACCCAACTTCCAGTTCCCGCTAGTTTAATGAGCGGAACATCAGCTATTTAACAATTTATGTTAGAATGCGCCCTCGAATAAATCAGAGATATTGGGAAGCCCGAACCAATGAGCATAAAGTCAGATAAGTGGATTCGCCGTATGGCGGAAAATGAAGCTATGATTTCACCTTTTGAATCAGGCCAGGTGCGTTATGATGATAACGACAGTCGGTTGATATCCTACGGTACATCAAGTTATGGCTATGATGTTCGCTGCGCAAATGAATTTAAGATATTCACTAATATCAATTCTGCGGTAGTCGATCCGAAAGATTTCGATGATAACAGTTTTGTTGATGTGCAATCCGATGTTTGCATTATCCCGCCCAATTCATTTGCCCTGGCCCGCACTGTCGAATACTTTAAAATACCGCGCAGTGTGTTGACCGTGTGCCTTGGGAAATCGACCTATGCCCGTTGCGGGATTATTGTCAACGTCACCCCGTTGGAACCGGAATGGGAAGGCCATGTAACCCTGGAATTTTCAAATACCACTCCGTTACCGGCAAAAATTTATGCTAATGAAGGTGTTGCTCAGATGTTGTTTTTTGAATCGGATGAAATCTGTGAAACTTCCTATGGTGACCGGGCTGGTAAATATCAGGGGCAAACCGGCGTCACACTCCCCAAAACTTAGACTAAACTCAGGGTAATTAAATCATTAAAATTCTGGTCCATTTAACGTATTTTGTAAAAATGGGCTACCGCGAATAATGGGGTAAAGTCTCCTTGCAAAGTTTAGAAAAGCTCATTGAACGCAGTGGCAAGCTGGGTAGTCTGCCAGCGATTGTCTATAAAGTTTTTAGTGTCATGGATGACCCGAAATCCACCGCCACGAACATAGGCAAAGTCATTAATGATGACCCAGCCCTTACCGCGCGTTTACTCAAACTGGTCAATAGCCCATTTTATGGCTTCACTGCCAAGGTGGATACGGTATATCGTGCAGTGGCATTAATTGGCCACAAAGAGCTACGCAGTGTCGTGGTTGCGGCATCAGCCATTAATGTGTTTGATGGTATCCCTTCAGAACTGGTGTCAATGAAAGATTTCTGGAAGCGCAGTTTAAGTACGGCTGTGACCGCTCGTGTACTGGCGGCCTTTAAACGTGAACAACAAATTGAGCGATTTTTTATCGCGGGTTTATTGCATGACATTGGCTCACTGTTGCTGTATTTGAAATCACCAGAAGAAATGGCCTGGGCGTTGTCTCAGGTGTTAGATTCGGACATTATTGACAGAGTTGAATTAGCCAAAGCCCAAACAGATGTTTTAGGTTTTGACTATACCGAAGTGGGCGGTGAGCTATTAAAAAAATGGAATTTACCCGTGCAAATCTGTGTGGCAGTGCGTCATCAGCTGGATCCTGAAAATGCCCCGGAAAAAGAACAGGGGGGAGCCTGGTTGATTGCCCTGGCGAGCCAGATCGTTGATAATTATTTTGAACAGGACCCTCAGCAAAGCTCTGAAGATGATTTTGCAATCGAGCCGAATCAAATCGATCTCGATGCAATTGATGTCTCTCTCTGGCAGGCCAATAAAATGGATCCGCAATTGCTGCCTAAAATTCTTGAAAAAGCCCTGCAGCAATTTGAGAGCTCTAAAGATATATTATTGTCCTGATAGTGCCCGTTGGTCTAATTGCAGCTAACACTTTAGGTCGTTACTTGGGGTGTTTATTCAAGTACACCGCTGCTTCGCATATCTCTAATCACCAGTTTTTCAAGTTCAGCAATAACCTCTGCGGATGAAGTTGGGTTAAAGCTTTCTGTTTTGCCCGACCAGATCATTTTTTCACTGGCCACGTTAAACAGTTTGGTGTCGATTCTTAACAGGGTATCAGTGACCGTATGGCCGGGGTTATAAATGATGGAATGGGATCTGTTGTAATAACCGTACATGCCATAACTTCTACCCGCATTTGGAACAGGGTCAAAAGTTGGTCGGGTAACCCGTTGCTGGTTGATCAATCCGTGGGTTGTGACAATCATCACCCCGTCAGCACCGGCTTTTTCAACCGCTGCCAGTACCTGTGCCTTATTGTCAGACTTTTCCAGGTTGGGTAACAGCTTGTGACTTGCAATACCCTTTCGGTTGCCCTCTGTGATCAGCAGGGCGAATTCATTTTCAAATGCGCGACGTCGTTCATCGCTTTTAATGACACCAATGACCAGTATTTTTTTCAGTGCGGGTCCCGAATAATCTGGGTCGTTCCAGCGTTCAACCAGCAGGGTTGAGCGGCAGGCAGTGAGTAAAAATAAGAGTGCACTTAAGCGCGATACAAATAAGATATGTTTATATTTCATTGGGTGTTCTTTTTAATTGACGGTTGGTTGAGCGACCGGATCAGTCTCGTAAAGATATTATTTGCCAATGGTGCTGGCGGGCATAGTCTAATAGCGTTTCATCGGCATCCACCGCGACCGGATTTTCTGCTTCGAGCAATAAAGGCAAATCATTATGCGAATCGCTGTAAAACCAGCTGCCTTTCAGTGTTTGGTTCTGTGCTTTCATCCACTCATTTAAGCGAGTGACCTTGCCTCCCTGAAAACAGGGGGTACCGGCAATCTTGCCAGTGTATTGTCCATCCACTATTTCCGGCTCGGTGGCCAGCAGGTGCTCAATGCCGAATGCACTGGAAATTGGGCGGGTAATAAAACTGTTGGTGGCGGTAATCACCACTAATGTGTCGCCGGCTTGGCGGTGTTTGTCAATGAGCTCAAAGGATGCGGGGCTCATAATGGGCTTTATTTTGTCGCTTAAAAACTGCTCTCTCAGTGCTAACATTTTATCTGGCGCATTGTGAACCAGGGGTTGTTGCGAAAACGCCTGAAATTCGTGGATATCTAGTGTACCTTTTTTGTACTCGTCATAAAACCGCTGATTTTCACGGGCAAATAATTCCGCGTCGACGATGCCCTGCTCGGCTAAAAACTCACCCCACAGGTAGTCGCTGTCCCCCGCTAGCAGGGTATTGTCCAGGTCAAAAAGTGCTAAAGCCATTAAAAATCCACCATAAAAAAAATTACAAATTAACGATGACGTATAGAATTGTTCTATAGTTAAACGGTCATAGTGGTATTGTAACGAAAACATTGCGCAATGCTCAGATTTTTGGAAGAATCAGAGCTAACTTTTAAACAGGCATCGTTAAGTGATTGATTCTGACGGATTTAGGCCCAACGTGGGCATCATATTGAGCAACCCGGATGGCAAGGTCTTCTGGGCGCGTCGCTGTGGTCAGAATGCCTGGCAGTTTCCCCAGGGGGGGATTCAGCGGCACGAATCGCCAGATCAGGCAATGTACCGCGAGTTATTTGAAGAAACTGGCCTGAGCCCTGAGCATGTGGAAGTTGTCGGCAAAACCAGCAAATGGCTACGCTACCGTTTACCAAAGTGGATGGTGCGTCGCGATAGTCACCCGGTGTGCATCGGGCAGAAGCAGATCTGGTTTATTTTGAAGCTGGTAGGTAGCGAAAATGATTTCAATTTAAGCACCATGGATCACCCGGAGTTTGATCACTGGTCTTGGGTGGACTACTGGCACCCCATGAGTGAAGTGGTGTTTTTTAAACGTAAGGTTTATAAAAAGGCCCTGACGGAGCTTGAGCCACTGTTACGTAATCAGCATAATGCGGGTTGATGAGTGGCTCAACTCAGTGAGGTTGTGTGCTAGAACGGCTTTACCACCACAAATATTACCACCGCCACCAGCACCAGCACTGGAAACTCATTAAACCAGCGATACCAGACGTGGGAGCGGGTATTGCGATCATCTCTAAAATCCTTCAGCAGTTTCCAGCAATAGGCGTGATAACCCATGATGACAACCACCAGAGCGAGTTTCAGCTGCATCCACAGGTCTGTTTTGTAGGCGACCCAGGCATAGTCAAATAATAGCCACAGGCCCAGTAGCAGGGTAATGATGCCCCCCGGTGTCATTATGCCGTAAAACAGTTTGCGCTCCATTATTTTAAACCGCGCATTACTAATTTCATCGGTGCTGTCCGCATGGTACACAAACAGGCGGGGCAGATAAAACAGGCCGGCGAACCAGGTCACCATAAAAATAATATGAAAGGCCTTTACCCAAAGCATGATTTTCTCCAGCGCATGATTTCCCCAATTTCTTTGAATTAATATTTGTGCCGAATGATAGCCTGTATGGATGGCGACGCAAAGTGTCTTCTAAATGACATCGCAGAGACTATTTACGGTCTTCAATTATGGACTGATGATTCACTTTCAGATAAAAAAGTATCAACGACACGGGATAACTTTGTGGCTGTGCATTAGTTGGCTATTATGTAGACCCAATTCAGTCTATACTAACGCTCAAAATATCAATCACTTGCTCGCACTAATTAAATTTTGTGTAAGCTTTAATTTGTTTTATAGAGGTTTCTGATGATTAAAGCCGGCATAGTCGGTGGCACCGGTTACACAGGCGTAGAGTTGCTACGTTTGTTAGTGGCACATAAAGACGTTGAATTATCGGTAGTAACATCACGTGCGGAAGCAGGGCAGGCCGTGTCTGCACTGTATCCTAACCTGCGCGGTCATGTAGACATTAATTTCTCCGAGCCGGATATCGACTCCCTTTCCCGCTGTGACCTGGTATTTTTTGCAACCCCAAATGGCACTGCGATGAAAATGGTGCCACAGTTACTTGAGGCGGGGGTTAAGGTTATTGATTTAGCGGCGGACTTTCGTTTAAAAGATACGGCGGTTTGGAAACAGTGGTATGGCCTGGATCATGCCTGCCCGGATATTCTCGAAGAAGCCGTGTACGGCTTGCCGGAGATTAACCGTGAGGCGATTAAAGGCGCACGTATTATTGCCAACCCGGGCTGCTATCCCACGGCGGTGAGTCTGGGCTATATTCCTTTGATCGAAAACACTTTAATTGATGATGCGCATTTAATTGCGGATGCAAAATCGGGTGTGAGTGGCGCGGGCCGTGGAGCCAGTGTGGCCAACTTATTATGTGAAACCACTGAAAGCGTGAAACCTTACGGGGTGGATGGTCACCGTCACCTGCCGGAAATTCGTCAGGTGCTGGGCGGTGTGGCGGGCCATGATGTGGGGCTGACATTTGTACCCCACTTAATGCCGATGATTCGAGGTATTGAGGCTAGCTTATACGGCGTGCTTAAAGCCGATGTTGAGGATTTGCATCATCTTTATGAAGCACGCTATAAAGATGAGCCCTTTGTGGATGTGTTACCCGTAGGGACAATGCCTGAAACCCGCAGTGTGAAAGGCTCGAATATGTGTCGCATATCGGTATTCCGACCACAGGGTGGGGATACGGTGGTGGTTTCATCCGTTATCGATAACCTGGTGAAAGGCGCGGCGGGGCAGGCGGTGCAAAATATGAATATCATGTTTGGCCTGGATGAAACTACGGGTATTAGTCAGGTGGCATTGCTGCCATAGTGATGAGCGTTCGCAGGTGTAACGGATACGCGGATTTATAAGGTTAATGGATTGTAGATAGATCATAAATAGATTAAAGATGTAAAAATATGGGTTCAGATCCGGTACATAGTAAACACCTTATCTCCATTCATCAGCCAAAGTTATGGCTGGCGAGTGCATTGGCTATCTTGCTGTTAATTTCAATTGTCGTCTGGGGTGCATTTCAATACGGTCAGTATGCTGCGGGATTTGATCAGTCAGATTACGATCAGGAAATAGAAATTTTGCGCACAGCTTTAAATGAGCAGACGACAAAAAAAGAGGCTGCGCTTCGAGAGAATGCACGCTTATCCCGGGGCAGTGATATTCAAAAAGATGCCAGCAGTAAAATAAATGACACCCTCGCCGAATGTCAGGCTGAAACCCTTAAAATGAAAGAAGAGTTGACCTTCTATCATAATATTGTTGCACCGGGTAAAGCCAAGCGGGAAATCCAGGTGAATAAGCTTGTACTGAATCGAAACGCTAACGGAGGCTATAACTACAAGCTGGTTTTGATTCAGGTAGGTCGCCATGATTATGTGCAGCGGGGGTATCTTGAGATATCGTTTCTGGGTAAAAAAGCCGATGGTACTGAGACAAGGCTAGACCTGCCCACTGTGGCAACGGGTAAAGCAAAAAAGCGGCAGGTATTTGGTTTTAAATATTTTCAGAACTTTGAAGGTGGTATCAGATTTCCAGAAGGATTTGAGCCATTGTCCATTTTTGTCAAAGCACAACCTAAAAGTGCAAAGGTTCCCCGGGTTGAAAAAACATACCTGTGGGATGATTTAATTTCTAGAGGAAACGAAGCCAATGTGGGGCAAGAAAAAATCCAACTCAACTAAAATAGAAACGCTTGTCGGAACCGCGATGGAAATTCAGGGTGACCTGATTTTTTCCGGCGGTCTGCATGTTGATGGAAAAATAATCGGTAATGTAATTGCTGAAGAAGATTCCCATTCCATGCTGATACTCAGTGATCAGGGCCAGATTGAAGGTGAAGTACGGGTGCCCTTCGTGGTGCTCAATGGTCAGGTCATTGGTGATGTGTATGCCAGCGAACGGGTAGAGCTCTCAAGACACGGCCAGGTTAAGGGTAATGTTTATTACAATTTGCTGGAAATGGCCATGGGGGCTGAGGTTAACGGCAACCTGGTGCACTGTAAGGATGAGAAAAAATTACTTGAATATCAAGCAGATAGTAAAGATATTCATGATGATGAGGGTGAGCCAAGCCCATCTGCAAGCTAGTAAGGGCGTTTATTGTAGATGGCATAAAACTTGACTAAATTAGTCAGGTAATACAAAATATGCAGGATTGTAGCGTGATAGAGATTTTTGGAGAAATAGAATGACGGCAGATACAGTTGATAACGCAATGCCAGACCCACTGGATTTTACCAATGCGGCCGCGGCAAAGGTTAAAAACCTGATTGAAGAAGAAGGTAACCCTAATCTGAAATTGCGGGTATTTATTTCCGGCGGTGGTTGTTCTGGTTTCCAATATGGCTTCACATTTGATGAAGAGATTAAAGATGGTGATACTGAAGTAAATAACGATGGTGTAACGCTTTTAATTGACCCGATGAGTTTCCAGTATCTGGTGGGTGCAGAAATCGATTATAAGGAAGACCTGCAGGGCGCGCAGTTTGTTATTCGTAACCCGAATGCACAGACCACCTGTGGTTGTGGATCCTCATTTTCACCGGCTTAATTGTTTTAAAAATTAAGTTTATAAAAAAAGACGCAATAGCGTCTTTTTTTATGCCTGAATTATTTGTGCCGTTTAAAACCAGAATGAAAAATACAGCCGTGTCACACCGGCGGTGAAGCTATACAAAGGCTCGGTTCCAGGAACATTTGTGTCGACCCTGATGTCTCTGAAATTATCATAATCAAACGTGAAATAAGTATAAAACAGATTAGCTGAACCGCGTTCAAAAAAGTACAGGTTTTCACTTTCAAATTCGTAAGTGACACCGAAGCCTAAACTGACATCAGTAAATGTGCTTAGCTCTTTATCGCGAGCGTAAACATTTGCCGGATTCTCGAACGGAAATAAATCACTATAAAAATTAGCCTGGGTTTGTGTGTAATAGCGTAGGCTGGTTTCAATGCTCCATTTATCTTCAATAGGGTGTACATAACCGATTTCCATTGTGTCTGCTTTTATTCCCCAGCTATCGGTGAAGTAACGGTAACTACCAAAAATAGCGGCACGATAGGGTAAAAAGTAACGTAGTCCAATGCTGGCCGCATTACTGGTGCGAGTTTCCGGGTATAACTCTCTTTGGAAAAGATACTGGCTGGAATCATTTGGATCGATGTAACGTATGTTTCGATATGGATTATTCAGGAAACCTTCATCCGTTATGATGTCGTAGGTTATCGACATGATGAGATTTTTTGTCAGCACCTGAGAGATGGTCGATCTGAAGTCATTAAATTTAGACGTTTCAAGAAAAGTGTCTACACCCGTTTGAGTAACAATATTATCACCTATAGAATAAGACAGGGTAACAGTTGTCATGCTACCAAACATTTCCTGACTAATTCCAAATGAATGTGTGGTTGCATCGAAATCATTTTCAACACTGGTTGTATAACTATAACTCAGTGTGGATTTATCATTTAAATAGTCGGCACCGATGGATTTTTGTACGCGTTTTTCAGTGTATGGGCTAGCCTGGGTTACCGCATCAATTGATGCACTGGTAATATTATCCACATAATAGTTTGCACTGACAGACACTTTATCGGCAAAATTTTTACGAACTAAAACAGAAGGGCCACTTATGGTAATGCCACCACCTGTATAGTCGTGGTACATCACATCAACGCGTTCTTCAGGTAATACAGCCGCAGTTGCCGATTGAAAAATTAACAAATAACAAAATAAACCGTATAAAAAGACTGTGCGATTTTTCATATGACTAGTTACAACCACAACCACCACCTGCAGCTGTGCCAGCACCTCGTGCGCCTTCACGTGCATCATGAACGTGTCCTAAATAGGAACTTGAAACCGGGTCGCGATCCATTAACATGATCGGGTCAGCCAGGTTGCCTCTTTCGTAGGGTTTAACCCATGGGTCTACGCTGCTACATGCAGTTAGCAAAAATAAAATAGCAGATAATAAAAAGTTAAAAATAATTCTATTCATTCAACAGATCCTCTATGACTTGTTGTGTAATGTTCTGTTGTTTGATTTTTGAGTCATCTAGTGTGTAACGAATATAACCATCTCTATCGATTAAAAATAGTGTTGGAAGATCATTTACAGAGTACAGGCGACTTACCTGGTTGCTTGTGTCATATAAAACAGAGTAATCAAAATTACGTTTCTGTACAAAACGTGTTGCTGTCAGCAAATCTTCATCAATATTTATTGATAGTAGAGTGAAGCCTCTATCCTTGTTTTTCTGATGATACGCATTCATAAGTGGAAATTGTTGAATGCATGTGCCACACCAGCTTGCCCAGAAATTCAGAGCGATAACCTGTCCGCGTAATTCGGATAGTTTTATATTTTTACCATTCTGGCTTTTAAGGGTAAAGTTCCATGCAAGTTGCCTGTCGCTGTCCGTGGCTTTTTCTTCAGCAACACAGAAATTACCGAGCAGGCTAATTACTAAAACAAAACAGATGAAACTGTTTTTTAGCGTGGATATGTGAAAGCCTGAGCGTTGAGTATTAATGTTTAGCATGACCTGATTAAAAATAAAATCCAATACCAAATGACATTTCAATATTGTTGGTGCGTTTAACGTCACCGGCAAAATCGAGTTCAAATGTGTGGTCGCGGACATCAAAGTAGGTGGTTAGATAATTGTTCACGATAACACGGTAACCGACACCCCAGCTAAAGGTGAAATTATCGCTACCTGCGAACTGAGTATTACCTGCACCTGCAACTACGTAAAATGCCGTGTTAAACGTTGTGCTATCAGTAACAAATGATTCTCCTGGAAAAATATCGTAACCAAGATTGATCAGGTAATAGCTGAAATCACGCTCATCATCAGTCAGTATGTCGATGTCCAGAAAGGTTTCAACCGTTGAGCGTCCCGCCGTGGAGGTCGCTAATTCAAGGTCAACAAAAAAGTTTTCAGAAACACGATAGGCGAGTTTTGCGCCCAGTATGGTGTTTGAACCAAAATCTTCAATGCTGATTAGTCCGAATGATAAAATCACTTCAAAGTTGTCTGGGTTTATTTTCGCTTCATCAAATTCTATGCGCTCGATTTCCGGTTGAATAACCGGTTTTGACACCTGTTCAACCTCAAGATCAGCCGCATATGCGTTTAAACTGGCAAATGCCAGACATGTGTATATACAGCCTAAAAGAAGACTGCGAATCCTGCCTTCCATTCGTTTATTTCCTCATTGTTATCATTATCTTTAGTGGCTGAAAATATTATATATTGACTAAATTCCAGCCGAAGAATAATTTTTTGGGTTAGGTGGGTGCGCACACCCAGACTGATATTAGAAAACTGATTGGTTCTGTCTTCAGGTTGTATTGTTGATGATGAAGGTTTTACATCGATGATGCCTGTACCCATCTGAAAGAAGGGGGAGTACTCCCATTCTGGAAAGGGCTGTAAAAGCAGGCCAACTTTAAAAAGCAGGCTGCTTGATACATCCCCAATCGATTGAGCAAGACTGGATTCAATAGCGAAACCCTGGTTGAATAAATATGAGCCGTATACAGTGAGCGCAGGTGCACCACCAAAGTCACCGCCCATAACACCTAATTCCCATGTGCGCTCAGCGAAATCTTCCTGGGTAACGACCTCGAACTCAACAGGTTCACCATTCGCAGAAAGGGTTTGGGATAGTTGTGCAAAGCTTACCCAGCCTTCTTTGTTATTTTCGGTGCGAATTTTATACCAGTTAGCTCGTTGCATTATAATTTCAATGAATGCACCCCGTTCCATAACATGGAAAATGGGGTAGCCCCCGCCGGGGCCGGTGTGCATTTCAATGAAAGGGTCAGCAATTTTTACTTGCTGCAATGGCTCAGAAGCAGAGTAAACATTCGCACTGAACAGCTGAATAATCAGCATGACAGTCAATCTTATATACATAGTTCGCGCTAATAGCCCTGAGTTTATTGTGCAGTTATTATCATTTTCAGTGCTTAGTATAAACTAGTTTGAAGGTGCTGCGGAATCAAATGGGTTATTGAAATACTGTCCACCGATATCCAGGTACTCTGCAATCAGGCGTAATTCAGCTGGGGTAAGCATATTTGCATGGTTTACCGTGGCAGCTGAAAGTACGCGTCCCGCATTCAGTTCAGTCTCAGTCATTTTTTCCATGAAGTAACTGACTCTTGCGCCGTTGGCACTCATAGAAGGTGAAGGTCTATTATTTGGATCTGGAACCTGTTCAGTTAGTTGGTTACCGTTTTGATCAAGAACCGGGTTACCATCATCATCAAACGCCAGCTGTGTGATGAGTCGATCGACCAGTACGCCATTACTTAATTCCTGGATATTATCATCGAAGAATAATTCTCGATAGGACTCAATATGCTGAACCTCTTCATCAGATGGATCGGTTGCGGTTAAATCCAGTTGTGCAGCAGGCACAGCTGTATTTCCCGCGGTTGTGTGGCAGCCTGTACAGGTGACATCTGCACCACTTACCGCATCGATCCTGGGTGTGAAATCCCAGATGGGTTGTATGTGAGCCTGGTAATTAATTATGGTACGGCATCTAGCCTCCCACTGAGCTTCACAGGTGGATGTCGGAGCATAAGGGCTGGGTGTATTCAGCGTTGAAAATCCTGGCACGGCAACGCCAGTATAGGCTGAAGTAAATGATGGTGTGGGTGTAAATGCCGTGGGGTCTGTCCACAGGTCTACATACTCCACGTTCACACTGGGTGTTTGACCAACAACCCCCTGTGCGGTACTTAATGCTTCCGCCATCGTATCCCGTGCGCCGGCTAAATAAGCGGATGCAGTGGCCGGGTCCTGTGTATTCGGGTAAAAGCCATCGACAGGTCCGTTAATGTTGATTGAGGGTGCTTCAGCATTCTTACGTCCATGGGGAAGGGGTTGTGGTGGATTCTCACCCCCCGGATGTGTATGGCAGCCAGTACAGCTGAGAGTGTCCCCTGCATTAACCTGTAACCAGTTTTCATGGCGAGGACCAATTCTGCGTGCGTCCTTATCAAGAATTTCAAAATAAAAAGCAACATTGGCTGGGACTTTTACCAGTACAGAACCATCGGGTTCAACCATGCTGTAGCCAATAATTTCTTTCATACCTAATCGACGCCCGCCTCGGCCAAATGCCCTGTTAGATAAATCCGGTGGATTGGCCAGGTCAGGGTCGCGCCGGTTAGGAATGCCGACTGCTTTTACAAGGCGAATAAATCGCGCAGGACGCTGATCAGCCATTGCTTTGGCTGGATCAGCGAAGTCCAGTACATTCGTTACCGTGGCATCGGTGCAAACATTAAAGAAGCAACCATTAAATGTACCATCTCCAAAATCATACACGCTGCGAATATTCAGCAGGCCTACATTTTCAGTCACTAGTTCTGAATCCAGCTGATCTTCAGGTGTGCCCTCATTGATAACCGCACGGTCATACGGTCGCATGACAACCGCATCATTTATAAACTTGCCCCGTTCTGCCGCCACTACAGGTTTTTCAGTTTGTTCACCGGCATCGTATAACCAGATACCGTAAGAGGGGTAGGCTTCGGTTTCAGTTGTTGTTGGGTCATTCAGTAACAGTTGAGCTTCATCTGTGGCGCACAAGAATGGCTCCAGGATCGGCTCAGCATCAGGCTCAGTGCTAGTATTAGTGTCTATTTCAATTTGGCAAAGCCCTTTACTTACCAGCAGGCGACTGGTGCCATCATTTAATGGATAAACCGAGGAATAGCGGCCTTTAAGGGGGATGCTGCCGTCAAATACTAAGTCGCTGTCGGTGACCTTTTGCTGTGCAGATAGTCCAGTCATTGCACCCTGGTTATCAAATGTAGGTTGATTAAGGTCGATAAAGTTTTCACCGTCAATAACAACAATTTCGCCACCGGCAAATGAGTCATTGAATGGTCTTTGTAACATCATTATGCGTCCATCGGTGAGTTCTCTTGGCTGAGTAAACTGTACTATCGGTGTATTGTCGTCTTCGTCGAGTACTCCGGCAATTTCATGACTTTGATCATGGGTGCCATAATAGGGCTGTAAGTCTGAACCATCCTGTAAAATCGTATATAAACTAATAGCGTCATTGCGGTTCATGTTATCCCAGCGACTGAATAAAATACGCCCGTTACTTAATACAACGGGGTCAAGATCATGACTCTGGTTAAATGATATTTGCTTAATATCTGTTCCGTCGATATTCATCGTATGCAAGACCAGTGCTTTCTCACGATTGTCCTCATCCTGGGATGAAAACGGAGGCTTGCTAGACTGTCCAGAAGGGGCTGGCTCAGAGCCGAGTACAGCACGGGATTGTTTCTGGCGATTGGATGAAAAAACGATGCGGTTATTATTGGGTAAAAAATAGGGTGCGATATCATCACCCAGCCGGGCAGTAATGTCCTGCTCAGACAGCTTAGGAATAACTCGGCTGACGAGATTTGTCTCCCGGTTATAGATATAAATGTCCCACTTAGGGTCGTCAGAGTCATCGTTGGGATCAGGATCTTCAGTCAACAGGGAAAAGACCAACAGTTTGCCATCACTGGATACATCAAGATCTTTTACATCCCCCATACCATTGGTGATGTCTCCGGTAAGATTGATTTCAGCTGCACCGAGATTGGCACGGGATCTTATAAACAGATCACCGCCGGGTGTTGAGCGAAGTGGTCTGCGGACGTCCGGTTGAATGATCTCGCCTTCATCATCTACCAGAATAGAACGTTTGACATAGGCAATCGGGAATTCTTCAATACCCGGATCTGCTCCGGTTTCGGTGCCACCACAGGACGCTAAAATGCCCACCAGAGGTAATAGCATCAGTTGTGGTAGCCACTGAGTTGTTTTGGCTGTGAACGAGTTTAATTTATTGCTACACATATAACTTTAACCTGAACAAACTTCAGCACAGAGCTGAATATTAATTTAAAGCGCCTATTGCGCCGCTGGCGGCATTAAGCCGCTTGAGTAAAACATTTTGCCTTTCGCATCAATGACGATCGCCTCAATATCCTCGAGGGTATTGATGAGCTGTAGCGCCTTTTCAGTGCCTAATACAAACAGTGTTGTTGACAGTGCATCACTGGTAATGGCTTCATTGGCCATGACACTGACACTCCACGTCTGATTAACAGACTGCCCCGTTGAGGGCCTAATTATGTGATGATAGCGGGTGCCATTTTCTATGAAGTAGCGCTCGTAATCACCGGAGGTTGAGATCGCAGAGTCACTTAACGGAATGCTGACCACTACCCGGGTACTGTCTCGTGGGTGACGTACCCCCATTACCCAGGGGCGTCCATTTTTATCACCTAAAATGCGCGAGTCTCCCCCCGCGCTAACCAGGGCATTTTTAATGCCACAGGTTTTTAAAATTTTGATTGCGTTATCGACTGCGTAGCCCTTTGCAATGCCACCCAGATCGATACGGGTATTTTTATGGCTAAATGAAATTCGACTATCTTTTTCATTGAGCTTTATATTTTTGTAATTTATGGCGCTTAACTGACGTTTAATCTGTTTGTCGCTCGGGTGTTGCTTCATGCGGTAATCATAAAGATGGCCGACACTGGCAAACGTAATGTCAAATGCACCATTGGAAAGTTCAGAGAATTCAATCGATCGCTTAATCAGATTAAATAGCTCCTGACCAATTTTAACCTCTCGCTGTGCCGCATCACGATTAATTATGGCCAGTTCACTGTTCTCAATGTACGGGCTCATGAGTTCGTCAATACGGTGCATTTCGTCAAACACCCGCTGGCTACATTTTTCTGCCAGTTGGGCCTTTTCAGCGAGCAGTTCCACAACAGTGGAGGTGCCCATGATAGCCTCCTGGTAATTAAACCATTGGGGGCTTGAAAGGGCGTTTCCACTGCTAATAAAACTGCCAAATAAAATCCCGCAGTATAGCCAGCTTTTTCGTTTAAACTGCCGGTTTATCATGCAGCGTTGTGTCAAAAAAGTCTAAGTTAGCGGGTTAAATGACACATACTTCCTGAAATCGCCAAGACCATGGTTAGCAAATTTATCTGCATCATCAAACGAGTCTAAATCTCCGTTTAGCGACATGTAATTTGCAATAACCGTATTCACTAATAAGTTTACATTGTTCGCCGCCGGTGTTGCTGAAGTGACAACAGAGCCATTAGCTGAGAATCGGCCAATCTGGCGGTGATCGGTCATTGTGCTTCCACTAAATGTGCTGATTGTTCCATTGGGATCAAATACCAGGAAGAATGAGCATGCGGTTGATGAGTTGTCACCGGTCCATACGCCTTTGCCGCGACCACCTAATCTTCTGCCGCTAGAGTTAGGCGCAGGATCAATTGTGTTATCAAGCGTACCATTACTGGCAACCGAGCCATCACTGAACACATAAATCATAAGAGGTGAGTCATTTTGTGCGGCATACTCCAGGCAGGCACCGATGCATCGGCCTGCACGTAAGTCACGGTTTTCACCCGCAATTCGGTCACCCGTGTGGTAATCAAAACCACCCATAGTGATGCTGCCAGCACCCGCATAACCATCAATCACCATTTTCATAACCGAGGCGGTTTTCTGGAACTCACCCCTGTCTGCTCCATTGAACTGTTCAGGCGTGAATATAGCGCCAGTGTCGCCAACAATTAAGGGGTCTAATGCAGGGTCAACCTGTTTGTCGGCAAATCGTTCGGCAATATCCGCGGCTTTTAAGTAACCACATTTCACCAGGTCTCTCACCACGTCATCCTGTGTAATAGACGCATTGAGTTTTTTGTGACTGATTCGTGCCATTGATTCCATGACTGCTGTCACATCTTCTTTGGTGCTGAGTATGCTGGTTAAGTCTCCAACATCAATCATGCCGGTTACATCGGTAGGACGATCTACTTTTGTGGGGCGTATTTCAGGGTTAATCAGCCCTGGAGGCGCCATTGAGTTACCACCTGATTCGGAGTTTCTAGAACCTATGAGGGTCACCGCACTGCCGACGGCACCGGCTTTCGCTATACCGTATAAAGGGTTATGTGTGTTATTACTGGTGTCGTTACCTGAGCGTGCGGGAATAACCGCACCGTCCACCAGGCCTGGTGCTACGGATGTAAATTTTTCAAGGATACCGAAAAGTAATGCGCTATCGGAGTGGAATTTCAGACCAAGCTGGTCGTTGGTGAAATCCAGGTTAGTAGCCAGTGTATTAAGGCTTTGCCCTGCGGTTTCAACTTGCCCAGGAAGTGTATCGCCGGGAACGCCCATTTTGCTATAGCCTGCAGTTGTAAGCAGATCCATCTGTCCATCAGTACCCACCAGTACGTTTGAGCTCGCAAAGTTTGCACCACCCGCCAGGTCAAAACAGATAAAAGGAATCTTGGCGGCACCGTCAGCCACGCCACCCAGATTACAGCCCGTATCCAGTGCCAGTTGGTCCAGATCAGGGGAGACCTGAGCCAGTGCTTCCCGTGGGTTGTTAAACAGCCCGAATACACCGCCGGTTAAAACGGCAGCGGGTCCGGAAATAAAGCCCTGCTTGATAAAATCACGACGCGTATTGGGTCTTGAGTGATCCGCATGACGAAGTGGGTCATTAGTACCCAGTGGTTTGCGTTTGTTTTTCATTAAAAATACCTCTTAATATTCATTCGGATCACGCTTATTGAATTATGGTCATCGAGCTGCCTAAAGTGGCTGCACAGATAGCAATTACAACTTGTTCAGTACGTTGTGCTGTGTCAGGACATGCAGCACCACATTGAGTCATTTGGGTGAGCAGGCTTTCAAAGTTATAGGTGCCAGCAGGATCAGCTGTTGCACCTGATGGCTCCTGTTCAGTTCCAAACAGGTTTTGAGTGCTAGCTGAACTTAACTGGTTGTTCACAACAACCGGGTTTGGTTGTGTAGACAGGTTAGTTGCATTTAGATTCATCAGGCCAACCAGCAAAGGATCGATGACTTGCGTTGATACATTTGCAAATGCAGTCGAAGGTGGCAGGTTAAAGTTAAAGCCTTTAAACACACGGTTTGCATCATTTGCCGCTAATGCCTTATCAGCATTAACCAGCTCATTACAATAACTCATTGAAAGCTGAGCCACGCCCATCTGGTGAGATGACAGGAAGGCCTTGATGTCTTCAATAGCAGGTAACTGCTGCTTATACGAAGCATAGGTCGCTTCAATGTTAGCGTTGGTTGTTGGAATGCCGGTAACAAATGACATACTGGCATTGATTTCATCAAAGGTTTTAACACCAATGTCCGATACAGGATCTGCTTCAGGTGGAGCAGCAGGTGCAACCGGCTCTTCTTCAACCCTTGGGTTTGCAGGGCCGCTGCCCATGCGCTCAAAGGTGAGGAAGAACTCATCATTTTCCGGACCCTTTCCAACGGGTATTACGGTACCCAGTCTTGAGAGGGGCTGGCCATTGGGTGTGTAATCCGTTGAGTTGATATTCACGTCAAGGTTACCAAACATCTGGCCGGTGACGGCTTCACGTCCATTGATTCCAATGCGCATGCCTTCTACAGGAATGTCAGCGGATGGAATGTAGTCGCCGTCCAGGTTAATGAATACAGGTTGATCAAACAGGTAGGCTGTATCGTCATAGAGTTCTGTTTGCAGCATGACAAAGGCTTCGTCATCATTCAGGCCGAGCAATTCGCCCACTGAAAATAACATGAAGTATTTCTGGCCAACGCCGACATTGAAGTTCTGGCTGATCTGGTCCTGAGTCAGAGCGCTATTATGGATCGCAACCATCCGCAGCTTGCCGTTCCATTCGTTACCGGCATTGCCACTGCCCAGAACGAAGTTAAATGTGTTGTCCCATTCAACCAGTGTACCGCCCAGTGCGTCCTGAGAGTCTTCATCTTCTGTAAATACACCGTTTACATAAATACGACGGCCATTGACTGGATCAAACGTGTAAACCACATGCTGTAAAGCTGATTGCAGGTCTTCGTCTTCATCAAAGGTTAAAAGTGCGCCGTCAGAGTCTTCTGTGTTGTTGGTTGCACGGTTTAAAAATTCATATTGATACAGTGACTGGCTCATCGCGAAGTTGCGTGTAGTACCACTGCCTGATTCGTAACTGATAATACGCGCATCTTCCTGAGTAACATTGGCGGGGATGACCCAGGCTTCTATGCTGTAGGCATTGTTTAAGCCGATAAGGTTAGTCAGTTTCTCACTGGTTTCCGGTAGTGCTTTTGCAAAACCACCATTGGAAAACTCAATACCGTAGCCTAATACCCAGCTTACAGACCCGTTAAAGGTCAGTGTCATTGCAGGCTCTATACCGCTTGTATCAAATGCCTGGTTACCCTGGCCGGTTTTAAATTCCCAGACAGCAATCTGATCATTCTCGTAACGATTACCACCACTTGCCAGCGTTGCGTCCGTAAAGGTCATGGCTTTACTGGTTATTAGTGTGGGGTCTAATTCAGTTAGAGGAATGCCCTGTGCAAAACTGAAAATCGCCAGGCGCATTTCATCCGCATCAGCGGAGCAGTCAGCAGTCCAACAATTATGTAGTTCTAGAACCCGAGTTACAAAACGAGACTGTTCAGGCGCGTCCAGAGGAAGAGGTGACAGGGCGTCCGGTGGAGTTCCACTGACCGCATCAAGGTTCATCTTAGATCTGGCAGCAGCATATGCTACGTCAATATCACCACTGGCAAAGAAGGGGGCCTGGGGTGTTTCTGAGCTATCGGAGTGACAGTCTGCACAGTATTGAGTCAGAATAGGGTCGTAGAGGCTGGTTTTAAAGTTAGGAGAGCCATCAAGTGCAGTCTCAGGGAAGTTACGACTTCTGCCCGCATCAAAAATTCTAGGTGCAGATAATGAGATAGTGCGTCCGCCAGTAGTTGAATTGCCGCTCGTCCAGTTTTCAATATAACCTTCAATAATATCGGCACAGGCGTTATCTGACAGGCTGCCCCAGCACTGATGGCCTTCAGCTACTTTAATGACCGCTCTTGAGTCACCTGCAGTACTGCGGTCAACGATTAGCTGACCGGTGTTATTGGTCGCGGTTGCCGCTGCAAAAGCCGTATTAATGTCTAGTAAGTCAACAAAGGGGAAGTTGCTTGCCTGGCCGCCAGATGTATGACACTGTCCACATCGATCATTTCCAGCGAGTGGGTTCCAGAATTCGGTTTTGAATTTTTGAACTTCATCGGTTAACGGAGCCGGACCATTATATGCAGGGCCGTTGCCACCATTGTTGCCGCCAGTATTGGTGTTTGTATTAGGTTCTACTTCGGTGCTATTGCCACAAGCGGCTAAAACGCTTATTGCAGTGACAATAGTCATACTGCGTAACAATGTGCGCACTACACGCGAAGATAGAGCAAATGGTGCTGAATAATGCTGCTCGTGTTTCATTCTGATTTTTCTCCAAATTTATTCATCACTATTTACACTCAATAGCTTCTGTTTTACCTGATTATTACGATAGTAAGGTTTACTGGCTGCAGTAAGCAGCAACTTTTCCAAATACAGACTTCATATTGTAATTATTGCTTATAAAGTCGTTTGTTATGTTGTCGACTTGCGCCCTGTCTGCGGCATAGCCATCGGAGTCGCGAAGACATACTGCTTTAAAGGCTTTCTTAACCTGGCAGCTGGCAAAGGCGCGGCTGTTAGCAAGCTCAGCCCCCATTGATTTCGCCCCATTGCCATTGGCATGGCCGCGGTCATCAATGGTGATGCCAGCGGCAGGTGTGCTGCTCCAACCCAGTAATTTATTCTGACCGTGACGCCAGTAGTTAACCCAGCTATCATCTGTCGCGATATGACCAGATTTGAAGTTGCCGGCATTGATATGGTACTTGTAGGCAATTCCATTTGCAGAGTACCCATTTAAAGATGTGTCATTTGGGGTTTCAGCTTCTGCATAATCGAGTCTGCCGGTTTCAGTGTTGTAGTTGTATTTAGCATAAGCGCCACTTAATCCATCCATACCTGCATGGCAGCCTACACAACTAAACATGTATATACGGCTATCGCCACCGGGGCTGCGTGATACGTCCTGGCGTACACGATCTGGCACTCGACTTATATCTTTCAGTGGCTCAAGGTCTGTACACAGGTGATTCATAAGGGTAAAGCGGAACATGGCGCGGTTGGTGCCGTCAGAGAAAAAAGCCTGAGAGGCGGCGCGGGTCGTCATAATACCTGCGGTTGCTTCTGCGGGTAAACCGCCGGGAATAGAAGATTGTTCTGTTTTTACTAAAATGGTGTCATCTGAAAGGTCACCTGCTACAGGTCCAAGATCTTCCAGTGCTTCATAGTGTGCGTTGCTGGTGTGGGAGTAATCCGGCGTGGCTGTGCCGTTAGCGGTGTAAAGAATGTCACCGGATAATACTTCACGAAAATCAATGTCATCACGAATCATACCGACAACGGTGGCGGTGTAGTCATTAAGGCGAACAAATACCGATTGGTCTTCGTTGGTCCAGGGTGCCGCGAAATTCTTAAGAGTGACGTTATAAAAGGCCGGGTTCTCCATCGCAATTGCAGCAGCAGCTTCAAGTGATGCCGGGCTTCCGTTACCATCTACAATGAGTGTTTCCATCTCAAAGAGTGTGGCATTCGTTGGAGGGACGCCGGTAAGGCGGTCATGTATGCGACGAGCCTGATCCAGGTCAGCAGTGGCAGCCTGTGCCACATTGCCCACCATCAGTGGTAAAATTATAGATAGTCGTCCTGCATGTGCCAGTAAAGATTTTATTGACTGGCTCAGGTTTTGTTGAGTTAATGGCACGCGTTTCTCCTACACATTACAGTACGCTTTTAAAGAAATTAATATTCTTGCATTTAATACAGGCCCATTACTGAGCTATACTAAGCACCTGTTTCATTTATCAATTATTTTTTTACGATGTGGATCTGAAGTACTACTCGAAATTGTTTGAGGTACCACTTGTGGTCATAGCAAACCACGTAGTTGTATTCTAAGCAAAGAAAACATCTCGTTTAGTGAACTACTTCATGTAAATATAATAAAGAATATTAAAAACCCGTTTTTTCTTATCTTAATACAGATATACGGTATAAAATCCGGGTTAAAGTATTGAAACGTAAGACTATGCTTCGTTTGGGTGAGTGACCTGCTTGACAACTTATCGTAAGAAAGTTTTTTGTTGCATTATATAGTGTCTAAATAGTATGAAGGTTTACGCATTGAAAGTTTTTATTGGATTATTTCTATTTTTCGTATTTATCGTTAATACTGCAGTCTATGCGGAAGATGAAAAGCCCGCGGCTGATCAAACCGAAGCACCGCAATCGCAGGGAGTTCAGCAGGATATTCAGAGTTTAAAAAATGAAGTCATTGAGCTGAATAGAGATCTGTTTATATTGGAGGAGGACTTATTGTTCTCTGCGAATACGCAGATAAGTGTATTTTTATCACTCGATGTGGATGAGTTATTTGAGTTGGATTCAGTGCAGCTTAAACTGGATGATAAAATTGTCAGTAACTATCTTTACACTGAGCGTGAAATAAAGGCCTTAAAAAGAGGTGGCGTTCAGCGTTTATATATCGGTAATCTCACATCAGGCGAGCATGAGTTAACCGCTTTCTTTATTGGGAAGGGGCCGAGTGGACGTGATTTTAAACGTGGCACTACAAAAAAAATAGAGAAGTCCGGGTACGCAAAGTACATAGAGTTAAAAATAGCAGGTGATAGCAGCAAGGAACAACCGGATTTTGAAGTTAAGGTCTGGGAATAACTCGACAATAAACTTTTATGTGGTATCGACAGCCTATCAAATTTTTACTGATTGTATGCATTTCATTTGTTTGCGTTTATGGCGGCGTTGCAGGTGCGCAAAGCAAAACCGAGCACAAGGTTCAGGATCTGGCCTACGGTGTTTCACTCTATAATTTTTTCCAGCAAAAATATTTTTCAGCCATTACCGAGCTGCTAGTCGCAAAACACTATGAGCGCATTACCTCAGATGACAGTAACCCTTCATTATTGCTCGGTGGTCTATATCTTTCATATGATTTACATAAACAATCATCAGAAGTGTTTGAGCGGCTGTTGCAGGAAAAAGAACTAGAAATCCCTATATCAATAATAGATCAGGCGCACTTTTTACTGGGTAAAAATCACTACTATGATGGACAATACGCACAGGCGGAAAAGCAATTTCATAATATAAAAGATGGTTTGCAGCTTGAAAGTGATGAAGAAAAGTTGTTTTTAATGAATTCAATTTTTCTTCTTAATGAGGATTTTGAGCAGGCGCAAAAAACTTTCGATTATTTTTCAGATGAATCTGTCTGGAAAGATTACGCAAAATTTAATACCGCGAGCCGCTTAATTCAGCGCCAGGAAGAAAACTTTGTGGAGCAGGGTTTTGATATTTTAGATGAGCTAGCTTCAAGTGATTCGGTGCATCCTGAAAAATTAATTTTAAAGGATAAAGCCAATTTGGCATTAGCTTATGTGTCTTTGCGAGATGGTTATTCGGATGTGTCGATTGAGCACTTTAATAAAATCAGGTTAAAAGGCATTGAAACCAATAAAGCTTTGCTGGGAGTGGGCTGGGCGCATTACCGTGAAGACAAATATCAGGAAGCGGTGATTCCCTGGATGCACCTGGCGTCAAGTCAAACTGAATCTGATTTAGCAGTGCAGGAAGCCTTTATTTCGATACCCTATGCATTTGAAAAAATGGGGCTGGGCGATCAGGCGCTGCACCATTACGGTCTGGCGGTTGATAGCTATAAATTTCAACTGAATGAAACAGAGCAGCTTGTCGATTTTATAAAAAGTCCCAAGTTTATCGATCAACTAAATCCAGGCAGTCTCGGAAAGGAGACTACCTCTGCTGTCAATGTGATAAAAAGTCTTGATCCGTTATTAACCCAGTACCTATTACCGTTTTTATCTTCAAATGAGTTTCAATTCGAAGCCAAATCATATCTGGAAATTTTGCACCTGAAATACATGTTGAATCATTGGGAAAACAATATCCCTGCGCTGCAAATGATATTAAAGGAAAAGCGTAAAACTTATAAAAACAAATTAACTAAAACAATGGATGACGAAAGTTTAAATAAGGTTAAAGTGCTGACGCAAAAACGAGACAAGCTGGAAAAACAGATTAAACAGATAGAATCGTCAGAAGATGCGTTACAACTGGCAACTGCAGCGGAAGTGGAAAAAATACAGTTATTAAAAAATAATGAGAAGCGATTTAATAAGATAAAAAATTCCAACGAAGAAGGCGCAGCGGAAGCACGAGAAAAATATCGTTTGTTAAAGGGGCGATTGCAATGGGAAGTGGAAACTGATTATCCGGTTCGAATCTGGGCGATAAAACGGCAGCTTCAGCAACTAAATAAAGTTGTAACGGATATGAATAAAAGCATGGAGTCTCTGGAAACTGCCTGGAAAACTGCGCCTTTTGAGTTTGCAAATTTTAATGCGCGTATTGAAAATAAAGAGTCACAGATAAACGCTTTAAAGAAAAAAATTGACAGGGCAATCACCGAACAAGAGAGTAAGTTGCGTGTAATGGCGCTGGAGCAATTGCGCCTGCACCGTAACCAGATAAAGCTTTATCATGACCGTGCGTTATATGCCAAAGCTCGCCTTTATGATTCACTAATGGAGCGTCAACGATGAAACGCGCGCCATTAAAAACGCTTTATCTTATGTCATTGCTGTTAATTACGGGCTGTGGAAATGAAGTTAAAAAAGATATTACAGTCGAAGACCTGGCTACCAGTCCTATTGATTATCCGTTAGCAAGCACGGTAACGCCCGAGAGGCTGCATGCGATTGAGCAGTACCAGACATATCTTCAAAAAACAGAATTTAAAACGCATTATGGCGAAGCCTTAAGACGAGTGGCAGATCTTGAACTGGAGATAAGTGAAGAGGAGCGTCACGGTGTAGAAGGTGTCGGAGGAGGTGCGGATGCCGCCGCCATTCAAGCGATTAAACTGTCTTCGATCGAGCACTATAATACTTATCTTAGAACCTATCCAGGGCATGAAAAAAATGACCTGATTTTTTATCAGCTAGCCAAAGCCTATTCTCTTGTGGGTGAAATGGATAAGGCTATGGAAGCCATGGATGCTATAGTGAAAGATTATCCGAATTCACGGCATATTGATGAAGTACAGTTTCGCCGTGGTGAGATATTGTTTGTAAATTTATATTTTGATCAAGCTGAACAGGCTTATGCAGATATAGTTACCAACTATCCGCAGTCGCCCTTGTATGAAAAAGCGTTATACAAGCTGGGTTGGTCGCAGTTTAAACAGTCGCATTATGAGCAGACGTTGCAAACTTACCTTTCATTACTTGATATAAAAGAAGCGGAAAAGAAGATTGACCAGTACGGTATCCTGGAAACGTTAGGGAATTCAGAAAAAGATTTTATTGTCGATTCGTTGCGCGTGACAAGTCTCTCGCTGTCGTATCTTGATGGATATAACAGCATTGATCCCATCTTCAAGGGGCGTGAAAACAAACTTTATTTGCCACTCATATATGAGCAGTTGGGCAAGCTGTATGTAAAGAAAGAGCGTTATAATGATGCTGCTGATACATTTATGGCTTACACCAAAAAATACCCGCAAAGTGTGCAGTCACCATCGTTTCATTCGCTGGCATTAAAAGCCTATATTGATGGAAAAATTAATGACAAGGTTCTGGGTAGCAAGATTTTATATGTCAAAAATTATAATGTTGGCACACCCTACTGGAACAGTCAGAAGGTTGAAGATCAGGATAAAATTAAACCGGATCTAATTAAGCACATGAAGGAACTTTCCCTGCATTTTCATGCGTTAGCCAGAAAGTCTAAAAAACAAAAAGATTTTAAAGTGGCCGCTTCGTGGTATGAAAAATTTCTTCGTTCATTCCCGCTGGAAAAAGAAGCGGCGAATATGAATTTCTTATATGCGGAAGCTCTGTTTGATGCAAAACTGTATCCAAAAGCACTAGCTGAATATGAAAAGTCGGCCTATAAATATCCAGTCAATAAACGAAGCGCAGAAGCAGGTTACGCAGCTTTACTCACTTATGGCGTATTACTAAAAATACCTAAACAGCCACCTCAGCAACTTGCGCAGTTACAACAGCAATCGTTAAGTAGTGCTATTCGCTTTAGTAACAAGTTCCCAAATGATAAGCATGCGCCGGCGGTAGTTACAAAAACAGCTGAAAATTTATTACAGGCTAAAAGGTATCCCGAAGCGGCTGAGTTTGCAAAGCGTATACTGGATAATATAAATATTAAGCAGGTGGATTTACAGCGTACCGCGGCGATTGTTTACGCGCATGCGCAATATGAGCTGGGCAAATACAGTGAGGCTGAAAAAGCCTATATTGTTGCTATTGGTCGAGTACCTAAAAAATCAAAGGCTGATGTAAAACTTAGAAAAGAGTTGATAGACAAACTGGCGGCAAGTATTTATAAACAGGCCGAGTTTTATAAGGCGAAGGGTGATAATAAACTGGCGGCTTTTCATTTTATGCGGGTAGGAAAAGTGGCGCCATCATCGGATATTCGTGCAACAGCTGAATATGATGCCGCGGCACTTTATATCGGTATGAAAGACTGGAAAACCTCCGGTGCAATACTTGAAAATATGCGTCGTACGCCATCACTTGGTAAGCAGTTTGCTCAGGGCATTAGTGGCAAACTGGTTGTGATTTATACACAGCTGGGTAACTTTGATAAGGCGGCAAAAGAGCTTAACGTTCTCGCTGGATATGCTAAAACCCCGGAAGACAAGCGCAAGCTAATATGGCAATCCGCAGAAATGTATGAAAAGGCCGGAAAAAGATCTAAGGCCAATGGTTTGTATCTGAAATACATTGCGAAATACCCTAAGCCTTTTTCACAAAATATCGAAGCTTATAGTCGGGTGAGTGATTATTATAAAAAACAAAAGTCGGTTAAGCAGCGAAACCAGTGGCTGAATAAATTAATTGTTGCGGAAAAGAAAGGTGGAAAACTGCGTACCGATCGAAGTCGGTATCTTGCTGCACAGGCCACTTTTGAACTAGCGCAGCCGGGCATTCAGTCTTATCAACAGGTGAAACTGAGTATTCCGCTGAAGAAAAATTTGAAAGTTAAAAAGCAACGAATGGAATCGGTGATTAGCTCACTTAAAAATGTGATGTCATATAAGGTGGCAGAATTTTCTACGGCGTCTACTTATCAAATGGGTGAGGTCTATAATCATCTTGCGCATTCGTTGATGGAGTCGCAACGCCCTAAAGGCTTATCTGCGGATGAGCTTGAGCAGTATGAGGTATTGTTAGAAGAGCAGGCCTACCCGTTTGAGGAAAAGTCAGTTGATATACACAGTGTTAATGCGAAGCGTACCAGCCAGAATATATATGACGAATGGATTAAGAAAAGTATAGCGGTGCTAAAAAATATACAGCCTGTACGTTATGCTAAGTTTGAAAAGATAGAGCCTTATGTTCTTATTACGAATTAAACATATATTTTATAGCCTGGTGATGCTGCTTGCCCTAAGCTCCTGTGCCACAACCGGTGGTGGAGATGCGGGGGGCAGTAGCGGCGCTACACCCAAAGAAGATGACGCATGGAATAAGGTGCCTAAGCCGTATGTTGATGGTTTAAAAGCCGCGCAAAAAGGTCAGTCAAAACAGGCGATTAAATTTTTTGAGCAATCCATACAGGCCTTTCCTGAGTTTGCACCGGCCTATACTAATATGGGCTTGCAACAGCTGAGACTCAAAGATCGAAGCGCAGCGCAGAAGAGCCTGGAAAAATCTATTGTGCTGAGTCCGAAAAATGCGATTTCGTATAATCATCTCGGGGTGATTGCACGATTGGAAGGTGATTTTGATACGGCACGTAAAATGTACACTAAAGCGTTGGAAGTTGATTCAGATTATGCCATTGCGCACCTTAATTTAGGTATTCTACTTGACCTGTATTTGTACGAGCTAGAACCGGCATTAGAGCATTATGAAAAATATCAGTCTATTATAAATAAACAAGATGCCACGGTCGCTAAATGGATTATTGATTTAAAACGTCGAATTTCCAGGAAAGAAAAGTCATGAAACAGTTAGCCAGAAAATGTATTATGTTGATCGCGCTTATTGGTTCACTGCAGCTTGCTGCAGAAGAACGTATTGATATGGATGCCATGTCGATTATTGGCAATAAAGAATTGCCCAATGTGCTCTATATATTGCCATGGAAACAGGCGGAACTACCGGGAATGGTCGAGTTACCCTTGTCCAGTTTAATAAATGATGCACTGCAACCCATCGATCGGCAAACGATGCTCAGACGTCAATACTATAAACAGATAATAAAACAACAGGGTGTGGTGCCAGCAAGTTTGGCGGAACAGAAAAAATAACTGTTCTATAACCGGAATAGTATGCGAAAATTAATGAGTTAATTGATGCTTTAATAGCATTTATAAAAAAGAATAATACTGGAGATTGAAATGTACGATGAAATAGTCAACTTTATGCAAACCGGTGGGTCATTTATGTACCCGATTTTAGGGGTGCTGGCTTTTGGAATGGCTATTGCAATAGAGCGATATCTATATCTCACTGCAATTAAATATAATAATCGTCGTTTATTAAGCAAACTAATGCCACTGCTCAAAGAAGGTGATTTAAATCAGGTGTTTCAAATTACCTCGCGTTCAAAAGTAGCGATATGCCAGATGTTAAACCTGGGCCTGACTCGATTAAAAGTGAAGCCACAGCGTGATCAAATTGAAATGGCGATGGAAGAAAGTCTAATGGAAATTATTCCTCGACTGGAAAAGCGTACGCATTACCTTGCGATGTTTGCCAATATAGCAACATTGTTAGGTTTATTGGGTACCATCACCGGTTTGATAAAAGCATTTACCGCAGTTGCTCAGGTTGATCCTTCGTTAAAAGCTGAAATTCTTTCCAGTAGTATTTCGGTTGCCATGAATACCACCGCATTTGGATTAGCCGTTGCTATACCTTTAATTATTATCTTTTCTATTTTGCAGGCTAAAACCACTGAAATTGTTGATAGTCTGGAGATGGCAACAATCAAGTTTATTAACCTGATTATGATTAAACAATAAGCGACGATTAATAATATGTCTAAACGCTATAAGCGCTCCGGTAAACGAGAGACACAGGTTGAGCTGGATATAACAGCCTTTATGAACCTGATGGTTGTGCTGGTGCCTTTTTTGTTAATGAGTGCCATCTTTACCAGTATTAGTATTCTGGATTTAAAGCTGCCGGGATCGAGTTCGGGAAAGCCGGATAATAAAAAACCGGATTTTGAGTTGCAGGTCACTGTGCGCAAAAATGCGCTGGATTTATCCGATACTAAAGGCGGTTTAATAAAGCATATACCCATTACGCAAAGTGGACATAATTACGTTTTATTGAATCAGACACTACGAATTATTAAGTACAAGTTTCCAGAAAAAACCAATATCACAATTCTGTCAGAGCCATATACCTCATACGATTCAATCGTGCAGGTAATGGATACGGTACGTGAATTTAAAACCTTGCAGGATGGTGAAGTGGTAGTAGCGGAATTATTTCCGGGCATATCTATAGGTGATGCGCCTAAGCGGTAGCTCTGGAGATGAATAAAGATATGATCAGGATTAAGCGATGAAAGAGTCAAGCCGGGCTAAACGAATGCAGCGTCATCATGCACGGCGCAACGATAAAAGTGCGTCGCTGAATATGGTGTCCTTAATGGATATCTTTACGATACTGGTATTTTTCCTGTTAGTGAGTGCGTCAAGTTCTGATATATTGCCCACGCCAAAAAACATCAAGTTACCCGCATCAACAGCTGAAAAGTTACCTAAAGAAAACTTTGTTGTTATTATTGGTAATAACGACATTTTAGTTCAGGGTAAAAAAGTAGCGCGTATTGATCGGGTAATTAAAAGCAAAAGCAACGTAATTATGCCGCTGCTTGATGAATTGAAAAAGCAGATTACAAATAAGCGTAAGCAGGGCACTGATGCTAAAAAAATAATGAAACAGGGTATTACTATTTTAGGCGATAAGGATGTTCCATACATCTTGCTTAAAAAAATAATGATCACGAGCGCAGCAGCAAATTTTGCAAATATATCGCTGGCAGTTAATAAAAAGAAACCGGCAGATGAATCTTGAGTATGTCTAGAATTAACACCTGGGATGAGCCCTTTTTACCCTGGGTTCAAAGTGCAAATGATCGGCGATTTTTAAAAATCTTGCTGGTTACTGTTGTCGTGTTTTCAATATTTGGCGCAATTGTTCCATTTTTGCCAACCTCCAAGCCAGTTAAAAAAGATCTGAAAACAATTTCACCTCGTCTGGCCGAGCTGGTTCTGGAAAAGCGTAAATTGCCGCCACCGCCTATACCCAAGCCGGTAAAGCCAAAAGCAAAACCTAAACCCAAGCCTAAGCCCAAAGCCAAGAAAAAACCCAAGGCGAAAAAGCCATTAAAGAAACCGGTTAAGAAAAACTTAAATAAAAAACAGAAGGTCGCTAAAAAAGCAGCCGCCAGTGCCGGCTTAATGTCGATGGCCTCTGAGCTTAATGATCTGCGTGATAGTTTTGATCTGGCAGACATTCAGGATGAGTCACTCAGCAAAGCGGGTAAAACCAAAACGCAAGATTTCAGTGCCCCGGTTATTACCAGCAAATCTGCAGCGGCCAGTAGTGGTGGTTTAAAAAGTAGCCAGTTAAGTAAGTCAACCGGCGGTGGAAAATTAGCGAGCAGGCGCACCACGAAAGTGAGCAGTAATATAGACACTGGTCCGGCTGCAAAACCTGCGAAGCGAAGCAAGAGTGGTCGTGCTATTCGTCCACAGTTTGAAATTGAGCAGGTGTTCCAGAAAAACAAGAGTGCTATTTATACGATCTACAATCGTGCGCTTAGAAAAGACCCAACACTGCAGGGTAAAGTGGTTATTGAGTTAACAATAGCCTCGAATGGAACGGTGATTAAAGCGCGTATTCTTTCAAGTGAGCTAAATAATCCGAAGCTTGAAAAGAAATTAATTGCACGGGTGAAATTGTTCCGATTTAAACCGGGCAATACGGAAACCGTTACGGTTAAATATCCTATCGACTTCTTGCCGTCTTAATACCTTTAGTTTAACGGATTTAGATGGTTGGTTTAAGCTGGGTAAATAGCCCCCAGCACGGCGGATTTCCTTGCGCCTGTAACGTTGGGTAAATTGCCCGGCAGATTCTTCAGCGTTTGCCGGGCAAGCCAGGCAAACGCAATGGCTTCAACCCAGTCGGGTGATATGCCAAAATCTTCACTTGATTCAACTTTTATATTATATAATTTATGGCGTAGACGTTTTATCAAATGCGAGTTGTGTGCACCGCCGCCACAGACGATTAACGTTTTAATGTCGCCTAAATTATTTTCAACAGAATTGACAATGCTATCACAGGTAAACTCGCATAAACTGGCTTGAATCTGTTCAGGACTTAGATGGTTGAATTTTGTTAATTTCTTTTCCAGCCAACCCAGATTGTAATGTTCTCGGCCTGTACTTTTCGGTGGTGTTTGTGAGATGAAGCGGTCTTTCATCAACTGTGTAATCAGCTTTCTATCCGCTGTTGCACCAGCGGCCCATTCACCATTTTTATCGAAAGAATGTTTTGTATGCTTTTGAATCCAGCTGTCCATTAATGTGTTGCCCGGTCCGGTGTCAAAACCAAAGCACTTTTCATTCTCATCGGCGGGAAGGAAAGTAATGTTGGCGATGCCGCCAATATTTAATACCCCGCGGTTTTCATTTTTAGAGTGAAAAACCTGTTGATGAAAGGCCGGTGCTAATGGTGCACCTTCGCCACCTGCGGCCATGTCTTTACGGCGAAAATCTGCAACGGTGGTGATGCCCGTGTTGTAACTGATTCGGTTGGCATCGCCAATCTGTAATGAAAAACTATTTTTTAAATTTGGCTGGTGGCGAATGGTCTGGCCGTGTGAGCCAATGGCTGTCACCTGTTCTGTTTTTATGCCAGTTTGTTTTAATAATGCATTGCTTGCGTCGGCAAAAATTAATCCCAGTTCAGTATCAGTTTCGCCTAGCATATCGATACTGGTGCTTTTGTCGTCCTGGCAAAGTAATGTTAATTTTTGTTTTAGTTCAGAAGGTATTTCATGAGTGTGACTGGCAATCAGTTTGATTTTGTTATCGGTAAATTCTACCAGCGCAGCATCGATGCCATCCATGCTGGTTCCCGACATTAAGCCTATATAAAGTTCTGCCATGATTACTTGCGTTATCTTTTGTAAGTGTCACCTTTTAAATTGCGGCAACAGTAAATGTTAGAACGACAGCAAATGTGATGAGATAAAATTTTACTTATCGTTTAAAGCTAATGTGCTGCGAGATAAAACGTCCAGCTGTGCAGCATAACCTTTGGTGGTCAACTCAAAGTTATCACGGTAGCGTTTTGGAATCGGCTTGGTGCTGGGGAACTTCACCGTAAGCGGGTTACGGTGTACACCGTTTACGCGAAATTCATAATGTAAATGTGGGCCGGATGCCAGGCCGCTTGAGCCGACATAGCCAATGACCTGGCCCTGTTTAACACGTTTGCCAGAGCGAATTTTTTTATTGTAACTGTTCAAATGTGCATACAGTGTTGTGTATCGGCTGCCATGTTTAATAATGATGGTTCTACCGTAACCGCCTTTGTTGCCTTTATAAATAATTTTTCCGTCTCCAGATGCGCGAATGGGCGTGCCCCTTCCCGCGGCATAATCTACGCCTTTGTGTGAGCGAAAACGATGTAAAATCGGGTGATAGCGCTTGGTAGTGAAGCGTGAACTTATGCGGCTGAAGTTAACAGGACTACGTAAAAAGGCTTTGCGTAAACTGTGCCCATCGGGGGAATAATAACCGGTGTAATTCGTGACCGGGTCGGTGTAACGCAGTGCGCGAAAAACTTTTCCCTGGTTAATAAATTCGGCGGCTAAAATATTTCCGTCTTTAATTTTTGTGCCATTTTTAAATCGCTGTTCGTATATAACAGTAAATCTATCGCCCTTGCGAATATCTAATGCGAAGTCGATGTCCCAGCCAAAAACATTGGCCAGCTCCATTGTGGTGTTTTGTGAAAGTCCGGCTTTTGCTGAGGCTAAAAACAAAGACGATTCAATTTCGCCTGCGGCATAGGCGGAGCGAACTTCAATTTGGTGCTTGAGGACATTTGCAGTGAGTTGTTCTTCTTTGCGTTCTACCTGTAAATAACGTATCCCATCAATCTGATAGTTAAGTGCCAGTAATTTGCCCTGCTCATCGCTAATTACTTTAATGGTGTCACCGGGGTGAAGGCGTTTTAATTCGCTGGCTTTGCCCAGTTTCATTAGTTCGATTAAATGAGCGGGTTTTATTTTTGCTCTATCAAACAGGACTGATAAACTGTCGCCACGTTTAACTTTCAGTGATTGCCATTTGGGATTGTCAGATTCAGTTAATTCATTTTGAAGTAATGTTGCTTCAGGGGTTGAGTCTGCGGAGTCCAGTGGTGCATGTTCATCAATGTGCATCTGCGCATCGGTATCATCGTTTGCATTAACGGGTAGTAGTCGTTTCTGGTTTATCGTTCGATATTCCTGGTGGACAGGTAATTGTGATTTAGGGGGTGTTATTTGTATTTCCGTGGGAGCTACGTCCAGGTTTTCAATAATTTCTGTTTTGCTAATTGAAATGCTGTCGTCTTCGTTGTTACCTGTGCTCGCGATAACCGCTCCAATTACAGCAAAACCGGCAGCCATCAGCCCCCAGCGCAATGCGGGATGACGTTGTACTTGCTCGGTTTGCGAGCGATTTCGAAAGTCTTTGTTTATAAAGTTATTGTAATTCACGGATTTATCTACGATTTTTTATAATAAAATAGCTCGAAATGCGACTAAAATCAATTGCTGCGGAGCAAAGATTGTATTTTATTTTTCGATGCATGCAAGTATCCGCGGGAATTTTGTTGATCTAGTCGAGTGTTTGTGGTCTGTGAGAGTTGATTGATGTGGTCAATAACCTCATTTGCAGCGCTATCTGTGAGTATTCTGGGCTGAAAAATAACCTCCGGGTTAAGAACATTGATCGGTGTAAATTCAGCGCTGTGAAATTGCCCATCAATTAAGGCGATACGCGCGACCACACTGGTTTGTGCGTCTTTACTGTAGGAGCCAAATACAAAATTTCCCAGGCTGTAAATAATCAGCCCTCCGTTATACTGTTCGATTGCCTGTAGCACATGGGGGTGGTGTCCTAGCACTAGCGCGGCACCTGCATCGATTGCGGCCCGGGCGAGTTTTGGCTGGTAGGGGCGAAGTTCAGTGGTTTTTTCACGGCCCCAGTGAAATGAGACGATCACGCTATCAGCAGATTGGTTAAGGCGTTTAATATCTTCAACGATTTGTTGTTGATGGCCAAAGGCAGTGCCGGGTTTGTCCGCGGTGGCCCAGAAAGACTCGGGGAAGGTCAGGGAGTAGCTTAGAAACCCAAGCTTGCCCCTGCTTGTGGTCATGATGGTGCCATCCCTGGCCTCGCTGATGTTTCTACCCGCACCCACACTGCGAATATTGTGTGATTTTAAGGCGTCAATGGTGTCGTTCATGCCTTCAACGCCATAATCGAGAATATGATTATTGGCCAGGTTCAACATATTAAAGCCGGCTTTACTGAGCGCGGGAGCCACTTTTTCAGCGGGCGAGCGAAAAACATATTTTTTGTCCAGATTCATCGAGCTATTACAGATTGAAGTGAGTGGGCCTTCAAGATTGCCAATTACGATATCCGCGTGGCTCAGCAATGGGGTCATATTTTTAAAGGGGTAGTTATAGTCCTGTTTTTGCAGGACTTCCTGTGCAGTCCCTCCTAGCATGATGTCCCCCACAGCAACAATATTGACGCTATTCGTGGGTAGGCTGCGGATGTATTCCGATTTTTCTATCTTATCTGAGCAGGCATTAAGCATTAACAGGTGCACGAGGATGAGTAAAAGTCTTGTTTTAGCTATTGCCATATCCGAGTTGCTCTTGTATAAGACCATGCTTTATTTAAGTTGTAACGATGTGGAGACATTATGCCATCTGTAGACGAGTCACTGGCGATAATTAAACGCGGCGCAGAAGAAATTCTGGTTGAAGATGAGCTGATTAAAAAACTGGCCACGGGCAAGCCCCTGAGAATTAAGGCGGGTTTTGATCCCACGGCGCCTGATTTGCATCTGGGGCATACGGTGCTGATTAACAAGTTACGTCAGTTTCAGGATTTAGGGCATGAAATATTATTTCTGATCGGTGATTTCACCGGCATGATTGGCGATCCCACCGGTAAAAGTGCAACGCGCCCGCCACTGACCGAAGCGGAGGTGGCGGCCAATGCGCAAACTTATCAGCAGCAGGTATTTAAAATCCTTGATAAAGCTAAAACTAAAATCGTCTTCAACTCCGAGTGGATGTCTGAAATGGGTGCCGCAGGCATGATAAAGCTGGCGGGTCAGCAAACTGTGGCGCGCATGCTGGAGCGGGATGATTTTAAAAAACGCTACAAAGCTGAGCAGAGTATTTCAATACATGAGTTTTTGTATCCTCTCGTGCAGGGTTACGACTCGGTGGCGATGGAAGCGGATGTTGAGCTAGGAGGGACTGACCAGAAATTCAATTTACTGATGGGACGTGAACTGCAAAAGCATTACGGGCAGGATCCGCAGACTATTATTATGATGCCGTTGCTGGAAGGTCTGGACGGTACGAATAAAATGTCCAAGTCATTAAATAACTATATTGGTATTACCGATGCACCGGGGGAGATGTTTACAAAAATTGTCTCTATGCCGGATTCATTAATCTGGCGCTATTACGAGTTGTTAAGTTTCCGTTCAATCGCAGAGATAGAGGCTCTGAAGCAGGAAATGCAAAATGGCCGCAACCCCAAAGAGATTAAAATTGAACTGGCAAAAGAGTTGATTGCCAGATTTCACGGCGAGGAAGCCGCGGCGACAGCGGATAAATCAGCGGGCAATATTATCAAAGAAGGTGAGCTGCCTGAGGGCACGCCTGAGCTGGATGTGGAATTAATGGGGCAAGAGGATATGCCGGTGTCTGCGATCATTAACAAAACCAACCTGGCACAAAATTCCGCGCAGGCGAAAGACATGCTGACTAACGGACGGGTGAAAGTTGACTGGCAGGTGGTTGATGCAAAGCATCGTCTTAGCGCGGGGACTTATATTGTGCAGGCGGGTAAGAAAAAAATAGCAAAAGTAACCCTGAAATAGGATTGTAATAAGGCTGAAGTGTCTTCATATAAAAATAAAATAAAGTTTTATTAGAAAAGTTTTAAAAAGATGTTGACGGGCCAAACCAAAGCTGTAGAATGCGCGACCTCGTTAAGGCAAACGGGTTCAACCTTGGTTGAACGGCAAAAGGAAATGAGTCAGAAAGATGGCCAGAGGGTTGAGAAAGTTAAAAT
>Ga0316207_10000822_pt1 | contig 43912 bp, 42 predicted proteins | sample 6weekpyrite_MG_FD_204943 | JGI IMG/M metagenome (GOLD analysis project Ga0316207, IMG submission 204943) | Microbial mat bacterial communities from mineral coupon in-situ incubated in ocean water Damariscotta River, Maine, United States -... | ecosystem: Environmental > Aquatic > Marine >... | reverse complement strand
GAAATTGCTGTGTTTCACCACAGCCCAGCAACAGTACATCCATATCCAGCGATAAAAATGCCTCCAGGTGTTCACTGGCGACATCGCTAAATGAAGGTGGCTGCCAGTCAGTAATTATCTCATTCACTGTGATAATGATCGGCTGCGAATAGATCGTTTCATTGACGGTAATCGCTCCCGGCTCATAGCGTCTGATGATATTACTGCCTGTGTTGGTTTCAGGTAGAAATTGCATCGCTGTATGTTGACGGATGGGCTGTACAAGTCAAGCGTTCTAAACACTCCAATGGCACTGCCTATATCAGGGAAATTCATGTAAAATGAGGGGATTAGTGCCCTTTTTATGTTTGACAAGCCGTATCTGCCCCGATATCGTGCCTGCCCAAAAATAGGCAAACTTTTTGTATTTTTTTAGGATATGCCAACGTGATTGATGATTTCCCTAGAATCAAGCGCTTACCGCCTTATGTGTTCAATATTGTGAATGAACTCAAGGCCCAGGCGCGCGCGCGTGGCGAAGATATTATCGATTTTGGTATGGGCAACCCGGATCAGCCGACGCCGCGCCATATTGTCGATAAACTGGTCGAAGTGGCGCAGCGCAATGATACGCACCGCTATTCGGTCTCGCGTGGCATTCCACGCCTGCGTCGTGCCATCTGTAACTGGTACCGTGATCGTTTTAATGTTGAACTCGATATGGACAAAAACGCCATTGTCACTATCGGTTCCAAAGAAGGGCTTGCCCACCTGGCATTGGCGACGATGGGGCCGGGTGATGCAGTGTTGGTGCCGAATCCAGCTTATCCAATTCATACCTTTGGCTTTGTGATCGCGGGTGCCGATATTCGACATGTACCGATGCGCCCCGATATCGACTTTTTTGCCGAACTGGAAAAAGCGATCAAGAACTCTTACCCAGTTCCAAAGATGCTGGTGCTGAATTTTCCGGGCAACCCGACGACCCAATGTGTGGAACTGGAATTTTTTGAAAAAGTTATTGCGATTGCGCGTGAGCACAATATCTGGGTGGTACAGGACATCGCTTATGCTGATCTGACTTTTGATGGTTACAAGGCGCCTTCGATATTACAGGTGCCTGGTGCAATGGAAGTGGCGGTCGAGTTCTTCTCATTGTCGAAGAGTTACAATATGCCGGGCTGGCGTGTTGGCTTCATGGTCGGCAATGAAAAACTGGTTGCGGCACTGGCGCGCATGAAGTCGTATCACGATTACGGCATGTTCACACCGATTCAGGTGGCAGCGATTACCGCACTTGAAGGTCCACAGGATTGCGTCGAAGAAATTCGCAAGATGTATAAGAGCCGTCGCGATGTGTTGGTCGAAGGCCTGCAGTCATGTGGCTGGAATGTAGAGAAACCCAAGGCAACGATGTTTGTCTGGGCGCGAATTCCTGAAGAGTATCGTGACATGGGTTCGCTGGAATTTACGAAAAAATTACTCAGTGAGGCGAAGGTGGCGGTATCACCCGGCATTGGTTTCGGCGAATACGGTGATGACCACGTCAGATTTAGCCTTATAGAAAACGAACACCGTACACGCCAGGCCATACGCTGTCTGCGCACGATGTTCCGTAAAGATAACAAACTGGATATGGATGAGGGAGGCGCATTGTGAAGCCGGTAAACATAGGTCTATTAGGGCTGGGTACAGTTGGTGGTGGTACAGTCAATGTGCTGAGTCGTAATGCGGAAGAAATTACTGGTCGAGCAGGCAGAGGGATTCAGGTAACGCATGCTGCTGCGCGTAATCTTGATGCGCCGCGTATCTGTAGTACTGATGGTATTACGTTAACGACCGATCCATTTGAAGTGGTTAACGATCCAGATATTGATATCGTTGTTGAACTCATTGGCGGTTATGAGCTGGCGCGTGATCTGGTGATGCAGGCGATTAATAATGGCAAGCATGTCGTTACGGCTAACAAGGCGTTGATTGCAACACACGGTAACGAAATTTTTGCGGCGGCACATGATAAGGGCGTAACGGTTGCTTTTGAGGCGGCGGTCGCTGGTGGCATTCCTATTATTAAGGCGCTGCGTGAAGGCCTGTCAGGGAATCGCATTGAGTGGGTAGCCGGTATTATTAATGGCACAGGTAATTTCATTCTTACTGAAATGCGTGACAAAGGGCGAGACTTTGCTGATGTGCTGAAAGAGGCTCAGGAGCTGGGTTATGCAGAAGCGGATCCTACCTTTGATGTGGAAGGCATTGATGCCGCGCACAAGTTAACCATTCTTGCATCCATAGCATTTGGTGTGCCATTGCAGTTTGAAAAGGCCTACACCGAGGGTATTAGCAAGATTACCCGTGAAGACGTTGGTTATGCTGAAGAGCTTGGCTATCGTATTAAACATCTTGGTGTTACACGCCTGACTGACAAGGGTATCGAACTGCGCGTGCATCCAACACTGATTCCAGAGCGTCGTTTGATTGCGAATGTTGATGGCGTTATGAATGCCGTGCTGGTCATGGGCGATGCCGTGGGTCCTACCTTATATTATGGTGCCGGTGCCGGTGATGAGCCGACTGCCTCGGCAGTGGTCGCTGACATCGTGGATGTCGTGCGTGCATTAACCTCAGATCCGGAAAACCGAGTACCACACCTGGCGTTTCAGCCAGATGCGCTTTCCGATACACCGATTCTACCAATTGAAGATATAGAGACTGCGTATTACCTGCGTATGCAGGCAACGGATAAGGCAGGTGTGCTCGCCGATGTGACACGCATACTTGGCGATCAGAACATTAGCATTGAAGCCATGGTACAAAAAGAACCGGCTGATGATGAAACTACCGTGCCGATAATAATACTGACACACCGCGTAACGGAAGGTCAGATGAACACTGCAATAGCAGCTATCGAAGCACTTGATACGATACATGGTGACATCATGCGTATGCGCGTGGAAGACCTTTCAAAATAAAATCTCGAACAGGAAATTATTATGCCTTTTAGACCTCGATATACCGGTTTAATTAACAAGTACCGCGATCGCCTGCCGATCCATGACGACACACGTATTATCAGTTTGGGTGAGGGCAATACACCGCTGATACGTCTGAACAATATTCCCGACATCGTTGGTAAAGACGTCGATATCTATGTGAAATATGAAGGCCTGAATCCTACGGGTTCATTCAAGGACCGTGGCATGACCATGGCGGTAACCAAGGCGGTTGAAGAAGGCAGCAAGGCGATTATCTGTGCCTCGACCGGTAATACCTCGGCGGCGGCAGCAGCCTATGCGGCGCGTGCAGGTATTACCGCATTTGTTCTTATTCCCGATGGCAAGATTGCGCTCGGTAAACTTGCGCAGGCCATGATGCATGGTGCTGTTGTGATCCAGATTAAAGGTAACTTTGATGCGGGTATGCAATTAGTTAAAGATGTTGCTGACCATGCCCCTGTGACGATTGTGAATTCAATTAACCCATATCGTTTACAAGGCCAGAAGACCGCCGCATTTGAGATTACTGAAGAGCTCGAGTGCGCGCCAGACTATCATTGTCTGCCAGTTGGTAACGCGGGCAATATTTCAGCACACTGGATGGGTTACAAAGAATATTTCGAACACGGCATTGTTAATAACACGCCAACGATGGTGGGTTATCAGGCTGCTGGTTCTGCACCGTTCATGCGTGGCGAGATGGTCGATGATCCGGAAACGGTAGCGACCGCAATTCGTATTGGTCATCCACAAAGTTGGGATAAGGCCTGGCGTGTAAAAGATGAGTCAGATGGCTGGTTTGATGAATGTTCTGATGAAGAAATTCTTGCTGCACAGAAACTGTTAGCTGAAAAAGAAGGTGTCTTCTGTGAGCCGGCATCAGCGACATCAGTGGCTGGCGCATTGCGCGATATCAAAGACGGCAAAATTCCGGAAGGTAGTAAGGTCGTTTGTACATTGACTGGTCATGGCCTTAAAGACCCGGATACGGCGATTAAACAAAGCAGTGGTCCGATGATTACGGTAGAAGCCAAACTGGATGCAGTGAAACATGCCATCCTGAATAACATGACGGACTAGACGCCGAGCCTGTCTCCGGTCATGCCGGCAACTCACTTACCTGCCGTCGTGGCTATCTGGGCTCCAGGGTTGCTGGCATCAATGCATCGGCAAGCTATAGAGCAGGGCTTATCAGTCTCTGAACTTGAGACAGCATTATCACGAAGTGATCACGAAATCACTGCACATCCGTATGCTGGTTACCTCACGCTACATCAGAAGTCACAGGCACAGTTAGCCGCAATCGCTGACGGTATCTCCTGTGATGGTGTTATTCTGCGCGCCGATCCTGTAAGACTTGTGCCCGATGTCGACAGGCTGGTGTGCCAGCCAGTCGCAATGCAAACATTCACTGATAGCTATCTGCGGCAGTTGCTCGATGCCTTCAATCAAATCTTTGCAGAAGACAATATGCAATTACTTATGTCTGAACAGAAACACTGGTATCTGTGCCTGGCTGAAGAACCACAAGTAGGCTTTACCAATATACAGGATGTACTGCAGCAGAATATTGATGTTCATCTACCCGTTGGCGACAAGGCTACATACTGGCGAAAATTGCTGAATGAGACACAAATGTTGTTTCATCAAATTAATCAGCAACAGGGCATGAACGCTTCATCATGCATTAACAGTATTTGGCCCTGGTGTGGCGATGATACTAGTGATGCTTATGATACAAAGCCGTGTCAAGTAATGAGTAATGATCCTGTGTTACGTGGCGCGGCAAAACTTTCTGACTATGCATTTTTACCGCTCGCAAATGAATGGCAGGATCTCAATATGCAACCATCACAGGAAACATTATTTATTGATCTGTCATCACTGCCTGCCAGTCAGGTTTATCATGACTGGTTAATGCCAGCAATCCATGCTGTAAAACAACGACAGCTAGGCGCGTTGAAATTAGTAGATGGTGAGCAATGTTTCATGATTAACCGTAAAGTGACTTCACGCTGGTGGCGTCGCACACGACCTTTAACATCCTTTTTCTAACAAACGATACGATGAGTATTCAGATTCAACAACGCCAGTCGGCTGCTGAAGGTATTCAGAGTAAGAGCATACATCCGGTTTTGTCTGCCGTGTATGCTGCGCGTGGTGTACAGGCAGAGAGTGAGCTGGACTATTCGCTCGATCATCTTTTAGGCTTGCAGTTACTTGGCGGCATTTCACAAAGTAATGAAATTTTATATGCCGCATTACAGACACAGCAGAAAATAGTTATTGTCGCTGATTTTGATGCGGATGGTGCAACCAGCTGTGCGCTGGCGATGCGTGCACTGCGCATGCTGGGTTTTCAGCACGTTGATTTCATCGTGCCGAATCGCTTTGAATATGGTTATGGCCTGACACCTGAGATTGTTTCACTGGCGCTGGGGAAACAGCCGAATTTACTCATTACGGTTGATAATGGTATTGCCAGTCATGAAGGTGTCGCGGCTGCCAAAGCGGCCGGTCTGCAGGTGATTGTGACCGATCACCATTTGCCCGCAGCAACCTTGCCTGATGCGGACGCGATTATTAATCCGAATCTTCATGATGACCCATTCCCGAGTAAAATGCTCGCAGGTGTCGGCGTGATCTTTTATGTCATGCTGGCATTAAGAACGTATCTGCGAGATATCGACTGGTTTACAAAGCAGGGCATACAGCAACCTAACCTTGCCAGCCTGCTTGATCTTGTCGCACTGGGTACCGTGGCAGATGTGGTGCCGCTGGATTTTAACAACCGCATTCTTGTTGCTCAGGGCCTGTCGCGTATACGTGCAAATCACTGTATACCCGGCATTCGCGCTTTATTAACTTTTTGTCGTACGGCTCAGGATCAGGTGGTTGCCTCTGATCTCGGTTTTATCGTTGGGCCACGTTTGAATGCGGCCGGGCGCTTACAGGATATGTCGATTGGTATACAGTGTCTGCTGGCTGATGATGAGGCTGTCGCCATGCGGCTTGCCAGACAATTAGATGATTTAAACAGTCAGCGCAAAGATATCGAGGCAGAGATGCAGCAACAGGCGCTCGATGTTCTGCATAAGCTCGAACAGGATGGCCTTGACCTGACGACACAGTTTGCGATCACGTTATTTGATCCTGGCTGGCATCAGGGTGTTATTGGTATTTTGGCATCACGTTTAAAAGAACGTTACCACCGACCGGTCGTTATTTTTGCTCGCGATAAGGGTGAGACATTGAAAGGATCGGCGCGCTCTGTTTCAGGCGTACACATCAGAGATGTTTTTGACACCATCGCCAGTCAGCATCCAGAGATTATCCACAAGTTTGGTGGTCATGCGATGGCGGCAGGCTTGTCAATGTCGTTAGCGCATCTGGATACATTCCGCCAGGCATTGAATGATGAAATTGCTCGCCATTTGAATCAAGAAGATTTAAATGGCCGTATTTTGACTGACGGTGAATTGACCGTGCAGGATATAAGCCTTGAACTGGCTGAAATCATCCGCCAGTCAGGGCCATGGGGGCAGGGATTTCCAGAGCCCGTCTTTCATGGCGTGTTTGATGTTATCAATCGACGTATAGTGGGTGAGAAGCATTTGAAACTGACGCTTGCTCAGGATGGCAAGCTGGTCGATGCGATTGCTTTTAATACGATTGATACAGACTGGCCTGAATCGCTGTCACAGGTGCGAGTGGTGTATCGTCTTGATGTGAATGAGTTTCGTGCGCAACGTAATCTTCAGCTCATGATCGAAAATATTGAGCCGCACATGGCGTCTTAATAGCCCATAGTGTAAAATGGCTTTTTTATGATTAAACGCTGAAAATGAAAGAATTAAACCCGATTTACCACCTCATCAAAGATATGCAGTCCCGCGGCGAATTACTTCGGGGGTATCTTTGACTATGAAACCAAACACGAACGCCTTGTAGAAGTTTCTCGCGAACTCGAAGACCCCGATATCTGGAATGACCCTGAACGTGCTCAGGAACTTGGTCGTGAACGATCAGCACTTGAGCAAGTCGTCGCTGTTATCAATGGGCTGGATACACGTCTATCGGATGCCAATGATCTGTTGCAACTTGCGGAAGAAGAAGATGATGAATCTACCGTTGAAGAGGTAGAAAAAGATCTGCAGGAACTGGAAACAGAACTGGCAGCGCTGGAATTTCGTCGCATGTTTTCCGGTGAGATGGATGCAAATAATGCTTTCCTTGATATCCAGGCGGGCTCCGGTGGCACCGAGGCGCAGGACTGGGCCGAGATGTTGCTGCGCATGTATCTACGCTGGGGTGAAAAGCATGCTTTCAAGACAGAACTCATTGAAGTGTCTCCGGGTGATGTGGCAGGGATTAAGAGTGCGACCATCTTACTTAAGGGTGAGTATGCCTTTGGCTGGTTACGTACCGAAATAGGCGTGCATCGCCTGGTGCGAAAATCACCCTTTGACTCAGGCAATCGCCGTCATACCTCATTTGCGGCAGTGTTTGTATCACCTGAAATTGATGACAATGTCGATATTGATATTAATCCGGCTGATCTACGCATTGATGTCTATCGTGCTAGCGGTGCAGGCGGGCAGCATGTTAACCGTACCGAGTCGGCAGTACGTATAACGCATAATCCAACCGGTGTGGTGGTACAGTGTCAGAACGATCGTTCACAGCACAAGAACAAGGCCACGGCGATGAAACAACTACAGGCCAAGCTCTATGAACTGGAAATGCAGAAACGTAACGCCGATCAGCAGGTAGTTGAAGAAGGCAAGTCAGATATTGGCTGGGGTAGCCAGATTCGTTCTTACGTACTCGATTCGTCGCGCATTAAAGATCTGCGTACCGGGGTAGAAACGGGCAATACCCAGGCAGTTCTCGATGGTGAACTGGATCAGTTCATTGAGGCGAGTCTGAAAAGTGGATTATAAGTGGCAAGAACACATACAATAGCAACATAAACGATACCTAAGTGAAGAACATGGCAGATTCAGAAGAACACAAACAAATAACTCAACGCCGCGAAAAGCTGTCGGCCATCAGGGAAAATGGTAACGCCTTCCCGAATGATTTTCGGCGTGATGTGTTAGCCGCAGAGCTGCATGCAAAATACGATGACAAGTTAAAAGAAGAGCTGGATGCCGAGCCATTACGTGTAAGTATTGCCGGCAGACTGATGACCCGACGGGTTATGGGGAAACTGAGTTTTGCCCATGTGCAGGATATGTCAGGCAAGATACAGTTATATGTTGCACGTGATGCCTTGCCAGAAGGACTTTATAACACCCAGTTTAAGAAATGGGATATTGGCGATATTCTCGGTGCAGATGGTGTGTTAACTAAAACAGACAAGGGTGAACTGTCCATTAAAGTTGATAGCATCCGTTTATTAACAAAAGCACTGCGGCCACTGCCTGAAAAATATCACGGCATTGCTGATCAGGAGATCAAGTATCGTCAACGTTACCTGGATCTCATTATGAGTGATGTGTCGCGTGCGACCTTTCGTATGCGTAGTGATATCGTGCATTTCATTCGCAATTACCTGAATGATCTGAACTTCATGGAAGTTGAAACACCCATGATGCAGAGTATTCCGGGTGGTGCCACAGCGAGACCTTTTATCACTAAACATAATGCGCTGGATATGGAAATGTATCTGCGTATTGCGCCTGAGTTATATTTGAAACGTCTGGTGGTGGGTGGCTTTGAGCGTGTCTATGAAATTAATCGTAACTTTCGTAATGAAGGTTTATCGACGCGTCATAATCCTGAATTCACTATGCTGGAATTCTACGAGGCTTATGCTGATTATCAGGATCTGATGAACCTGACCGAAGATATGCTGCGAAAACTTGCACAACATGTTCTAGGTAGCACTAGCGTTACCTATCAGGGAGATGTGTATGACTTTGGCAAACCCTTTGATCGTTTGTCAGTGAAAGATTCTATTTATCATTACAATCCTGATATGGCTGCCGGTGCAATGGATGATATTGATACCGCGATAGACATTGCAAAAGGACTGGGGATAGCTATTAAAGACAGTTATGGTCTGGGTAAGGTGCAGATCGAGATCTTTGAAAAGACGGTCGAACATCGACTGATGAATCCAACGTTTATTACCGAATATCCCGCTGAGGTATCTCCACTTGCGCGTCGTAATGATCACGATCCATTTATTACCGATCGTTTTGAAATGTTCATCGGTGGGCGCGAAATTGCCAATGGTTTTTCGGAATTAAACGATGCCGAAGATCAGGCCGCACGTTTTCGTGAGCAGGTTGAGCAGAAAGATGCGGGTGATGATGAAGCCATGCATTACGATGCGGATTACATCGTTGCGCTTGAGCATGGTCTGCCACCCACAGCAGGTGAGGGCATAGGTATTGATAGACTGGTAATGTTGTTTACCGATGCACCATCAATTCGTGACGTATTGTTATTCCCACATATGCGACATGTGCAGGATTAATTATTCTCTTCCTGGTCGGGGTGTGGCTGTCATCGGCTTAATCTCGCCCAACCTCCCTGTTGGTCTCGAATCTATGAAAACGCGCTTTACCTTTCCCTGGCGCGCACGTTTTCAAAGACGCCTCTCGCAGCCATACCCCGACCAGTCAGGTGCGGGTGATGTGCTGCAGCGTCATTGGCGCTGCCGCGATACAGGGAAGTAAGAGCAAGGTGCCATTGATGGGGGCGAGGCAGGGATGCCGAGCCCACTTAAGCTGGCAGCGCATACTCGCGGCTGACCGAAACAGATGGTTTACAGACGAAATTACTAATCACCTCCATACCCTGGACAGGAGGCAAATATGAAATTCTGTGTTTGAGACAGATGAAACCTGTCTTAAATAAAGTTCAGGAAAATATTACGAATACTAGGCAGATAGAATAGAGGCCATTTCATTAACGCCGCTACCACTGTCTTCAACGTCAGTGATATGAATCTCTTCTTCTGTCAGACCAAGCTTGACGAGTGATGGCACTGAGTTGAAATCAATTGTCGCAAGAGGATGTGATTTGCCAAAATAACTTTGTATATTGGCAGCCTGCACGATATCAACATAATCGACCTGTTCGCCAGAATCACGTGTTAGGTCTTCATGCTCGGCCGCAACGGCAATAATGTTTGGCTGGAAGCCCCAGCTTTCCAGAATGATTTTACCAATCTTGGTATGTAGCTTTTCAATCAGATCATCGAGAGTCGCTTCATCTTCAAGAAGCTCTGGCATCTCTTCGGCACGAACCAGAATAGGCAGTACGCCAATGTCATGCACCAGTCCGGCGAGCATGGCTTCATCGGGTTTCACACCCGCAAACTGTGTCGCCATCATCTGACTGATCGCGGCCACCTCTGTACTATGTTCCCAGGTATGACGTAACCGTTTATCGGTAGCCTCAGCGGTTGCCTGAAACATCTGCTGCATCACCAGGCCAGTCACCAGATTCTTGACGACATTCGCACCCATTCGTGCAATGGCAGTCTGCAGGTTTTCGATCGGGTTGCGTCCACGGTAGGCCGGACTATTGGCCACCTGAATAAGTCTGGCGGTAAGTGCTGCATCCGTGCTGATAATCTTGGAGACCTGGCTCGCGCTGGCGTTTGGGTCTTCAACCGCATCACGTACCTGCAGAGCAACTTCGGGCAATGTAGGCAGGACTATCTGATTGGATTCGATTTCTTTTATTAGTTCTTGGTAAAATTCGTCAGCTGTAACCACGCCAATCTCCTGATGATTGTTGGTATCTATCCATATATATCGACGTTGACTACAAAATCATGAGGGTGGAATGTGAATTGCCGCAGGAAAAATTATACAACTGTTCAGGGCTGAACTAACTGGCGTCTTTTTCTACAGGAACTTCGTAAGGTATTGATAATATAGATATCTTGGCATCATCTGTGTTTTTCAGTGCAATATCACCCGATTCAGCAGCAGTGATTTCGAGCACAGCAAGGGCTTCATAGCCGCCGGCGGGAGATGCCGAGACAGTGACCAGTTTACCCGCTCCCTGACCACTTTGACTGGCACCTGAAACCACATCATCACCAACGGCTGGGGCTGAGGCCGCATCAATGTGCAGCCGAAACATACGGCGTTTGAGTTTTCCGAGGTAGCGCATACGAGCAACGATTTCCTGCCCCGGGTAGCAGCCTTTGGTGAAACTTACGCCATCTATTGCATGCAGATTGAGCATTTGCGGAATAAATGTCTCAACGGTTGCCGCCTCAACATGAGGGCTGGCGCTATAAATGTCGCCAAGATTCCAGGTTTCAGTACCGACAATAGTCGTATCCTGGGCCAGTTTCTCCCATAACGGTATGAGCGTTTCAACAGAACCACTGATCATGAAACGCGCTGGTGAACCTGCAAGCCTGATGATGTGGCAGCCTGAAACCTCTGTTACATCATTGACCTCAGTCGGAACACTGGAGACATGTTGACCTAGCAACGCCTCGCTATCGTTGCCGGCAATACCGATGCACTGAATGGCATTGGAAATATCCTCTAATTCCACCTCACTCATGAGCACAAACATTTTCAGGCGATTGAGTACGTTTGTAAGAATATCCGCATAGCAATGCAGTTGCAGGCCGGCAGAGGTTTCAATGATTCTGAAGTCAGCCAGCATACGACCTTTTGGGTTGCAGTAGGCGGCGATGATACTGGTTGAGGGTGTGATGTTATTCACGTCATTGCTGAGCTGACCCTGTAGAAAACTGCGGTGATCGTTGCCAGTTGCCTGAATAGTACCCATGTGTGTCAGTGGAGAAATGATAGTGTGATCGGCAGTGGCGTGCGCCTCTTCAGCGGCAGATCGTCCCGTCGAAGCAATGCCATTGTTGATGCTGATTTGTTGGGCAGTAAGAAAGTCGTTCCAGTTCTGTGACATGATCAGAGTTTTGCTATGCTTGAGAGTACGTGCTGTAATTATATCCTGACATTCTGGCGAAGCACAGCGACTTATCCCTCCGTTTGCGCTGGTATTGAAATGGATATCATATAAAGGCTAGACTGAATATATGCAACCCAAACAGGCCCCGGTAAACCTGAATCTGCTGTCAATCAGACAGCCTGTTACGGCTATCGTATCGATACTCCACCGTATCACTGGTCTAATACTGTTTTTATCCCTTCCTGTCTTGCTCTATTTCATCGATCTACTGACTGCGAATGAATCAACTGCTCAGCAAGCGATGGCACTTTATTCCGCATCACTGTCACTGCGTATTGTGTTCTTGCTGGTTAGTGTCTCTGCTTTCCATCATGTGCTGGCAGGTGTTCGTTACCTGTTACTGGATATTGATATCGGTGTTACACGTTCATCTGCTCGGGCAATGTGCTGGGCCATCGTGGTGCTAGATATCATTGCTCTGCCAGTTATTGGCTGGAGCATGCTATGAGTTTTAAAAATTCAGGTATGCGAGCATGGGTCATCCAGCGGCTGAGTGCGCTGTATCTTTTGTTTTTTGTCGTTTATGCCGCCTATGCCTTCATTACCTTGCCAGCTGGTGCGCCTGCATTACAGGAACTCATGCGCGGAAACTTTTTTATGATCGCGTTTGCTATGGCGATGCTCGCTATACTGCTGCATGGCTGGGTTGGTATTCGCGATATCATAATGGATTATGTCAAACCCTATTCACTGAGGCTGATCGTTTATAGTCTGACTTTGGCCTATCTCTTTTATCTTCTGTTCTGGTGGATGCAGATTTACTGGCGGCATACATGAATATAGAAAGACGTAAATTCGATACTCTTGTGATTGGCGCTGGTGGGGCAGGGTTGCGCGCTGCGCTACAGCTTTCTCAGGACGATGCCAAAGTGGCGGTGGTGTCCAAAGTATTTCCCACTCGCTCACATACAGTCGCGGCGCAGGGCGGTGTAAATGCGGCACTCGCGAATGTGCTTGATGATAGCTGGCACTGGCATATGTTTGATACCGTCAAGGGCAGCGACTATCTGGGCGACCAGGATGCAATTGAATACATGTGTCGTGCGGCACCACGTATTGTCTATGAACTTGAACATATCGGTGTGCCATTTACGCGTCTTGATAATGGCAAGATCTATCAGCGTGCATTCGGTGGCCAAAGTCAGAATTTTGGTGGCGATCAGGCCGCGCGCACCTGTGCTGCTGCCGATCGCACGGGCCATGCGATTTTACATTCTCTTTACCAGCAGAACATTGCTGCGAAGACACACTTTTTTGATGAATACTTTGCCGTTGATCTGATCAAAGATGAAGAGGGTTATATTCTCGGCGCTATTGCCTTTGGCATACAGACTGGTGAGCCCGTTATCATCGAAGCCAAGACCACACTGATTGCAACTGGTGGCGCGGGGCAGATTTTTCGTACCAGCACCAATGCACTGATTAATACCGGTGATGGCATGGCGATGGCCTTACGTGCGGGTATTCCTTTACAGGATATGGAGTTCTTCCAGTTTCACCCAACGGGTATCGCTGGTAAAGGCATGCTCATCACAGAAGCGGCGCGTGGTGAAGGTGGCTATTTGATCAATAAAGATGGCGAACGCTTTATGAAGCGTTATGCGCCAAAGGCACATGATCTGGCCAGTCGCGATGTCGTCAGTCGAGCAATTTCTGTGGAAATTCGTGAAGGACGAGGTTGTGGCCCGAATGCTGATCATATTCTGTTAAAACTGGATCATCTTGGTTACGACAAGGTGCATAAGCGCTTACCGGGTATATGTGAAATGGCGCAGGCATTTTTAGGCATCGACCCGGGTAATGATGCTATTCCTGTATTTCCTACCGCGCATTACACCATGGGCGGTATTCCTACCAATCGCCATGGTCAGGTGATTATGCCACTGGACACTGGTCCGGAAGAAATTATCCCGGGGTTATATGCCGCCGGTGAATGCGCCTGCGTATCAGTACATGGTGCGAATCGCCTCGGTGGCAATTCATTACTGGATATCCTCGTGTTTGGGCGTGCCTCGGCAAATGATATCGGTGGCTATTTAAAAGAACACCGTTATCACAAGGCATTATCGCAGGATAGTGTCGATAAGGTGCTTGAGCGCATGCAACGCTGGGATAAAAAAGGCGAGGGTGAATCAGTCAGTGGCTTACGTGCCGAGTTAAAGAAAGTCATGGAGGATCATTGTGGTGTCTTTCGCACCGAAGATGTGCTTCAGCAGGGACTTGAAAAAGTGCTCGAACTCGAGGCTAGATTGCCAGACGTCAGATTGAAAGATCACAGCAAGGTGTTCAACACCGCGCGTGTAGAGGCTTACGAACTTGAAAATTTAATGGATATCGCGATTGCAACGGTATGTTCAGCGCTGGCTCGTAAAGAAAGTCGAGGTGCACATTCGCGCATTGATTACCCTGACCGTGATGACACTCACTGGTTGAAGCATAGTCTATTCTTTAAAGATAATCGGCAACTCGACTATAAACCGGTGCATATGAAACCGATGAATGTCGAATCGTTTCCACCTAAGGAAAGAGTGTACTAATGTCAGTACGGTTTTCAATTTATCGTTATAACCCTGAGACAGATCAGAAACCCTACATGCAGGATTTCACGCTGGACTGTGATAGCAAGGGTATGATGTTGCTGGAGGCGTTACAGAAATTATGCGAATTTGATGAGACATTGGGTTTCCGCAAATCCTGTGGTGAAGGTGTGTGTGGATCGGATGGTATGAACATCAATGGGCGCAATGGACTTGCCTGTATCACGCCAATTGAATCGTTAAAGCAGCCTATTGTGTTACGGCCATTACCAGGCTTGCCAGTCATCCGTGATCTCATTATAGATATGGAGCAGTTCTATCAGCAGTATCGAAATGTGCGCCCCTATCTGATAAATCATGACCCATTGCCGGAAGTGGAACGGCGACAGTCACCTGATGAGCGCGAGCAACTGGATGGATTGTACGAGTGTATTTTATGCGCCTGTTGCTCAACCTCCTGTCCGTCTTTCTGGTGGAACCCAGACAAGTTTCTCGGGCCTGCTGCTTTACTGCAGTCATACCGCTTTCTTGCCGATAGTCGTGATCAGGATACAGACAAACGTCTTGATGAGCTGGATGATGCTTTTAAACTGTTCCGTTGTCATTCGATAATGAACTGTGTTGATGTGTGTCCAAAAGGGCTGAATCCAACGCGTGCTATTGGGCACATAAAAACGTTAATGATGAAACGAGGCATGTAGTGGAGGACGCACTACAACGGCAATTCGCCTGGCGCAGTCGACGTGGTTTACTGGAGCTTGATATATTGCTGCAGCAATTTGTGGAGCATGATTTTCATTCGATGGATGCTGTCGAATGTAAGGTGTTTGAGCGCTTGTTAGCCTATTCAGATCAGGAACTACTTGAACTATTAATGGGAAGAACGCATGCCAGGGATTCAGGCGAGCAACAATTACTCCAGAAAATCATTCAAACCTATCAGGCTTGATATAGTTTCTTCAGTCTACCAGCGTCTATTCGTTTTATTTACGCACGTCATCGCTCTGGTCTCACTTGCGACAGTTATGACTACTCATCCGGCACTTGTTGCTGTCATGTTGGGTGTTGCTGCACACGGAGTGTATAGCTATCGTAAATATTTCATTAGTTTTCCTGAGAGGCGTATCGATACGCTGGTATGGCAGGCACCGCAGCAATGGTTGCTTGGTTATCAAAATGGTGATTCTGATGTGGTTCAGATAATTACCGCGACGTTTATCAGTTCCTGGTTAATTATCCTCAGGATCAATGATGATCTGGCTCGGCAGTGTAAAACGATTTATCTAACGCCGGATGCAGTAGACAGGCAGTCCTATCATGCTCTACGTGTGCGGTTGCAGGTCAGTCGTAATAACTAATATTACGCGATATGTGAAAAGCGCCTCACTTCATTTGATACGTCAGGTGTAAGGATGGTGATCTTGTTCGAAGCTTCTTTATCAGGGTAATCCAGGGTGTGATGCAGGCCGCGACTTTCCTTGCGTCGCAATGCTGAGCGAATAATGAGATCCGCAACAACGGCGAGGTTACGTAATTCAAGCAGGTCATTATTCACACGGAAGTTACCATAATAATCGGTGATCTCTTTTAACAGCAGGTCAACACGGTTCTTTGCGCGTTGCAGACGTTTATCGGTACGCACAATACCGACATAGTCCCACATGAAACGGCGTAGCTCATGCCAGTTATGTGTGACAACCACCTCTTCATCAGAATCGGTAACACGACTTTCATCCCATGCGGGTATTTCAGGTAGCGTGATGCCAGTGTCCGACTGTTGTTTAATATGTTTTGCCGCCGCACGTGCAAAGACAAGGCATTCGAGTAATGAATTACTGGCAAGACGATTCGCGCCATGCAGGCCGGTATAGGCTGTTTCACCGATGGCATACAGACCGGCAAGATCGGTTTCACCGTGAAGGTTCGTCATGACACCACCACAGGTATAGTGTGCGGCTGGTACCACCGGCACGGGTTTTTTAGTCATGTCATAACCAAACTCCAGACAACGTGCATAGATGTTTGGAAAATGATGTTTAATAAAACGCGATTTCTTATGACTAATATCAAGCAACACATGCTCAAAGCCCTGTACCTTCATTTCATGGTCAATGGCGCGTGCTACAACATCGCGGGGCGCAAGTTCAGCGCGTGAATCATAATTCTCCATGAATGAACTACCATCCGGCAGTAATAATTTACCGCCTTCGCCGCGTATCGCTTCGGAGAGCAGAAAAGATTTTGCCTGCTGGTGGTACATACAGGTGGGGTGAAACTGAATAAATTCCATATTGGCAACGCGACAGCCCGCACGCCAGGCCATGGCAATACCATCTCCAGTTGAGACATCCGGATTGGTTGTGTACAGGTAGACTTTGCTGGCACCACCGGTGGCGAGGATGGTGTTGCTCGCACTGAACACCACAACGTTTGATGTATTCCTATCGAGTACATAGCAGCCAATGCAGCGTTGCTCTGCCATCCCCAGTTTCGATGTTGTAATAAGATCAATCGTAATGTGATTTTCATAGAGCGTGATATTGGGGTGTTCTTTGACGCAGTCAGCCAGCGTGGTTTCTACCGCGAAGCCAGTGGCATCGGCAGAGTGGATGACGCGTCGATGAGAATGGCCACCTTCGCGTGTCAGGTGATAATCACCCCGGCCATCCTCACGCATTTCACGCGTGAAAATTACACCCTGATCGATGAGCCAGTGCACGGCCTCGGCACCATCTTCAACGACCATCCTTACCGTATCAGGATCACTCAGGCCAGCACCGGTCTGGAGCGTATCCTCAATATGATTGTCGATTGAATCGTCCTGATCGAGTACCGCGGCGATACCACCTTGCGCATAGAGACTGGCACTTTCGGTGATCTCACTTTTGGAAATAATGGCAATACGATGTGTGTCGGCGAGCTGTAATGCAGCACTCAGCCCGGCAACGCCGCCGCCAATAATCAGGATATCGTAGTTATAATTGTCCATAGATGTAAAAATACTTTATAATTAGACATTTATCCATATCTGCGTAGGAAAATTCCGCACCGTTATGGTGAAAATATCACCGCTATATGCCGCCTGTCATTTTCTAAAAAGAAATTTGTCAGGCTGCAGAACTTAGCAGGGTGAAAATTGTCTAGTATTACAGGTAGATGGCCTCTGCCTAAAGTGTAAAGGGGATGGCCCGAATGGGCGAGAAAACCGTTGATCAGGAGCTGGTTGCTCGGGTTCAGAAAGGTGACAAGAAAGCATTTGACGTACTGGTCATCAAATACCAGCAAAAGGTCATTAAGCTGGTGATGCGCTTTGTGCGTGACCCCGTTGAAGCCCAGGATGTCAGTCAGGAGGCATTCATCAAGGCATATCGGGCCCTGCCAAAATTTCGCGGCGATAGTGCTTTTTATACCTGGCTATATCGAATTGCGATAAATACGGCCAAAAATCATCTTGTGGCTCAAGGAAGGCGGCCACCGAACGATGACATAGATGCGACGGAAGCCGAGCAGTATGAAGGCGCCATGGCACTAAAAGAGCATGCCACCCCAGAGCATATGCTCCTCAAGGATGAATTACAGAACACCGTCTTTAAGGCAATCGAAGATTTGCCTGAAGACCTGAGAACCGCAATTACATTGCGCGAGATTGAGGGCCTGAGTTATGACGAGATTGCTCAGGCAATGAATTGTCCCGTTGGTACGGTACGTTCAAGAATATTCCGTGCTCGCGAAGCGATTGATAATCGAATTCGACCACTGGTCGATGCAAAGCGATAAGATAGAGAGGTAATGAACATGTCAGATAAAACCGAACAAGATGTTTCGGCGTTGCTAGATGATGAGTTGAGTAATCATCAGCTACACGATTTGGCTGACAAGCTTGAACAGGATCAGGAATTAAAAGACGCCTATTCCAGGTACGCGCTGGTTAGCGATGTATTGCATAATCATGTGCCGGATAGTGTCGACATCGACTTCTCTCAGCATGTTAGCAAAGCACTGCAACAGGAGCCTACGGTTCTTGGTGGTTTCAAGCAGCGCTACCATTTGCCTGTTGTCGCGAAGCAGATTGCCGGACTGGCAATGGCTGCATCAGTTACTGCTGTCGCTATTTTGGGTATCCAGTCTTACAGTGTTTCTGAGCAACCCGCTGCGCCTGTTATTGCTAGTGTGCCTGTTGCCCCAGCTGCCATTAACGACAGCGACTGGATCAGAGTCAATGGTGTTAACTGGAACAACCAGGAACAGGTTGAGTCGCGCTTAAACAATTACCTGGTGAATCACCATGTTTACTCATCGGGTATGCAAGGGATCTTGCCTTACGCAAAAATAGTGTCTTACCAGCGTAATGGTAACGAGGCAGCTGCTAGTGCTGCTGAAATTTACAAGCCAGGAAGTAAAACTAAATAAACATGAAACGCCTGACCTCGTTTGTTGTGCTTGTGATGCTGGCGAGCCTGAATATCGCCAGTGCTTCGACCCCTTCGAATCTCAAAGAAGTTGAAAAATGGTTGCAGAAAGTTGTTGATGCTACCAAGACGCTCAATTACGAGGGGGTGTTTGTCTATCAGCATGACAATCATATTGAAACCATGCGCATTATTCATAAGGTGGACGGCTCCAATCGGCATGAACGGCTTGTTTCATTAAATGGTGAAGCACGAGAAGTTATTCGTAAGAATGAAAAAGTTTTCTGCATTTCGCCTAATGACAAATCAGTGCTTGAAGATAACGCGCTGCCAAAAACAAATTTGCCCGTGGTACCTCACTCGCTGCCTCTGCTAAAAGATAGCTACCACTTTACAGTGGGTGAGGACGGCCGTATTGCTGGACGCGAAGTAAAACAGATCATTATCAAGCCGCATGATATTTTTCGTTATGGGTATCGGCTCTGGATCGACAAAGAAGCCGGGCTGTTATTGCGTTCTGAGCTAGTGAATAACAAAGGTAAAACAGTTGAACAGTTATTATTCACTGATGTCGTTATTCGAAACCATATTCCAGATGAAATGCTTACCCCCTCACTTGAAGGGCATAAGCTTACCTGGATAAAAAGTGAAGATAAGCCTACACATCGTCTTGGTGATATGAATAAGTGGGAAGTCACCGATTTACCCAAGGGCTATATCATGGCGCATTATAACACCCATAGCATGCCTGCAGACCGCAAGCCGGTTGATCATATGGTGTATACAGATGGGCTAGCCTGGGTATCTATATATATCGAAGACAGTAAAAAGGATGCTACTCAGCATGCGGGCTTATCCAGAATGGGATCGGTTAATGCGTTTGGCAAGAGAGTCGATGACTACTTTGTAACAGTGGTTGGAGAAGTGCCCGAATTCGCTGTGAGAAAAATTGGTAATTCAGTACGTTTTAAACGCAGAATACATCAATGATTGAGCAAGCAGCCACGGTCGTAAAAACGGCTGATAATATTGCCTGGGTGGAGTCACAACGCCAGTCCACCTGCGGAAGTTGCAGTGCAAAAAAAGGCTGCGGCACATCACTCCTCGATAACATGTTTGGCGCCAGTAGAATTCGTGTCAAAGTCCGTGATGATATCGGTACTCATCAGGGTGATGATGTCATTATTGCCATAGAGGAAAATGCGCTCGTTGCATCATCATTACTAATGTACATCGTCCCTGTTGTGGGGCTGTTTTTATTTGCGGGTATTGCTGATTTGCTGCTACATTTGCCTGAACTTTTCATTATTATTTCAGGTCTCACAGGTATAATTGGTGGGTTTTATGTTGTCAGGAAGATAGCTGCCCTAAGTGTGATCTTCAGTAGTACGCAGCCAGCGATAATTGAAGTTGTGAAACCAGATAATTTTCACGCCGTAACATTGCGTCGTGGCGAGTAAAATATTTTTTCATCAGGAGTTATTATGAAAGCGAATCTGATAATTCGATCAGTCTTTGCCTACTTGTTTTTTGCATTATTTTTTACGCAGTCATTGCATGCGGCAAAAGGACTTCCAGAATTTACCTCACTGGTTGAGTCAAATAGCCCCGCTGTTGTGAATATCAGTACCACACAAAAGACAAGTCAAGGCAGTCGCTTTCCGAAAGGCTTCAAGATGCCTGACCTGCCGGAAGATAGCCCATTTAATGATTTCTTTAGACATTTTTTTGATAAAGACGGAAATGGTGATAATGAGGAATCGTTGCCAGATTTTGATGCCAAATCTCTTGGTTCTGGTTTTATTATTTCTGACGATGGCTATGTCATTACCAATGAGCATGTCATACGTGATGCCGATGAGATCCTGGTAAGACTGTCTGATCGACGTGAATTTATTGCCAAAGTGATTGGTGCAGATAGCCGTAGTGATGTCGCGGTACTTAAGATTGAGGCAAGTGATCTACCTGTTGTGACGATTGGTAAATCAGAGCAACTTAAAGTTGGTGAATGGGTATTGGCGATTGGGTCACCATTTGGTTTTGATGCCTCTGTTACTGCCGGTATCGTTAGTGCCAAAGGCCGAAGTCTTCCACGTGAAAATTACGTGCCATTTATCCAGACTGATGTCGCTATTAACCCGGGTAATTCTGGTGGTCCGCTATTTAATCTGGATGGTGAAGTGGTTGGTGTAAATTCACAGATCTACAGCCGAACTGGTGGTTTTATGGGACTGTCATTTGCAATTCCTATTGAAGTCGCGATGGATGTTGCAGATCAGCTCAAGCGCAAAGGTAAGGTTTCTCGCGGCTGGTTAGGTGTACTTATTCAGGATGTAACATCAGAACTAGCTGAGTCATTTGAAATGGATCGCCCAGGTGGCGCACTGGTGTCTCGAGTGCTAGAAGATAGCCCCGCTGAGAAAGCAGGTATAGAGATAGGTGACATCATTATTGGTTTTAATGGTGAAAAGATACCGCGTTCCAAAGATCTTCCACCCATCGTTGGTAAGGCCAAAGTGGGCGAACGTGTTCCTTTATTCGTAATTCGCAAAGGCGATAAGAAAAAACTTCATGTTGTTCTTGGTGAACTGCCGGAAGAAGATGAGCTGAAGGTGTCCAGTAGTAAACCTAAGCAGTCTGAGTCCAATCGTGTTGGCCTGGTTGTGCTTGACCTGACTGCAGAACAACGTAAGAAGCTGGAAATTAGTAAGTACGGTGTGCTGGTCACTAAAGTGCAACGTGGTGCTGCAAGCCGTGCGGGCATTCGTAAAGGTGATGTGGTTCTAATGATGAACAATATCGATATTAAAAATGTCGAACATTTTGAAGATCTGGTGAATGATTTTGATGATGGACAATCTGTTCCTGTACTAGTACAACGCCGTAACGGTCCTATTTTTCTTGCCATGAAAATAGATGACAAGTAGCCCCGGTCAGGATGATGCTGAATTAATACTTACTCTCTACATGCGACACGGATGTCACTTGTGTGAAGATATGCACACGGCATTGCTGGAGAATATCCAGAATAAGGCTCTGAGCATCAAAACAGTCGATATTGATCTGGATGATGAGTTAAAAGCCCGATTTAACGATTATGTCCCTGTTTTAATGCATCAAAATACTGAGATCTGCCATTATTATCTTGATTTACAGGCATTAAGCCGATATTTAGCCCAGCACGATTATCAGATATAATCAGCCCCCCATTTAACTGTAAGAGGCGCCAGTAGGCGCCTCTTTACATAGACAGGTCCAGTAAACACTGAATGTGATGTATGTCCCTTAAGAACGTTCGTAACTTCTCTATTATTGCCCACATTGACCATGGTAAATCCACTTTGGCGGATCGCCTTATACAGGTTTGTGGTGGCCTGACCAAACGTGAAATGCAGGAACAGGTGCTTGACTCTATGGATATAGAGCGTGAGCGCGGCATTACCATCAAGGCGCAGAGTGTGACCCTCGACTACAAGGCAGATGATGGTGAAACCTATCGCCTTAATTTTATTGATACACCTGGGCATGTTGATTTTTCTTATGAAGTGAGCCGATCCCTGGCTGCCTGTGAAGGCGCACTGCTGGTAGTGGATGCTTCTCAGGGGGTTGAAGCGCAGAGCGTCGCAAACTGTTATACCGCTATCGATTTGGGTCTGGAGGTCGTGCCGGTATTAAACAAAATTGATTTGCCCGCAGCCGAACCAGAACGTGTGGCACAAGAGATTGAAGAGATTATTGGCATCGAGGCCACTGACGCCGTTGTTACCAGTGCAAAGACTGGCATTGGTATTCATGAATTACTAGAGGACATCGTTCACAGAGTGCCGCCACCCGAAGGTGACATTGATGCCCCTTTACAGGCATTAATCATCGACTCCTGGTTTGATAACTATCTTGGTGTCATATCGTTGGTTCGCGTCAAACATGGCACGTTAAAACCTAAGGATAAAATTCGCGTCATGTCGACAGGGAATGTTTTCCAGGTAGAACGTATTGGTGTTTTCACGCCAAAACGAACTGATACGGAATTATTGCAGGCAGGTGATGTGGGGTTTGTTGTCGCAGGTATTAAGGATATTTCTGGTGCACCAGTGGGTGACACGCTGACGCATGAGAAGCATGGCGCTACAGAACAACTATCAGGATTCAAAAAAGTCCAGTCACGAGTATTTGCCGGCCTGTTCCCGATCAGCTCAGATGATTATGAAACATTTCGAGAAGCATTGCAGAAACTGCAGCTGAATGATGCTTCATTGCATTATGAACCCGAATCATCTACAGCGCTCGGTTTTGGTTTTCGCTGTGGTTTCCTCGGCATGCTGCATATGGAGATTATCCAGGAACGACTTGAGCGTGAATATAATCTGGATCTCATTACCACAGCGCCGACGGTAGTCTATGAAGTACTGACAACCAAGGATGAAATCCTGAAAATTGACAATCCTTCTAATTTGCCGCCTTCAAACTATATTGAAGAAATCCGCGAGCCAATTGTCCGCGCGAACATCCTGGTACCACAGGATTATGTGGGTAATGTCATTACGCTATGTATCGAAAAGCGTGGCGTCCAAAAACAGATGCAATATCTCGGGAACCAGATATCATTGGAATATGAAATACCAATGAGTGAGATCGTGCTGGATTTCTTTGATAGATTGAAGTCATTGAGTCGTGGTTATGCGTCACTGGATTATCATTTTTTACGTTTCCAGGCGGCAAATATGGTAAAACTGGACGTATTGATAAATGGCGATTGTGTTGATGCACTGGCGCTGATTGTGCATCGCGATATTTCTCAGAACAGGGGACGCGAGCTGGTTGAGAAAATGCGTGAAATCATACCGCGGCAGATGTTTGATGTTGCTATCCAGGCCGCGATTGGTTCAACAATTATTGCACGCTCTAATGTCAAAGCTTTGCGCAAGAACGTCACGGCAAAATGTTACGGCGGTGATATTACACGTAAACGAAAATTGTTAGAAAAACAGAAAGCCGGCAAAAAACGCATGAAACAGCTTGGTTCAGTGGAAATACCGCAGGAGGCTTTTATGGCTGTATTGCAGGTAGGCAAAAAGTAGTACCTGAGAGGAACAGGATGAATATCGATTTCGAATTAATTTTATTTATCGCCGTAGTAGTATCGGGCATCATCTGGCTTATTGATATAATGCTTTTTGCTGGTGACCGCGCTGCTTCTAATAAACGACGCAGAGAGTCTAAACAGAAAAAAGAACCTGTACTGGTCGAGTATGCACGTGCATTCTTTCCAGTATTGTTAATAGTTCTGTTGCTGAGGTCGTTTCTTGTTGAGCCGTTTCGTATCCCTTCAGGCTCCATGATCCCAACGTTGCATGTGGGCGATTTTATTCTGGTGAATAAATTCAAGTATGGGATCAGGTTACCTGTAATCGATCTCAAGGTAATCGACGTTGATACGCCAAAGCGCGGTGATGTCGTTGTGTTTCGCTACCCTCGAAGTCCGGAAGTCGATTATATAAAACGAGTGGTCGGTGTTCCTGGGGACAAAATTCGATATTTTAATAAAAAGCTCTATATTAATGGTGTAGAACTAAAACAGACTGTAGATGGACCATATGACACAGAGTGTTATGGCTTGCCAGGTAGCGCAGCTTTTCGAATCAAGGAAATATCACCTGAAGTGACTCATGACATTATCCAGTGTCGTGATCGACGTGAAGTACCTATGGAAGTTAGTGTGCCTGAGGGGCAATACTTTGTTATGGGTGATAACCGCGATAACAGCAGTGATAGCCGTGTCTGGGGTATGGTTCCAGAGGCAAATCTTGTGGGTAAGGCTTTTATGATCTGGATGAGCTGGGATTCATCTCAAGATGGAATCGGGCCCTCTAATGTTGTGTGGGGCAGAATAGGGCAAACAATAGAGTGACAGGAGAAGTTTATGCATAGTAATAACAGACAGGCAGGTGTAACGGCGATTGGCTGGTTGATTATTCTGGGCTTAATTGCTTTTTTCACATTACTGACACTGAAAATTGTACCTGTATATATCGATAATTTTTCGATTAAGACTATCTTGAAAGGCCTGAAAAATGAGCCGGGTATTACTAAAAAAGATAAATTTGAAATAAAGAAGATGATACAGAAGCGATTTGATGTTAATAACATCATTCATATTACTAAGAATGATATAGAAGTCGAAAGAAAGGGTTTTGTTACTACTGTGCGCATCAAGTACACCGAGCAGAAGAACATTGCCGGTAATATTGATGTGTTAATAAGATTTGATAACGCTGTAAAAATCGTAGCGAACTAGTGTGGAACTACGTGTACTTGAAAAGTCTCTTGATTATCAATTTCAGAACAGGCAGCTTCTAGTAGATGCGCTGACACACCGCAGTGCTGGCAGCCAGAACAATGAGCGACTTGAGTACCTGGGTGATGCGATTTTAAGTTATGTGATCGCAGATGACCTGTATCATCGATTTCCTTCGGCCGATGAAGGACAGTTAAGTCGATTACGCGCGAAGCTTGTTAAGGGTGAGACACTGGCAGAACTCGCGCGCTCAATAGAGCTTGGAGATTATCTTAACCTGGGCCCCGGTGAGATGAAAAGCGGCGGACATCGTCGCAGCTCTATTCTTGCGGATACGTTCGAAGCCATTCTGGGTGCCATCTATCTTGATGCCGATATATCGGCAGTTACCAAAGTCATTCATCATCTTTTTGCAGAGACCCTTATAAATACCTCACTGAAAGTGGCAACCAAGGATGCAAAAACACGTCTGCAGGAGTTTTTGCAGTCACGCCATCTCGATCTACCAACCTACACGGTGGTAGATGTCGCAGGAAAATCTCATGAGCAGACGTTTGAAGTTGAATGTCATGTTAATGGGCTTGATATTCGTGCACTAGGAAAGGGTTCGAGTCGTCGCAAAGCAGAACAGCTAGCGGCTGCAAATGCACTCGATATGCTTGCTGAATAATGCCTATGGAAATACGTAAAAGTGGCTTCGTAACAATACTTGGACGCCCCAATGTAGGTAAGTCAACTTTGATGAACCACTTGCTTGGGCAAAAACTAAGTATAACCTCGCATCGACCACAGACGACTCGTCATCGAATTCTTGGTATACATACAAGCCATCACGTGCAAACTATTTATGTCGATACGCCAGGGATTCATACTTCACATAAAAATGCCATGAACCGTTATCTAAATCGTGCTGCCACATCGACGATTAGCGATGTGGACGTAATCCTGTTTTTGGTAGAAGGTACACGTTGGACTGAAGAAGACGATTTTATTACTGAAAAAATTAAAGGAGCCAGGGCGCCATTGGTTATTGCTATTAACAAAGTAGACCTGATCGATGATAAAGGAGAATTACTGCCGATAATGGAACGTCTGAATAAAACCTTATCGCCGGCCAAAATTATTCCCGTCTCGGCTGAGAAAGGCACTAATATTCAAGAGTTACAGAGCTGTATTGAAGAGTTCTTGCCTGAGGGCGGACAATTTTATCCTGAGGATCAGATCACCGATCGTAGCGAGCGTTTTATTGCAGCCGAGATAATTCGTGAAAAACTCACTCGCCAGCTTGGTAAGGAACTTCCTTATGCGCTCACTGTTGAGGTTGAGCAGTTTAAACGTGAGAAGGACATTTTAAATATCGCAGCGACTATTTTTGTTGAACGCAAGGGCCAAAAGGCAATCGTGATCGGTAAAAAAGGTGAGATGTTAAAACTGGTAGGTAAAAAAGCCCGTATTGATATGGAAAAATATTTTTCCATGCATGTTTATTTGAATCTTTGGGTGAAAGTCAAAGAGGGCTGGTCAGATGATGAGCGCGCATTGAAAAGCCTTGGCTATAATGATGAGTTCTAAGGTTATCCATGCCGCAACAAATACTCTTACAGCCTGCCTTTGTGTTACATACGAGAGCATATCGTAACACCAGCCAGCTGGTGGAACTGTTTAGCAAACAACATGGCAGGCTCACTCTGGTTGCCAGAGGCGTTAAATCAGGGCGGCAAAAATCTGCTGCAATGCTACAGCCATTCAGGGCATTGTTTGTTTCGTGGTCGGGGCGATCAGAATTAAAAACACTCGTTAACGTCGAGAATGATTTTTCAAACCCCGTTAATTTGCGTGGCAAATTGTTAATGTCGGGATACTATCTGAATGAACTACTGATGCGCCTGTTACATCAGCATGAAGAACATGAGACGCTGTTTGATATATATAATAATGCGCTTTTGCAATTAACTATTTGTAACGAGAGCGTTGAAGAGATTGAGCCAGTCTTACGTATTTTCGAAAAGAAACTCGTCGCTGAACTGGGTTATGGTCTTAATCTTGATACAGATATTCATACAGGTGATCAAATCTCACCAGACAGAGACTATACCTATATCTCTAACGAAGGCCCTGGTGTTTTTGAACAGGATAGTCTTGCTGGAGTGAAGATATCGGGTAAGGCGCTGCTCTCATTAAAGGCTGAAACATTTGATGAACATCAGGACCTTGTGGCATGTAAACGACTAATGCGCATGGTGCTACGTGACTTGTTAGGCGATAAACCGCTTTACAGCCGTAGTCTTTACAATAAAATAGTCATTTCCTGAACAGCGTTAGCAAATATTACTATGCAAAAATCAATTTTACTGGGTGTGAACATTGACCACGTGGCGACACTTCGACAGGCACGTGGCACAAAATATCCTGAACCAGTACAGGCAGCCATTATTTCTGAACAGGCTGGTGCCGATTCCATTACCTTGCACTTGCGTGAGGATCGCCGTCATATACAGGAGCGTGATGTCACGATGTTGTCAGACATCTTACAAACACGTATGAACCTTGAAATGGCCGTCACGGATGAAATGCTCGGCATTGCAGAAAAATATTCGCCTGCTGATTGTTGTCTCGTGCCAGAAAAGCGTGAAGAGTTGACAACGGAAGGCGGTCTTGATGTGGCGTCGCAGATAGATCGCATGAAAGTAGCCTGTCAGCGTCTGGCTGATGCCGGTGTTAGAGTCTCTTTGTTTATTGATGCCGATGAACGCCAAATTGATGCTGCGGTTGAATGCGGTGCCCCTGTCATCGAGATACATACCGGGCACTTTGCAGATGCGCAGGGTGAGGAACATGACCAGGAATATACGCGTATCAAAGCGGCCGCCAGCTATGCGCATAAGGCCGGGCTGCAGGTGAACGCAGGCCATGGTCTGCATTATCATAATGTTCAGGCGATTGCTGCACTACCTGAAATTATTGAATTGAATATTGGGCATGCGATTATTGCACAGGCTGTCTTTAGTGGGCTGCATAATGCGGTTGCCGACATGAAGAGACTTATGCTGGCAGCAAGACAATGATCATCGGTGTCGGCACAGACATCGTTGCAGTCAGGCGCATGTCAGATAATCTCGAAACCTATGGCGACAAGTTTGCACGTAAAATTCTGACTGATAATGAGTTTGATGATTTTAAACGGGCCCCAAGCCCGGAGCATTTTCTTGCCAAGCGTTTTGCTGCCAAAGAGGCAACCGCTAAGGCATTCGGCACTGGTTTCAGTCAGGGCTTAAGCCTGAAACATATCGGTGTTGGGCATGATGCACAGGGTAAGCCCGTGCTCGAGTATTTTTCCAGGGCGCAGGATATCGTGTCAGATTTAGGTGTCAAGCATAGCCACATCAGTATTGCCGATGAGACTGAGCATGCGGTGGCCTTTGTTACGTTGACGAGCCAGGATTGAAAGCAAGCAATTCGTTGATAGCGACGTTAGCATTTTCCAGGAATCGGGCGATCAGTTCAGCCTGCGGCGCATTTCCCTTCAGATATAGCTCCAGTGTATCGATACTCGCATAGAGTTCCGGGACACCACAATAGCGTGTAGAGCCATTAATTTTATGGACTACATTCAGGAATTCATCATTATTATGATCCTGAAAGGCCTGATTCATTTTTGTCTGTAATTCAGGTAATTCTTTTCGAAGCATGTCGAACATCTGTACGGCCAGATCTTCATTGCCGCCAGCAAGTTTGAGTGAGGCTTCCTTGTCGTAAATCGTCTTCATTGGGGTATCATAAATCAGATTTAGAGCCATGATCCAGTAGTCATGTCTATCGATGAAGATTCATGTAAAATATGCCACATGACGTATCCAACCATAGAAAACTATGTCGGCAAGACACCGTTGGTGAGATTGCAGCGCCTGCCGGGTAATACCAGTAATGTCATTTTGCTTAAGTTAGAGGGTAATAATCCGGCTGGCTCGGTGAAAGACCGGCCAGCATTGAGCATGATTCGCCACGCAGAAGAACGGGGAGATATTACCCCAGGTGACAGTCTGATTGAGGCAACCAGTGGCAATACCGGCATCGCACTGGCAATGGCTGCAGCGATTAAGGGGTATCGTATGATACTGGTCATGCCTGAGCATATGAGTATCGAGCGACGTGCTTTGATGAAGGCCTATGGTGCGGAGCTTATACTCACCCCTAAAGAAGGCAGTATGGAGGCGTCCATCGATAAGGCGCGTGAGTTAGAAAAGAATGGTGAGGGAAAAATTCTTGACCAGTTTGCCAATCTGGATAATCCGTTGGCACATTACGAATCAACAGGACCGGAAATCTGGCAGGACACACACGGTAAGGTAACGCATTTTGTCAGTGCCATGGGCACTACGGGTACAATCATGGGCACATCACGTTATCTCAAAGAGCAAAACCCCAACGTTCAGATAGTTGGGGTCCAGCCGACTGAAGGTGCCTCTATTCCCGGTATACGCCGCTGGCCCGAAGAGTATTTACCAAAAATTTATGATGCATCTCGCGTTGACCGTATTATCGATATCGATCAGACGTCCGCAGAGCAAACCACGCGAGACCTCGCCTCTAGAGAGGGTATCTTTGCAGGCATTTCTTCAGGCGGTGCACTCGCTGCTGCCTTGAAACTCTCTGATGAAGTTGAGAATGCCGTCATCGTTAGCATCGTCTGCGATCGTGGCGATCGTTATTTATCGACGAATGTTTTTCCAGTGGTCTGAGCAGTGAATATTTTTGTCTTCGATATAGAAACCGTGCCTGATGTTCAGAGCGGTCGCCGTATTCATGATTTTCATGACATCTCTGATGATGACGTTGCACAGGCCATGTTCAAACTGAGACGTGAACAGACCGGTAGTGAGTTTCTGCGCCTGCATTTGCATCGTGTTGTTGCCATCTCTATCGTCTTTCGTCATGGTGATACAGTCAAGGTATGGTCGCTTGGAGATGAGCAGGCCGATGAAAAAGAGATCGTGCAACGCTTTTTTGATGGCATCGATCGCTATACACCAACGCTGGTATCCTGGAATGGTGGTGGCTTTGATTTGCCCGTGTTGCATTATCGCGCCTTGTTGCATGGCATCACGGCTGAGCGTTACTGGGAGAATGGCGATCAGGATAACAGCTTCCGCTGGAACAATTATCTGAGTCGTTTTCATGCACGTCACACTGATCTGATGGATGTCATTGCCGGTTACCAGCCACGAGCAAATGCCCCTCTTGATGAAATAGCTACGATGCTTGGTTTTCCCGGAAAAATGGGTATGGATGGGTCAAAAGTGTGGCCTACCTATCAGCGTGGTGACATCAAGGCAATTCGTGATTATTGTGAGACGGATGTATTGAATACTTATTTAGTATATCTGCGTTTTGAAGTCATACGCGGCAACCTGACTGAAGCAGAATACCAGGAAGAGGCTGACTTGCTGGAAAATGTACTGCGTGATTCAGGGGCAGAACACTTGACGGCATTCGCAGACGCCTGGCGAACTGATTCCTGAGCATGGCTAGACGTCGTCAACGCAAGCGCCTTCCCGAAGGCGAGTTTGATGCAGTGATTGAGTCACTCAGTGGTGAAGGACGAGGCGTTTGCCATATTGATGGTAAAGCCACGTTCATTGATGGCGCTTTGCCCGGTGAGCGCGTCAAATTTACGTATGCTAGCAAGCGTCGCAAGTTTGATGAAGGCGTCGTCTGCCAGGTTATCGAGGCATCGCCCGATAGAGTCGAACCCAAATGTGTGCACGCGAGTATCTGTGGTGGCTGTAGTCTGCAGCATATGTCATCCGAGGCCCAAATTCGTGCAAAGCAGTCAATCCTGATTGAACAGTTTCGCCATCTTGCAAACCTCGAGATCGAAAATATCTTGCCACCACTTGAAGCCACGCATTGGGGCTATCGTCGCAAGGCACGTCTTGGCGTGCGCTATGTGACCAAAAAACACCGTGTGCTCGTCGGTTTTCGTGAGAAGCGTTCCGGCTTTCTGGCAGACCTGTCGCAATGTGAAGTATTGCATCCATCTGTAGGGCTACATTTACAGGATTTGCAAACACTGATTCGCTCACTGGAGGCCTTTCAGGAAATACCACAGATAGAAGTTGCCTGTGGCGATGAAGACACCGCGCTGATCGTTCGTCACTTAGTACCACTTTCAGATGATGACAGAAACAAACTAATAGAATTCGCTGACTGCCATCATTTTCAGATTTATTTACAGCCGGCTGGCCCTGATAGTATTGAACTACTGTGGCCTGAGCAGGCATCTCTGCACTATCAGCTCGGTGATTTCGGTTTATCGCTGGCTTTCTTGCCGAATGACTTTATCCAGGTCAATGCTGATCTCAACCGTAAAATGATTCAGCAGGCGATGTCCTTGCTTGATGTGCAGCAAGACGACCATGTGCTGGATCTATTTTGTGGCCTGGGTAATTTCAGTCTGCCATTGGCGACGCGTGTGGCGAGTGTGACCGGTATCGAAGGTGAGCAGGCGCTGGTTGATCGTGCGGCAGAGAATGCACGCAGCAACAAACTGGAAAACGTGAGTTTCTATACCGGTGATTTGTCCCAGACAGCACAGACTTTTCTGCGAGAACGCAAAACCTTTAATAAAATACTGCTCGATCCACCCCGTAGCGGAGCCTTTGATGTGGTAAAGAATATCGGTACTTTGCAGGCCGATCGCATTCTGTACGTATCCTGCAATATTGCGACGCTGGCGCGTGATGCCGCTGAGCTGGTACACAACCAGGGCTATCGCCTGCTAACGGCGGGTGTTATGGATATGTTTCCACAGACAACCCATGTTGAATCCATGGCGCTATTTGAAAAAATATAAGCTCTCATCAATGCGCGCATAAGGAGATTATTGCGCCTGTTTCATCGCTAAAAATAACGCCCTAAGCCCACGAGATTTATAGCATTTTTACCTATGATTTAGGTGTCAAAAAGCCTTATGTATGGTATCATTTCACTCTTATTTTGGGTGCTACCCATATTGATGTAAGTAATTGAATTATAATAAGGAAATCAACAAAGCTGATGGCTGAAATTGCCCGCGAACTCCTCAGTGTCAACATAGAAGACGAACTCCAGCAGTCCTACATGGAATACGCCATGAGCGTTATCATTGGGCGTGCCTTGCCGGACGTTCGTGATGGCCTCAAGCCTGTGCATCGCCGTGTGCTTTACGCGATGAGTGTGCTGGGCAATGACTGGAACAAGGCTTATAAGAAATCAGCGCGTGTCGTTGGTGATGTCATTGGTAAATACCATCCTCATGGTGATACGGCCGTGTACGACACGATTGTGCGTATGGCACAGCCATTTTCACTACGCTATATGCTTGTTGATGGCCAGGGTAACTTTGGTTCCGTCGATGGCGACTCGCCTGCGGCAATGCGTTACACCGAAGTGCGCATGTCGCGTCTGGCGCATGAGTTGCTCGCCGACCTCGATAAAGAAACTGTTAATTTCATTCCGAACTATGATGAATCAGAATCGGAGCCAGCCGTATTGCCGACAAGGGTACCTAACCTGTTGGTCAATGGTGCCACCGGTATTGCCGTGGGTATGGCAACCAATATCCCACCGCATAATCTGACTGAAGTGATTAATGCGACATTGGCGATGATTGAAAACGAAGACATCACGCTACCTGACCTGATGGATATTATGCCGGGCCCGGATTTCCCTACGGCGGGTATTATTAACGGCGCCGCGGGTATTCGTGAGGCCTATCGAACCGGTCGTGGCCGCATCTATGTGCGTGCCCGTACCACAGTTGAAGGTGAGCCAGGTGCCAAACAGGCCATTATCGTCAATGAATTACCCTACCAGGTCAACAAGGCGCGCCTGTTAGAAAAGATAGCATCACTGGTCAAAGATAAGCGTATCGAAGGTATTACCGAGCTGCGTGATGAATCTGATAAAGACGGCATGCGCATGGTCATTGAGCTGCGTCGTGGAGAAGTAGTTGATGTCGTCCTGAATAACCTGTATCAGCAAACGCAGATGCAGAGTGTTTTCGGTATTAATATGGTGGCGCTGGTTGAAGGCCAGCCAAAGCTATTGAATCTGAAACAGGTGCTGCAGGCATTTGTTCGGCATCGTCGTGAAGTGGTTACTCGTCGTTGTGTCTATGAATTACGTAAGGCGCGTGAGCGTGCACATCTTCTGGAAGGCTTAGCGGTTGCGCTATGCAATATCGATCCGGTTATCGCTGTCATTAAAGCTTCCAAATCTCCGACTGAAGCACGCGAAGCACTCATGGCGCAGGCCTGGGAGCCGGGTAGTGTCAGCGACATGCTTAACAATGCCGGTGCGGATGCCTCCAGACCAGAAGATCTGGAAGAGGGCTTTGGGCTGCAAGATGATGGTTATCATCTTTCTCTCGCGCAGGCGCAGGCGATTCTTGATATGCGCCTCAACAAGCTGACTGGGCTTGAGCAAGACAAGATCATCGATGAGTTTAAAGAGATTCTGCTTAGTATCGCTGAGCTCCTTGAGATCCTGACAAATTTTGATCGACTGATGGAAGTTATCAAGGAAGAGCTTGTTGATATCCGTGAACGATATGGTGATGAACGACGTACTGAAATCGTTGGTACCCAGCAGGATCTCAGTGTTGAGGACCTTATCAGTGAAGAAGATGTGGTCGTTACCTTGTCGCATGAAGGTTATGTGAAGGCGCAGCCAATATCTGATTATCGTGCGCAACGTCGTGGTGGCCGTGGTAAAGCGGCGACCAGTGTTAAAGAAGAAGATTTTGTCGATAAGCTGTTTATCGCCAATACGCATGATACCGTTCTGTGCTTTTCAAGTCGCGGACGGCTTTACTGGAAACGTGTTTTTGAATTGCCGGTAGCGACACGTACTGCGCGCGGAAGACCAATTGTGAATCTACTACCTCTGGAAGAAGGTGAACGCATTAATGCGGTGTTGCCAATCAGAGAATATGAAGAAAATAAATACGTGTTCATGGCGACAAGCAGTGGCACGGTTAAGAAAACGGCGTTAACTGAATTTTCACGTCAACGTGCTAGTGGCATTATTGCTATCGAGCTGCGGGATGGTGATCAGCTCGTTGGTGTCGATATCACGGATAGTTCTAATAATGTGCTGTTGTTTACCAGTGCGGGTAAGGCGATTCGTTTCAATGAGTCCGATGTCAGACCCATGGGACGTACTGCCTGTGGTGTACGCGGCGTGAAGCTTGGTGATGGGCAAAAAGTGATTTCATTGATTATTGCCAGTGAAGGACATGTGTTGACCGCAACCCAGCACGGTTATGGTAAACGTACTGCGATAGAAGATTTTCCAGTACATGGGCGTGGTGGTCAGGGTGTAATCGGCATGCAGACAAGCGATCGTAATGGCGATGTTGTCGGTGCAGCGCTCGTAAACGACGATGATGAGATTATGCTTATCACAACAGGTGGCACACTCGTGCGAACACGTGTCGATGAAATTTCTATTATGGGCCGTAATACACAAGGGGTCAGGCTGATAAGTCTTGGTAAGAATGAAGCCCTCAGTGGCATCGAACCTATTGTTGATGATCAATCAGAAGAGTCGTGATGCGACTTTTCTCATTTAAAACCAGATTTCAATTTAAATAACATTAAGGAGTCAATTGTGGCGCGTGCATATAATTTCAGCGCAGGTCCTGCCATGTTACCGCAGGCCGTATTAGAAAAAGCGCAGGCTGAAATGGTCGACTGGCAGGGCAGTGGTATGTCAGTGATGGAAATGAGCCACCGTGGTAAAGAGTTCATGAGTATCGCCACTCAGGCAGAAGCTGATCTGCGTGAAGTGATGGGTATTCCTGACAACTACAAGGTGCTGTTTCTGCAAGGTGGTGCTTCTAGCCAGTTCGCGATGGTGCCAATGAATCTACTGCGCGGAAAAACGCGTGCTGATTATGTAAACACCGGTGCGTGGTCTAAAAAGGCGATAGCAGAAGCGAAGCGTTACTGTGAGGTGAATGTTGTCGCAACAAGTGAGGCCTCCAATTTCTCTGAAATCCCAGATCCGGCAGGCTGGAAACTGGACCCTGAGGCGGCCTATGTGCACTACACTCCAAATGAAACCATCGGTGGTGTCGAGTTTCATGATATCCCTGATGTCGGTGATGTGCCACTCGTCGCGGATATGTCTTCAACCATCTTGTCGCGCCCAATTGATGTGAGTCGTTTTGGAGTGATTTACGCAGGTGCGCAGAAGAACATTGGCCCAGCTGGCTTAACAGTTGTGATTGTGCGTGATGATCTGATTGGTGAGGTTGTTGCCTCTACACCGTCCATGTTTAATTACCAGGTGCTGGCTGATAACGACTCAATGTATAACACACCACCTACCTATGCCTGGTACCTTGCCGGTCTGGTATTCGCCTGGATTAAAGATAATGGTGGTCTGACTAAAATGGCAGAAATCAATAAGCGTAAAGCTGATTTACTCTATAACGCGATTGATAGTTCCGAGTTTTATGCCAGCCCAGTTCGTCAAGACTGTCGCTCATGGATGAATGTGCCATTTACGCTGGCAGATCCTGACAAAGATAGTGTCTTCCTTGAAGAAGCCAAAACAGCAGGTTTACTGACCTTGAAGGGGCATCGCTCTGTCGGTGGTATGCGTGCGAGTATTTATAATGCAATGCCAGAAGACGGTGTTAAAGCACTGGTTGATTTCATGGCGGACTTTGAGTCACGTAACGCATAACTGAAATATATAAAGAGATTTTCATCATGTACAAGATACAGACCTTAAATAATATCTCCGTAAATGGGCTGGAGCGGCTGCCGCGCGAGACCTTTGAAGTTGCTTCTGAAATACAGCATCCCGATGCGGTTTTGTTGCGTTCTTTTAAGATGCACGACATGGAGATTCCTGAAACACTGCAGGCGGTTGGTCGTGCAGGAGCAGGTGTGAATAATATTCCGGTCGACAAAATGAGCGGCCATGGTATACCCGTCTTTAATGCGCCGGGTGCGAATGCCAATGCGGTTAAAGAACTGGTTGTAGCGGGCATGCTAATCGGCGCACGCAACATCTGTCAGGCCTGGTCATTTTCACAGGGGCTGGAAGGTACTGACGAAGAAATCAGTAAACAGGTCGAAGCGGGCAAGAAAAACTTTGGTGGTTTCGAATTGCCTGGTCGCACACTTGGTGTTGTAGGACTGGGTGCCATCGGTATTCAGGTTGCCAATGTGGCGATTAAACTGGGTATGAATGTGATTGGCTTTGATCCGGGTATTACTATTTCTAGTGCCTGGAAACTGTCGTCGGATGTAAAAAAAGCGGCCAGCATTGATGATCTTCTGTCTCAGGTAGATTTCGTGACATTTCATGTACCGCTCATCGATGCAACGAAACATATGATTAATGAAGATCGACTCAAGATAATGCGTGACAAGGTGACTATTCTGAACTTTGCACGTAATGGTATTGTTGACGATGAAGCAGTATCGGCTGCTATCAAGTCCGGTAAAGTGAATGCGTATGTGTGCGATTTTCCAAGTAACCTGTTAAAGCAACATGAGCGGGTGATTACCTTGCCTCACCTGGGCGCCTCGACAGCGGAAGCAGAAGATAATTGTGCCATCATGGTGGCCGAGCAGGTGAAAGATTTTCTGGAAAATGGCAATGTGACTAATTCAGTTAATTTCCCTGAAGTGCAGATGCCGCGTAATGGTGGCTATCGCATTGGTGTGGCCAACTCGAATGTGCCAAACATGGTTGGTCAGATCTCGACTAAACTGGCAGACGCAGGCCTGAATATAATCGACATGCTGAATAAATCACGTGGTGATCTTGCCTATACTCTTGTTGACGTGGATTCCGAAATCTCTCAGGAAACCGTTCAGGTGATATCAGAAATTGAAGGTGTGCTAAGCGTCAGAACAATGTAAGCAATATTATGGCTGAAGCAGATAAATTACAGGCGATACGACGAAAGATTGATGAGCTGGATAGTGATATCCAGTCCTTGATCAGCGAGCGCGCCAAATGTGCTGAAGAAGTTGCGCGCATTAAACGCGGCGCCGGTGAGCACGATGGCTTTTATCGTCCTGAGCGCGAAGCAGAAGTGATTCGAAAAGTGCTGGAGCGCAATACAGGACCTCTCGGTGATAGTGAAATTGCGATTCTGTTTCGCGAGATCATGTCTGCATGTCTCGGTCTACAGCAGTCGATGCGTATTGCCTATCTTGGACCGGAAGGTACCTTCACGCATGCTGCTGCGATGAAACATTTCGGACAAAATGTGCCAACGGATGCCTATTCTGCGATAGATCGCGTGTTCCGTGAGGTTTCCGCAGGTCATGCCAATTATGGCGTTGTACCAGTAGAAAATTCGACTGAAGGCGTCGTCAATCATACGCTTGATACGTTCCTGTCATCCGATCTGAAAATCTGTGGTGAAATCGAATTACGCATTCATCATCACTTGATGGCAAAGACCGAATCGATATCAGATGTGAAGAAGATTTATTCGCATCAACAGTCACTGGCGCAATGTCGAAACTGGCTAAATGAGAATATGGCAGGTGTCGAGACCATTGCAGTGAGTAGTAATGCAGAAGCAGCTAAAATTGCTGCAGACGATGCTACTGCTGCAGCAATTGGTAGTGATGCAGCTGCAGGTATCTATAACATCAGTGTGCTCGCTTCGAATATTGAGGATAATCCGAATAATACGACGCGATTCATTGTGGTGGGCAATCATGCGGTGTCGCCAAGTGGGCATGATAAGACGTCTATGCTGGTTTCGGCAAACAATCAGCCGGGGGCACTGCATTCACTGCTGGCACCCATTGCCAAACACAATCTGAGTATGAATAAAATCGAATCCAGACCTTCACAAAAAGGCATGTGGGAATATGTTTTCTTTATTGATGTGGATGGTCATCAGGATGATGAGAATGTGAAGACAGCACTCAATGAATTACGTGATGCTGCAGCCATGCTTAAGGTTCTTGGCTCTTATCCAAAAGCTGTTCTGTAAAACTGACCATAAAGCTTGATGGGTTTATGACAGACGTTAATCAATTAGCCGTGCCAGCTGTTCGAGAACTTCAGGCCTACCCACCGGGTAAACCTGTTGAAATGCTTGAGCGTGAACTGGGTGTTAGCAATGCAGTAAAGCTGGCTTCTAATGAGAACCCCTGTGGACCAAGTCCCAAGGTGGTCGAATTACTAAAAAGTCATATGCCTGATCTGGCGCGCTATCCGGATGGCGGTGGTTATTATCTCAGGCATGCACTGGCAGAAAAACATTCACTCGAAGCCAGTCAGGTAACGCTGGGTAATGGTTCGAATGATGTGCTGGAAATGGTGGCGCGTGCATTTGCGAACCATAACCACAACATTATTTTTTCTGAGCATGCCTTCGCTGTCTATCCCATTGTTACGCAGGCAGTCGGTGCACAGGCAAAAATTGTTGCCGCGAAGAACTGGGGTAATGATCTGGAGGCGATACAAGCTGCCATTGATGATGCAACCCGTGTCATTTTTATTGCCAATCCAAACAATCCTACGGGCACCTGGCTGACAGATGTTGAATTGAAAACTTTTCTCGATGGCGTGCCAGATCATGTCATCGTGGTGCTTGATGAGGCCTATTTTGAATATGCAGTAGATTCACGATTTGGTGTAGAGAATTATCCGGATGGTTCGCATTGGGTGAATGCATATGCAAATTTAATAGTTACTCGCACCTTTTCCAAGGCCTATGGTCTGGCTGGTCTGAGAATCGGTTACGGACTGTCATCAGCGGCCATTGCCAATATTCTCGACAGGGTTAGACAGCCGTTTAATGTAAACACACTGGCCTTGATGGCGGCTGAGACTGCGCTGCAGGATGATAAGCATCTACAATATGCCTGTGATATCAATATTAGTGGCATGCAGCAAGTCACTGAAAAATTAAAAGCGATGTCACTTTCTTATATCCCGTCGATTGGTAATTTTCTGACGATTAATTTTGATCGCCCAGCTGCCGGGCTTTATGAAAAATTATTGCATGAAGGTATTATCGTTCGGCCTGTGGCGAATTATGCTATGCCTAATCACTTGCGTGTTACGATTGGGTTGCCAGAAGAGAATAATCGATTTCTGGTTGCGCTGGAAAAGGTGCTTGCATGACGACTACCCGTTTTAAACACATTACGATCATTGGTGTCGGCCTGATTGGCGGCTCGGTGGCACGTGCTATTCGACGTTCTCAGTCGGATGTACAGATTGTCGGTTTTGGCAGAAATACGGATAATCTGGATGCGGCCTGTGAGCTAGGCGTTATAGATCGCTATGAAACAGACCTGTCAGCGGCCATTCAGGGCGCCGACCTGATAGTTATCGCTTCACCTGTGGGTGAATTTTCTACGTTGATGTCAAACATTGGCCAACATCTGGAAGACACTACCATCATCACAGATGTGGGCAGTGTCAAACAAAGTGTTATTGATGCGAGTGAAGCACTGGGTGATAAACAGAAAAATTTTGTACCCGGGCACCCTATTGCGGGTACAGAAAAATCCGGTGTGGAAGCCTCTTTCGCAGAATTATTTGATGATCGCGTAGTGTTGTTGACGCCGACAGAGCAGACAGATGCTAGTGCTACAGATGATGTGAAAGTGCTTTGGGAAATGATGGGTGCATCCGTCACACTGATGGATGCTTCACACCATGACCAGGTGCTTGCTGCCACCAGTCATTTACCACACATCCTTGCTTATGCGCTGGTAGATAGTCTGGCGAGAAATGAGAGCCATGATGAAATATTTAATTTCGCTGCAGGTGGCTTCAGAGATTTTACACGCATTGCATCGAGTAGCCCCGATATGTGGAAAGACATCTGTCTTGGGAATAAAAAGGCAGTACTCGAGGTGATGGATAATTTTATGAATGATTTATCAACACTGCGTCTGGTTATTGAAAACCAGGATGCCGAAACCTTATTAAAGATATTTGCTAATGCCAAACAGGCGCGAGACAGCTTTACCAGCAAATAATGTAATTACACTGAACTGGATTTGATATGAAATTTTCCGTAGAAGCAGGCGGCAAACTTACTGGTGAGATAAGAGTGCCGGGAGATAAGTCGATATCTCATCGCTCAATTATGCTTGGTGCCATCGCAGAGGGTGTTACAACGGTAACTGGCTTTCTGCAAGGTGAAGATAACTTTGCCACGCTGAATGCCTTTCGTGCAATGGGCGTTAACATCGATGACTCAGATCGTGATCATATTGTCATTAATGGCGTTGGTCTACATGGTCTGTGTGCGCCTGAGGATGATTTATATCTCGGTAATTCTGGCACATCGATACGCCTGTTATCCGGATTGCTCGCAGGTCAGAAATTCACTTCTACCATGACCGGTGACACATCGCTTTCCGGTCGTCCCATGGCGCGTGTTATGAACCCGCTGCGTGAAATGGGTGCTGATATTGCGGGTACCGATACAAACACACCGCCGTTAAAGGTGAAGCCAGCAGAGGCTTTACATGGAGTTGACTATGTCATGCCGATGGCGAGCGCGCAGGTTAAATCCTGTGTGTTACTGGCCGGGCTTTATGCTGATGGTCAAACCTGTGTGACGGAACCTGCGCCGACGCGCGATCACACAGAACGCATGTTGAATGGCTTTGGTTATCAGGTTAATCGTGATGGTAATAAGGTTTGTCTGCAGGGTGGCGGACGCCTGGCGGGCACCGAGATTCAGGTACCAGCCGATATTTCATCGGCAACCTTCTTTATGGTCGGCGCCTGTATTGCCGAAGGCTCTGATATCACCCTGACCCATGTCGGTATTAATCCAACTCGCATCGGAGTGATTAATATCTTGCGTGAGATGGGGGCGAATATTGAAGTCTTGAACCAGCGTGATGTCTGTGGCGAGCCCGTTGCTGACATTCATGTGACATATCAGCCGTTGCACGGTATTCAGATTCCTGAGGATCAGGTGCCACTGGCGATTGACGAATTCCCTGCCATATTTGTCGCGGCGGCCTGTGCTGATGGGCAAACGGTGCTCACCGGCGCGGAAGAGCTTCGCGTGAAGGAAAGTGACCGTATCCAGGTCATGGCTGATGGCTTAAATATCCTCGGCATTGAGGCCAATGCCACCCCAGATGGCATCATTATTGAGGGCGGCAAGTTAGGCTCTGGCGAGGTGCAAAGCCATGGTGACCACCGTATTGCCATGTCATTCACGATGGCGGCTCTACGTGCCAGTGGCACGATTACCGTGCATGACTGTTCGAATGTAAATACCTCGTTTCCTGGCTTTTCTGAACTTGCTGCCAGAACTGGCTGTCGTATTAGCCAGTTCGGCTAAACTATTTCCCTTAAGAATTTACAATTTATGTCTAAAAATCAGATACCTGTAATTACTATTGACGGGCCCGGTGGTGTTGGCAAAGGCACCGTCAGTGCCCGTGTTGCGACCACACTGGGCTGGCGTTATCTCGATAGCGGGGCACTATATCGCCTGGTGGCGCTGGCGGCACGGCTGCACGCCATTGAGCTGACGGATCAGGAATCGCTGACTCAGCTAGCAAGCCACCTTGATGTTGAATTTAAAGTCGATAAAAAACAAGTGTTTAGAATATACCTCGAAGGAGATGATGTCACTGAGAGCTTGCGCACCGAATCCTGTGGCAATGACGCATCAATAGTTGCGGCATATCAGCCACTTAGGGATGCATTACTGGAGCGTCAGCGTGCATTTCAGGAGGCCCCGGGTCTGGTGGCGGATGGTCGTGATATGGGAACCACGATTTTCCCTGATGCACCGCTGAAAATTTTCCTTACTGCGAGTCAGGAAGAACGTGCGCAAAGACGCTATAAACAGTTGATAGGAAAAGGATTAAGTGTTAATCTCGCACGCCTCCTGGAGGAGATTGCCGAGCGTGATGCACGAGATAGTGCTCGCGAGGCTTCACCTATGGTAGCGGCAAAGGATGCTGTTTTGATCGATACTACAGAGATGAGTATTGAACAAGTTGTGACCAGGGTACTCGATTTAAGCAAGCAAGTCTTGCATGGGTGAAAAGTTCGGCAACGGTCGGGCTTTTTAATGTTTAACTTTTAACTTTTTGGGCGTCCCGTTGTTGAAAGGGGCAAGGTTTAATTTCATGAGTGAATCTTTCGCAGAATTATTTGAACAAAGCATATCGCAGCAGCAACTAAATCCTGGTGCGATCATTACCGGCACCGTTGTCGACATTACCAATGAAACAGTCATTGTAAATGCCGGTTTAAAATCAGAAGGTGTTATTCCAATTACGCAGTTTCATAACGAATCTGGTGAGCTGGAAGTTGAAGTGGGTGACGAAGTTGAAGTTGCCCTGGACTCTTTAGAAGATGGCTACGGCGAAACCCGCCTGTCACGTGAAAAAGCGAAACGCTCTAAAACATGGGTTGAGCTGGAAGCAGCTCACGAGAAGAACGAAACCATTACGGGTGTTATCACCGGTAAAGTCAAAGGTGGTTTCACAGTTGAAATTAATAGTCTGCGTGCATTCCTGCCAGGTTCATTGGTTGATGTTCGTCCTGTACGCGACACGACCTACCTGGAAGGCAAACCACTAGAATTCAAGGTTATCAAGCTAGATCGTCAGCGTAATAACGTTGTCGTTTCACGCCGTTCTGTCGTTGAGCAGGAAAATAGTGTTGAACGTGATGAACTCCTACAGAACCTGGCAGAAGGTCAGGAAGTCAAGGGTATTGTCAAGAACCTGACCGATTATGGTGCCTTCGTTGATCTGGGTGGTGTTGATGGTCTGTTACATATCACTGATATGTCATGGAAGCGCATCAAGCATCCAAGCGAAATCGTCAACGTTGGTGACGAGATTGATGTCAAAGTACTTAAGTTCGACAAGGATCGCAGTCGTGTTTCACTGGGTCTGAAACAGCTGGGTGAAGATCCATGGGTCGACATCGCACGCCGTTACCCTGTTAATACTCGTCTGTTTGGTAAGGTCACGAATATTGCTGATTACGGCTGTTTCGTTGAGATTGAGTCAGGCGTTGAAGGTCTGGTGCATGTCTCTGAAATGGACTGGACCAATAAGAATATTCATCCTTCTAAGGTTGTCCAGCTGGGTGACGAATGTGAAGTCATGGTATTAGACATCGACGAAGAACGCCGCCGTATCTCAATGGGCATGAAACAGTGTCAGTCTAACCCATGGGATGATTTTGCAGCGACTCACAACAAAAATGACAAGGTTGTGGGCAATATCAAGTCCATCACCGATTTCGGTATTTTCATCGGTCTGGAAGGCGAAATCGACGGATTGGTACATTTATCCGATATTTCCTGGAATATTGCCGGCGAAGAGGCTATACGTAATTATAAGAAAGGTGAGGAAATTGAAACAGTTGTACTATCTGTTGACCCTGAAAGAGAGCGCATCTCGCTGGGTATCAAGCAACTGGAGCAGAATCCTTTCTCGAATTACGTCGCTGAGCATGCCAAAGGCAGCCTGGTAACAGGTACGATTACAGAAGTCGATGCCAAGGGTGCTACGGTTGATCTGGGTGATGGTGTTGAAGGTTATCTGCGTGCCTCGGAAATTGCACGTGACCGTGTCGAAGATGCCCGTACAGAGCTGAATGCGGGTGATGAGGTTGAGGCCAAGTTTACTGGCGTCGATCGTAAAAACCGAACTATCAGTCTGTCTATCAAGGCCAAGGATGATGATG
>Ga0316207_10000821_pt1 | contig 43923 bp, 42 predicted proteins | sample 6weekpyrite_MG_FD_204943 | JGI IMG/M metagenome (GOLD analysis project Ga0316207, IMG submission 204943) | Microbial mat bacterial communities from mineral coupon in-situ incubated in ocean water Damariscotta River, Maine, United States -... | ecosystem: Environmental > Aquatic > Marine >... | reverse complement strand
TTGGAGGTGGCGGATAAGTTTGTACTATTGCTTGTCATAATGTTATTAACACGTAATTTTACTTTATTTGAAGGCTAAATGCCTCCTTGTTTGCCGGTTTTCAGTTAAGGTGGTTAGTGGGGTGGTAATTGGTAATAGAAATATTATTCTGCAAAGTTTCTAAATCTCTTCTCCCAGTATGCGGCATAGAGTTTCTCAGGAATTTCGCCATCAACTTTGTCTTGGTATTTTTTCTTCCAAAGTTTTAAATTTTCTTCAGTTACTTCATCCCAGTCATTCACTATCACTACTGGCAAATCTTCAAACAATGAATCAATTGAAGTGGTTTTGATAATTGGGATGGTATTAAAAAATATACCTTCGTATGTTCTATGGCAATCAATTCCATTGCCGCGCGGAGAAACTTCAAAAGCATAATTTTTCAAATTTCGCCAGACTTCATTTCTGGGAATTTGCTTGGATTCAAACGTTACATAGGGTTTTGGTTTTAATTGATCGAGGGCATCTTGGCGTGCGTTTGCTCGTGTTTTTGCCATAGGATCGCGTAAGAATGTATCCATGTTTAAATGAAAATTTGCATAGGCCTGGTAAGGGCGGTCCTTAAGTTTTGGCAGGTCGTCGCGAATAACTTTCATCGTTAATTGCTGGTTGCCAAGAATAGAGGGTAATCCCATATCAGTGCTGGTGTTATCGCTCCGTGGATCGAGTTTATGAAAATTGAATCCTAGCGGCATTATCGAGGCTTGGCCGTTTAAACGGTACTTTGGGTCCAGGTCATAGTTTTGTAAAAACCAGTGTAAAATATTTGGGTTTTCGATTATTTTTTCGTAACCCGGTACGGCTGGGCTAACGGTATCATATCCAGTTAGCAAGACGATTTTTGATTTTAAATGGGGTAATACCATCTCAATAAAACGTAAGACATGTTTTGAATTGATATGAACAACAGTACCATGTGGTAGATCGGTAAATAGCGCTTTAGGTGGTTCAAGGTTTTTTTCGTGCCATATAACATCGGCTAAATCGCGAAGTACAGTCGCAGAGATAAGGGGATTTTTTTCTTCTTCTAATTCTTCTTCTTCAGAAAATTTATATATTCGAGCCATCTTTTTCCATTTAGGATGCAATCGTATATAAATACCTTTTCGAAGCGGGTGATAATTCAATACAAAATAGGTTGCGACGGCTATTAGTACCAATAAGATGCCGATTATTAGAAAGTTCATTAGTGTCTCGATGTTCCAGGAATTAAGTGATTGTTTGGCTCTAGGTGTGTGGGCTAACGATCCCCACTTGATAGCAATATGGCCTGCATGTTAGTGTTCGTTGTTTTGTGATCTGAGGCTATCCAGTAAAATTGTGAATGACCAACTTATTCTAGGTTACGATTTTGGCACATCTGCTGTCAAGGTGGCATTGTTTAGTCAAGATGGTAAGTTAATAGGTCATTCAAGCCAAGAATATTCTTTAATTTTACCAGAGCAAGGGTGGGCTGAACAGCGCCCAGAAGATTGGTGGCAATCTATGATACAGGCCACTCAACAATTGTTGGTAAAAACAAAAAACGATCCTTCTTCAATCTGTGCAATTGGCCTATGCGCTCAAATGTGCGGCACTGTGGTTGTGGATAAGCAAGGTAAATCTTTGTCTAATGCTTTAATCTGGCTGGATACTCGATCTGCGCCAATTGCCCGTCGAATCACTGCAGGGCTGATTAAAGTCAGTGGTTATGGTCTTACTAAATTATTACGTTGGTTATGGTTAACAAATGGCGCGCCAAATTTGGCAGGCAAGGATCCAATATCAAAGATTTTATGGATTAAAGAACAGCGCAAAGATATATGGAATGAAACCCATAAGGTATTGGATGTAAAAGACTATTTACTTTATCGATTGAGTGAAAAGTTTGTTACAACACAAGATTGTGCGCATGTGAGTTGGTTGATGGATACACGGCCAAATAAGCGTCGTTGGTCTTCAACGCTATTAAACTCTGTAGATATTAACATAGATCGTTTGCCTGAAATTGCCAGTGGAACTCAGGTAATTGGAGCCTTGACTACGCAAGCAGCAAAAGAATTGGGCCTGAATATTGGTATTCCCATTGTTGGTGGTGCAGGTGATGTTGGAGGATATGCCATCGGCAGTGGTCAGGTAAAAGATGGTGCCGTGCATGTGCATTGCGGAACAGGTGGTTGGATCGCTGCGCATTTAAACCGCAGAGCGGTGGATATTTTTAGTAGCGTGGCGACTATTTGTGCGCCTGAAGCTGATCGTTATTTATTAGTTGCTGCACAAGAGACTGCTGGCGCGAGTGTCGAGTGGGCTGTGGAAAACTTAGCTGTACTTAAAGAAGGGCAGCCCGATTACATTGCTTTTGATGGTTTGGCTAAGAAATCACCGGCTGGTGCAAAAGGTTTATTCTTTTTTCCATGGATGTTTGGTGAGCGCGTTCCGGTAGATGATGATAAAATACGCGGCGGATTTCTAAATATGTCCTTGGAGCATGGTCGCCCAGAGCTTGCGCGAGCGGTGCTCGAAGGAGTGGCTTTAAATACTCGTTGGGCATTGAAACCGGTAGAAAAAATAACAGGCTCCAAGGGTAATATACGTCTTATGGGCGGTGGAGCGGTGAGTGATTTATGGTGTCAGATATTTGCCGACGTATTACAACGACCTATTGAGCAAGTATTTCAACCTGAATTTGGCGGTTGTCGTGGTGCGGCTATGGCGGCGGCGGTTGGTGCGGGTTGGTTTGAAAATCTCGAGGCAGCAACGGCGATGGTTAAAGTGAAGAAAACGTTTGAGCCAAACAAAAAACTTGCTGAATTATATGAAAAGAAATTTAACGCATTTGTGAAGAATTACCAAAGCATTAACGGTTGGTACAAAAATTTATGATAGATGGGCATTTTAAAGGTGACATTAACCTTTTTTGGAATTATTTGGCGAAGGGCTTGGTGAAGCTTGGTTTAACGCCAAATCAAATTACCTGGGGTGGTTTAATTCTGATCGTTTTGCAGTGTGCAATATATCCTTTGCATGAAAATAACTTTATTTTTGGTTTTGGATTGTTGATCACGTTTGCTTTAGATGCTTTAGACGGTGCTGTTGCTCGGATTACCAATACATCGACAAAATATGGCGGTTATCTAGATGCTGTAGTAGACCGGTATCAGGAATTTGTTGTGTATTTCGTTTTGGCCTGGGTTTGGGATTGGTGGGCGATTTGTTTTTTAGCGATTACCGGCTCGTTGTTAATCTCTTACAATAAAGCTAGAACGGCACTAGAAATGCCTATCGATAATGATAAATGGCCAGACCTGTTGGAACGCATGGAGCGAGTGATTTTGCTTTGTGTTGCGTTGATGTTGGATTCGTTTATCTCTTTGCCTGATTTTGTGGGTGTTAGTTTGTTGTATGCCACCATCCTGGTGATTGGTATTTTGACCCATTTTACTGCGGTACAAAGATTTTATCGCGCACGGAATATGATTAATTCGCATTCTGCTGAATAGTAAATTTTTAATAATATATTTGATTGTAAATACTTTATGTCTTTTGAATTAATTCGTTTTTATCGTAATGAGGCCCCAGGGCCACAGAATTTATTGGCGGGAAGTTTTCTAGCCTCTGGTATTAGTCGCGGTATGTTGATTGCGGTTGTTAATGCTTCTGTTGAAAAGTCTGTCAACGATGAACCTTTGTTGGGTTCGATATTTTTATTTGTTGCTGTACTGGCGTTGTATCTAGGTTGTCATTATTTCGCAAAATCACGGACTTACGCCATGGTTGGTATGATGACTCAAAAGCTTAGATTAAGGTTGGTGAATAAATTATTATTTGCGGATCTAGGCTTTATTGAAGTCGAAGGTGATAATAAAATTTATGCGCGCTTGACTCAGGAAATTAACATGCTTGCTCAGGCAGGTGTGACACTAGTTAGCACATTTGAAAATGCAGTTTTATTATTTTTTACTCTAATTTATATCGGTTGGTTATCGCCAGTAGCATTGCTCGTTACTTTTTGTGTTGTTGTTGCTGGGATGTTAGTTTATGTCCGTCAACAAAAGCGTGCAAAGCGAAATGTGCGTGAGGTGCGTAATAAAGAGGTAGAATTTTTTGGTGCAATTGGTGATTTTTTAAATGGTTTTAAGGAATTAAAACTAAATCGTAAAAAAAATAATGCAGTGAATGATCATGTGGCTGAAGTATCTGATGTGTATCGTGATCTGACCTATAAAACCGAACGTATGTTTGTTGTTAGTTTTTTAACGACCGAAACTTTTATTTTTACATTAATGGCGGCTTTAGTGTTTGTTGTGCCACAGTTTTTTGATGCGAGTTCTGTTGTTATTTTTCAATTTTTAGCGGCACTTTTGTTTTTAATTGGACCGCTGGATGCTGTGGTTTCTGCGGTGCCAAAGCTTATTAATGCAACCGTTGCAATGGAGAACGTTAGAGAACTGGAGGCTAAGGCTGATCGTGCGACCGAGGCAGATGAGAATTTAAATCGGGATGTTGATGCACTTAAATTGAGCAATATTGAATTAAAAGCCTTGACGTTTAATTATCATGGTTTGCAAAGTGATGATGCGTTTAGTGTGGGGCCACTTAACTTTACCCTAAGTCAAGGAGAAGTGCTTTTTATCGTTGGAGGCAATGGTTCAGGTAAAACAACGCTTGTTAAATTGTTATCTGGATTGTATATCCCGGGTGGTGGAGAATTGAATGTTAATGGTCAGCCTTTAGCGATACATGATTATCAGGCATATAGGGAGATGTTTAGTGCGATATTCGGCGACTTTCATTTATTTAAACGTTTGTATGGAATAGATAACATAAATGAATCGATATTGAGCGATTTGCTTGAAAAAATGCATCTTGATAGTAAGACGCATTATGATGGCGAGGGTTTTACTGCAGTGAATTTATCAACAGGTCAGCGAAAACGATTGGCGTACATCACAAGTTATCTAGAGAATAAGCAAATTTTCATTTTTGATGAGTTTGCAGCGGATCAGGACCCATCTTTCCGTCAATTATTTTATCGAACTCTTTTGCCTGAACTTAAAAAACAAGGTAAAACGGTTATCGCAATCAGCCATGATGATAATTACTTTGATGCCTGCGATCGTATTGTAAAAGTTGATTATGGCCGAATTGCTTATGATGGCCCACCTGAAGGTTTACTTCACTAAGTTTATTTAATTATCCAGTGGAAGTATAAATAAAAGCTGGGGACTGCGAAAAGATAGGCGTCATGAATATCAAGGGCGCCACCATGAAAGCCGTGAATAGGTGGAAAATCTTTTACATTCAGCTTGCGTTTTAAGGCTGAAGTTGCAAAATCCCCTAGCAGGCCGCCGAGTATAATCACGAATGTTGCGCCTGCAGCGACAGGCAGTGTCAAGTCCAGTAGTAATGTTCCTAGTGTGATTCCAAAAATTCCAGCAATAACTAATCCTCCGATTAAACCTTCTGTGCTTTTGCGTGGGCTTAGATAAGGGAATGGGTGGTGTTTGCCAAAAATTTTTCCGGTTAAATAAGCAAAAGAATCGTTTAATTCAACAATGAGATAAATAAAGAATAACCAGAGAAAGCCATGAATTTCATTTGATAATGTAATTAAGAATAATATGGGTAATACAGGAAGTGCTAGTCCCGTAAATGCAATGGTAAAGTTGTCTTCTTTGTTTTTAGAAAGCAAAGATGCAAGAAATATGATTAATACTGCAGAAAAAAGTGCAAGACTAACCGAAATATCCTTACTAAAGAACACTATGCTTATTGCAAGGGCAGATCCTAGATAACTGGACCATTGTATAATTCCAAAACCTGGTTCATCGTAAACTCGATATAACTCCCATTGTCCGCGCCAAATTAATGCGGTACAGGCAAGTAATAAAACGATACCTCCGATATATATGGGAACCAAGACCATACTTACTAAGGCAAATTCAACCCAATACAGTTGCCAGAGTTCTTTAGTGGTATCTTTGTTCGATAGACGGGCTGAAGCGATGCCAATTATAATAGCGCCACATAGAAATAGGGATGCAACAATCAGCATTACCTGTGTGTCGAGACTATTCACCTAGGATTTACGTACTTTTCGGACTAAATAATCGAAGTAACGTTGCAATAGAGGGCTAATTAAGCTGCTGAGCCGTGCTAGTGCAGTCATTTCCAGTCCTGGCGTTATGCTGAAATGATTTTTTTCTATACCTTTTAAAATTACTTTAGCAACATTGTCGGCTTGCCAAGTTTGAGCATTTCCAGATATGGCAAAAGTTTCTGCGGGTTTGGTTTTATTTTCTTGTTCAAGTTGGGGTGTTTCCGTGTCAGGAGGGTATACAATGGAAACATTTACACCGTCAGGTTTAAATTCGGCTCGTAAGACTTCAGCAAGGCCACGAACAGCAAACTTACTCGGACAATATGCACTGTAGCCATATACCCCGATTAGCGCGGCGCCTGATGATATCATCACAATATTACCACGACCCGCTTTACGCATTGCTGGTGATACAGCTTGTACGGCATATAGAGAACCGAAGTAGTTAATTTCCATTGTCTGATGAAAAATCTCTGCTTCAAGCTCTTGAAAGTGACCTGGGTGAGCGACGCCAGCGCTGGTGATAAGTAAGTGTGGCGTACCAAAAGTTTCAATGCTGCGATTTATTGCGGAATTGACAGAATCTTGATTTGCAACGTCAGCAGTAAGTGCAAGAGATTGCTCTTCAGGGGTGTTAAGCGATGTAATAGCTTGATTTAATCGTTCTGCATTGCGAGCTATTAAAGTAATTTGCCAACCTGTATTGGCGAGACTTTTAGCAACCGCTAAGCCAATACCACTGGAGCCACCGGTAATTATTGCATGTTTTGCAGTCACGACATTTTTAGTATGATTTTAAGACAACTCTTTTTCTAATTTTTCGAGTTCTTCTGCAACGGCATTAATCGTATTCGCAATTTGCTCTTTCGTGTGTAATGCGGTGATAAAGAAACGCAGGCGTCCTTCATCCTCGCTTACTGCAGGATAGATTACGGGTTGTACAGCATACCCACGAGCAAATAGTCGTTCAGATAATTTCATTGCTTTAATGGAATTACCAATGATTAATGGGACGACGGGAGTTCCCATGCACAGGCCAGTATTGAAACCTTTTTCATGCGCTAGGCGCATAAACAGTTCAGAGCGCTGTTTTAAGCGAGCAACACGTTGAGGTTCGCGTTTTAATACCTCCAGGGCAGCTAAACCTGCTGCAGTGTCGGCAGGTGCTAAACCAACGCTAAAAATAAAGCCAGATGCTAAGTATCGAAGGTAATCGCATAATTCATGGTCGCCAGCGATATATCCACCACAACTTGCTAAGGATTTACTCAAAGTACCCATCCAGATATCGACATCACGTTTGTCTATATCAAACATCTCTCCAATGCCTTGGCCATGTTCACCAAGGATACCTAAAGAATGTGCTTCATCTACCATTAATAAGGTATCGTGTTTTTTCTTGATTTCGATGGCGCGATTCAAGTCCGCGATGTCACCGTCCATGCTGTAAACAGATTCAATGGCGATCAATACACGTTGGTACTCACCTCGATGTTTTGCAAGCAACTTATCTAGTGCATCCCAGTCATTGTGCGGAAAACTCATCCGTTTAGCGCCAGAAAGTCGACAGCCGGTTATAATGCTGTTATGTGCCAATGAGTCGTGAACGACCAAATCCCGACGCCCGAATAAATGACTGATCGCAGCGACGTTAGTGCCATAACCACTGATGAAGACAATGGCTTCTTCAGTGCCGATGAAGTCCGCAATAGAGCGCTCTAATTCACCGTGAAGTGGAATCTCACCTGCAACGATTCGGCTAGCTGAAACAGAAGTACCATATCGATCGATCGCAGCTTTAGATGCTTCAGAGACTTGTGGATGTCCCGATAATCCTAAGTAATTGTAACTTGAAAAATTCACGTATTCTCGGCCGGCATAGCTGACGATATTGGCGTTTACACCCTCGTGAGCTGCAAAAAATGTCACATCAATGCCTGATGCTTCGGCTTCGGCCTTGCGTTTAAGGAGTTTTTGATAACCGGGGAATTTGGCGAACGGGCTAGGTTGGCGTTCAGTGGCGCCACTTTCCAGTTCTTGAGCTACCGCATTTTGTCGGGTATCAATTTTTTCCACAGTATCTTTTCTTAAGTTTTTCACGGATTTTCCTTACCAAATTACCCGTTAGTCGGTACAGTTAATAGTGTTCTTAATGTGTCTTGCATTTTTTCGCTACCTATCGGCAGAGTGCCTGTTGCCAGTCTAAGTTTTGCCAAAGCTGTTACGTAATCCACACTGGCAGCATTAATAATTTGTTCTACTTCCGATAGTTTATCTAGTGCGGATAGGTATTCATTCCGCGCTGCTGTACCTTGTGCGACTTTATCGCGTGTAGTGTTTGCAATTTGATCAAGCAATCTATATGCCTTTTGAGCACGTTTATAGCTATTAAAGCTAAGTTGCAGATTTTCTACAGTTTCGTAGATTTCATCGCTAATTGTTTGCTTCAGCATTTGCAGCTCAATTTCTTGTGCCTTAAGCTCAGCAGAAGATGCTCTTTTGCGCCCTTTGCTTAAATTTCGACCTAAACTTTGAGCGAAGCTTAGGGTTATTTTATCTAAATCAAGGTTTAAATCCAACTGTGGCTGCATATCATTACGAAACTTAACTAAATTTAACTTTTTGGATTGCACTTTTCTTTGCAATGCCAATAAATCTCGTCGTTGTTCAAATGCAATATCGATTAATACATTCTCGTCCAGTATTAGATCTGTTTCTGTGCCAAAGTTCGGAAATTGGCTGTCAGAAATCGGTAGATTCTTGATTCTGTGACCGCTTTCCATTAAGCGCGCCAATTTGCGACGCGTACTATTCCATGTCACGGCACTTTTTTCAATCTTTAATCGCCTTAAATTGAGGTTTGCGACGCTACTTTGGTACTCAAGGATAGATAATTCGCCCTGTTCACTCAATTTTTTTAATGTTTCAGTAATTGCGACAGCTTCTTGACCTGCTTTTTGTTCTGCCTCGAGGTTCCTTTTGGCAGCAACACTTTGCCAATATTGGTGCGTTGCGCTAACAATTATCTTTGCTGTTGCGCGGTCTCTTTTTAGTTTGCTGGCTTTTTGTGTTTGCTTGGCAGCTTGCTCGGGCGCAGTTGTTGCTTCGGTGCCTCTACCACGTAACAATGGTATTGTGACTGCTATGCTCGGTGCGGAAACTGAGTCTGCTAACACTTCTGAGCGATTGTCGTTCAAATTTCGGGAATAAGAGCCACCGGGCGCGATAGTTATGCCATTTCTAAATTGTTTTTCCATGCCAACGGTAATTTTAGATACATAATTGAATTCTGTTTCGTTTGTTAAGTATCCTTCTGATGAGACGCTAGGCACTCTTGGTCGTTTTACCCCTCCTTCTGCAGCCAAATTCCAATCAAATTGGGCGCTGGCTTGTTGTGCTACGGCATTACTCTGATCTACCAGCGTTTGTTGCTGGTCAATTTCTAAATTGGAATTTAGTACGCTACGCACTACATCCTCCAAGCTAATGACTGGGTTAGCTTGGGAGGTGTTAATTGTAAACAAAAGCAAGAGTGCATATACAGTTATCCTTAACATGTAGCGTTTATGATCCGTCCATCCATCATTTCGATTATTCGATCAGCAAATTCGAGTATTCGTTGATCATGAGTAACGATTAAAACACTTGCCTGGTCTTTTTCTGCTCTTTGCCTTAGCAATTGCATTACCTTTTGCCCCGAGCCTTTATCAAGTGCAGCAGTAGGCTCGTCAGCCAAGATAAGTTTGGGATTGTTGATAAGTGCGCGACCAATGGCAACACGCTGTTTCTGGCCAGTAGATAAATTGCCTGGTTGTGACTCAATTCTTTCTTCGAGACCAAGTGTTTCTAGCATTTCTACCGGCCGGTTTTTTCTGTCTTCCGCTTTATATCGTTCTCTAAACAATTGCATGGCGAGCTCTAAGGTTTGACGAGCTGTCATCGACTCGAATAAATTGTGATCTTGAAATATAAAACCGATGTTTTTTCGTAGTTGTTGTCTTTGTTTGGAGGAGAGGCCGCCCAATGACTGCCCCAAAACTTGGATGCTGCCGCCTTGAATTGCCCGTAACGCGCCGATCAATGTAAGTAATGTTGTTTTCCCTGATCCTGAAGGTCCTGTCATTACAACAATCTCACTAGCGTTAAGCGTGAAATTGTTTCCAGTTAAAACTTGCCTCTGTGCAGAGCCACTACCGTAAGTGTAGTCTACATCTCGTGCTTCAACAGCAACTGATGAAATTTTTTTATTTGTTTCAAGGTTTTGTTGTTGAATGTTAGTCGCGCCCATTGGGGGCGATTATACCTTACATTGCATAATTAAAACAATTCTGCGGGTTCCATTCTTATGACTTTACGCATTGCTAATAAGCCAGCTAATACGCACATAAGAGAAGTCAGTAGTAATATAAAAATACTGCGTGCAGAAGTCAGCTGCATTATCAAAGCGGTTTGTGTGCCGATGACGTCATAAATTTGCGAAGTAATGAGGAAACCAATGAAGAATCCAAAAAAAGATAGCAGTAACGCTTGTTCCAGAATAATTTTCAAAAGATAAAAGTTGCTGAAGCCAATAGCTTTCAACGTTGCATATTGACGCGTATTGTTACTTATTGTTGTAAATAAAACCTGATAACAAATACTAATTCCAATGATCAGGCCGGCCAACATTCCTATACCGAAAATAATGCCAATGGGGGCAGCTTTAATGGTGAAATGCAATTCTCGTTGGCGTAAGTCGTCTGGCGTAAAAACTAATAGCTCACGATTAAATAGTTGATGTATTTTTTCCTTAACCTGGAGGATTTGGGATTTGTTTTCTAAGCGAATGATGCCCATGATGGGTTTATTGCTACGCCGATCACGAAACCAATTGCCATCACTCATAACAACTGCTCCATCGTTGATGATGTTGGGACCCATGCTGATAAAGCCTCCAACACGATATTGAACACCATCAAGTTCGATTTGTTGTCCGGCTTTAATATTACCGTAGATGGCCCGTGATTCACGATCAAATAAAACCGTATGTGATTGTTTTAGTTGGCGTATTGTAGTTTCTGATTGCCCAAGCTTTAACGGCATAGAGTCGGGTGGGAAGGCAAATCCGATGATTCTGGTGGTTTTTCCAGTATTTGGATTGGTTAGTGATATGCCGCCCTTGTAGATTGGAAGCACTTCTTTTACCCCCGGTAGGGCTTGAATTTGCTGCAATCGTATTCTTTCCAGAGAATCCCATTTGTTGAGATGAGTTCGAGTTCGATGCATAACAACCAGATCGCCATTTACTAATCCAGTGATGTTGGTTTGTGAGTCCAGTATGCCAAAGAAAAATCCCATTTCAGTAAACATGATGGTAACCGCGACAGCGATAGCACAGCCGGCAACGGTGAATCGCCATTTATGAAATAACAGAATGCGGGTTCCGGTACCTAACAGCGGCATACTAAAATAACTCCACAGGATCTGCTCGCCGAACTTTGTAGAGTGTGACTATGCCTGCAAACAGGCTCATAACTAAAACAAGAAGAAATACCACAGACATGAGATAGAAGCTTACCATTGTGGGTAAGTGCGTTAGGTCATAAACTAAATTAAAGACTAAATTAGATAATAAGAGCGCTGGGATGTAGCCTAATAACATAAATATTAACGTTTGAGTTGCGCCAATGCCGTATACGAAGGGATCGCTGAATCCGATGGCTTTTAGCGTTGCGAATTCACGCATGCGATTATTTATTTCAGCCGATAAAACTTGAAATAAAATAACACTACCAATAACCAACGCGATAAACACGCCAGCTTTAAATATTATGCCAATGGGCTTGGTGTTTACAAAATAATTCTGTTCTTGCTGGATTAATTCAGTTTTTGTTAATAGTTGTACATCGCCAGGTAACATGTCAATAAGTTGTGATTTTATTTGCTGAATATTACTGTCAGGCTTAAGGCGTAAAAATCCAATGCTGGTGTCTCTGGAGGAGCGCCCAGCGTAATAACTGAAATGTTGATTGTTAACAATTGCCGCCCCTTCCGCGTAAAAAAATAATCCTAATTGAAATAAAGCGCTCACTTTTACATCATGATCGCTTAGTTCCCCTTTATCGTGTATTTTTCGTGTACCAAGATCTGGGTGGGAGTAGCTGTCTAAGAGAACAGATCGTCGATCTGATAATGAATAAATTCCTTTTTTTATAGCGTCATCGATAATAAATCCTGGTTTGTGATCTAAGCCAAGAAGTAATAATGATGAAGTAATCTGGCTTTCTAGATTTGTCCAGGAAGTAATGCGAACGTTTAAGTTAAAACTATCATTTACCTGGGGATTGCTTCGTGCTTGGGTTAGACGAATGCGATCAAAACTGGGTGGAGAATACAGAAATTGATAGTCTTTAGAGACCATTGCCAAATCAAAGTCGAAATACTCGTACAGCAATGTCGCTTCTTTTTTTACCGATTGTAAAAAACCGAGTTGAAGAAATATCAGGAAAATAGCGAATATGATGCCAAATGATGCAGTTGCTGTACGTATTTTATGCTGATTTAAATTTAGCACAGCAATAGCCAGGCATCTCCATGCAAGGGCAATCAAGTTGTTTGTCCGAGCTTCCAGTTGGTTCAATTTAATTTCTTTCTACGCTGATTTTATTTGGCGACACTTTATCATCGATATGCCTATATTGCATGCAAACTGCGTTTGTTATGGCGTTTCTGTGATTGAAAATAAAGTATTTTGAAAATTAGTCGTTTTATCCAGGGTAATAGTGACTATCCATGCGCAATCGATTGTGCCGAATAGGTGCTTAGAAAGTAATAAAATTGGTGGTAGAGTGATCGAACTGGAAAGATTAATTGGTAGAAAAGTAAATTTGATACCATTAAAGACTACTTCGCAAGCCTTTGATGTGGAGTTGGTTGAGTGTTTTAGGAACAATGTGTTATTAGTTTCTCAACCGAACTTCATTCCAGGGCAGCCTCAACTGCATGTTGGTCAAACCGTTCAAATACGTTTTGAACTTAACAATATCATTTATTGCTATCACACTAAGGTCATTAGATTTTGTAATAACGCTCAACTTTGTTTGCAAATGTTAATTCCTGGGACAGATACACAAAATAATTTGAGTAGACAGCAACGGGTAAAAGTGAGGAAAAAAGAAATAAAAATCATGTTGCAAGATGGTAAGCAAAAAATACCCGTGTCTGTGGCAGATATTAGTGTAAACGGTGCCTGTTTAGTTGCAGATACCCGTCTGGGTAAAATAAACGAAGAACTTAGTATCGAACTAACAATAACAGAAGGCTCAAGTAGTATTCGATTGCCTTGTAAAATCAGGTATGTGCGTACTGAATATGAATCTACCCTTGCGCATAACAATATTAGTTTTCATCATGGTGTAAAGTTTCTCCAATTGGCGACTAATGCTGAGAATTTTTTATTAAGGTTTGTCAGTTAATTTAATCCAATTTATCATTTATTAGTGCCATACTTCTGGTTTAGTTGAGCCACTTTTTCCTACAGAAATACTTGGTTATACAGAAAAAGATTTCCTACAAGGCATCATGCTGTATGTTTTTTAGTATATAATTATATTATGTATTTGTTTTGCATTCTGTAAGAGGTAAGCATCATGAAGAAATCTGTTTATGTATCAATATTTATACTATTTTTCGCTTTTGTTACAGGTTGTTCAAAAGAGAAATCTGTAAGTTTTAGTCAGGATATCCACCCCATATTAAAAGAAAACTGCTTCCCTTGTCATCAAGCGGGTGGTGTGGGCGAAGTTGCAAGTGGTTTAAACGTAGAAAGTTACGATAGTCTTATGCAAGGTACAAAACTTGGTCCAGTGATACAACCAGGCCAAAGTTATGCGAGCACATTACAAGTGCTTGTCGAACACAATGCTGGTGATGAAATTAATATGCCCAAGGGGGGCGTAAAGCTAGCACAAGAAAAGATTGAAACCATTGGGAATTGGATTGATCAAGGTGCTAAAAATAATTAGTTTGCGGATAATAATAACGGGGAGTTCACAATGAAAAAACAAATGTTGGTGATATTGGTTGTAAGTACAATGTTGGTAATTGCTAGTGGTTCTATGGCGGCTGGTAATATTAAGGCAGGGAAAATTAAAGCTGCGTCATGTACTAATTGTCACGGTGTAGCAGGAGAAGGCAAAGACGCTAATCCAAAGTTGGCTGGTTTGGATGAAGCTTATATTATTAAACAACTTGAGGATTTTAAATCTGGTGCACGTAAAAGTATGGTGATGGGTATGTTTGCTGACACGCTAGATCATATGGACAGAGCGAATTTAGCGGCCTATTTTTCCTCATTGAAATAAGGATTTAATTTCAATGCATGTTATTCCCAGGCGTATTACCTTTTATCGTTGATTTAATAGTTTTAGGAGAAGTTTAAATGAAACAGCAATCCGTGCATCACACGTATCTCCATTTTCAGGAGTTACCACCTAGTATGCGCATGTTGTTTACAGGGACTTTAATTGTTCTGGGTTGTGGTTATATGTTTGCGATGATCTATATATTTGAGTCTCATGCAGGTCGAGATGGTGATCCTTCTCTATCCGTACAGGATTTAATCATTGCATATAGTGGAAGTAAAGAAGGTAGTCGTATTGAGGCTGCGCTTTTAGGGCCGATGTCGAAAATGTTAACACCGGCCGAGGCTGGCGTTATTAGTCAATGGGCGCATGACGGTGCTGATCGAGCTGTTTATGATCAAGCGGTAAAGTCTATTGTAGATGAGCGTTGTATGAGTTGTCATGATGGTAGTAATCCTCACTTACCGAATTTGAATGGTTTTGAGAATATCGTGAAAATGTCTGAAACAGATAGTGGTGTAAATATATCTACGCTGGTTCGAGTCTCACATATTCATTTGTTCGGAATGACGTTTATATTTTTTATTATGTGTTTTATTTTTACGCATGCCTTGGTAAGTCCCTTTTGGCTTAAGTGCGTAGTTGTGGCAATACCATTCCTAAGTATTATTTTAGATGTTTTTTCTTGGTATCTCACTAAAATATACGAGCCATTTGCATGGGTTGTAATGATTAGTGGTGCTTTTATGGGGGTTGCCTTTGCGTATATGTGGTTGGTCTCTTTTTATCAAATGTGGTTTTATAAATTACCTAAGGAATATCTGGGTCGCGGTGGTAACGCAATTAACTAAAAAATACCATGTAATAAAATAGGATTACTTTTTCATTCTCTAATAGCAGAAAATGCTCGGTGTGCGTTATGTCTATCGATATATTTGTAGGGCATTATGTGAATAAGTATTGTTGATTAAAAAATGTGATTAGTTTCACATTTACGGTTTGTTTCGGCATTTCTAATACCTCTCTGTACTATAAGCAAAAAACGGTTTGTTCCCGAAGTTTTGTCTATCTTGTCACAAATAATATTTTAAAAATATTATTTATCGTTAAATGTAATTGAAATGTATTTCATTCAGCCGTTAACAAAATTGCGGTTTTAAGTAGGAATATTGAAAATAATATTAGGTATTGAGGTATAAAAATGACAAATGGAAGATATGATGTATTGGTGCTTTTCGGTGCGTTTGTTTCCGGCGCCATACTAAGTTTTGTACATAATCCCATGTTGGGTGTTGCGGCTTTGATAGGGACGTTAACGATTTGGAGTGGCATGAAAAGAGTGCCTGAATTGAAAAAAGTGAAGATTGACAAGTCATTAAATTAATAAAGTTTTCTCTCCGTTGTTGGCCGCATATAAGCGGCCTTTTTTATGCCTCTAAAAATAACCCAGTATAAACCTCAGATATATTAGCACTCTTTAATATTAATGGTTGCTTATTTGTTAATTGGGTCTACAATATAAAGGTAGGTTACAAGTCAACTGGGAGTGTGTGATGAATAGAAAAATATCTAATTTTATTAAAGGCTTGATGCTAATGTCTCTAATAGCATTTTCTTTTTCAGCGATTGCAGCCGATATCGAAGCTGGCAAAGCTAAAGCTATGTTGTGTGCAGCATGTCATGGTGCAAATGGTGTTAGTGCAAGTGAAGATATTCCAAATCTTGCTGGACAAAAAGCGGGGTATCTTGCTAAGGCTATTCGCGATTTCAAAAGCGGGGCGCGAAAGAATGGTATGATGGCTTCTGTTGTTCCTATGATTGCAGATGCGGACATCAATAATATTGCAGCTTATTACGCTAGTTTAAAATAAAGTATTTATATTTTGGATTCGTAGTCTGATATTTTATAAAATATTCGATTACGAGTTCAGTTGGGCTTGTTCATGAATGTTGTCCAATTCTTATTTGTTCTCATTATTTTCCAAGCGAGGTTGTAAAGCGTGGCAGATGATAAAAATTCTCCTGATGATCCTCAGCGTCGGGACTTCCTGTTAAATTCCGCAACAGGTGTTGTAGCTGGTGCAGGTGTTGTAACCGCTTGCTGGCCATTTATCAGTAGTATGAATCCTAGTTCGGATGTGCTTTCCAAAGCAACATCAGAAGCAAGTTTGAAAGGTATGCGTCCTGGAGAATCGAAAACCGTAGAGTGGCAAGGTAAGCCCGTGTTTATTGTCAGGCGAACTGAAAAACAGATCGCTGCTATGGAAGGCGATGGGGAAGGCAAAGACCCTCAAGCAGATTCTGATCGTGTGAAAAACCCTGACTGGTTAATAGTTGTGGGTATTTGCACACATCTTGGTTGTGTTCCAACTCGCAAGAAAGAAGGTTGGATGTGTCCATGCCATGGTAGCGTGTATGATAATAGTGGTCGTGTTCTTTCAGGGCCCGCACCCACAAACCTTGAATTGCCCCCTTACGAATTTGTTTCTGCCGATAAGATAATTATTGGCCGAACGAAATCTTAAAGGAGAATAATATGAAAAAAGTCGTGGGCTGGATAGATCAACGTTTTCCTTTAACCGCATTTATAAAACATGAATTAACAGAATACCCTACACCTCGAAATTTAAGCTATTGGTGGAACTTTGGTTCGCTTGCTGGAGTTGTGCTTGTGATTCAAATAATCACTGGTATTTTTCTTGCCATGCATTATAAAGCTGATGCAGCTATGGCGTTTGATTCTGTTGAGCACATCATGCGAGATGTTAACTATGGTTGGTTGATTCGATTTATGCATTCAACTGGCGCTACTGCATTTTTTGCTGTTATTTTTATTCACATGACGAGAACCTTATACTACGGGTCTTATCGTGCACCTAGAGAAATAATGTGGTGGACAGGTCAGGTTTTATTGTTGCTATTAATGGCTACAGCGTTCATGGGATATTTGCTTCCTTGGGGGCAGATGTCCTACTGGGGTGCGCAAGTTATTACTAGCTTGTTTGGTGCAGTACCGTTTTTAGGTGACGAACTAGTCATTTGGTTACGTGGTGATTTTACCGTAGGTGATGCAACACTCACCCGTTTTTTTGCATTGCATTACTTGGTGCCGTTTGTCATTGTTGGTGCAGTATTAATTCATCTAGTGGCATTGCATCAAGTTAGAAGTAGTAACCCTTCAGGAATAAATCTGGCAGATAAAGACAATATTCCCTTTCATCCCTATTTTACAGTGAAGGATCTGTTTGGTCTTTGTGTCTTTTTAACGATTTATAGTTATTTTGTTTTTTATAATCCTAATTTATTTATCGAAGCAGATAATTATATTCCGGCTAATCCCATGCAGACACCAATTCATATTGTACCTGAGTGGTACTTTCTGCCGTTCTATGCAATTTTGCGATCTGTCCCTGATTTGTTGGGTGGTGTAATTGCGATGGCAATATCCGTTATGATTTTTGCTGCGATGCCTTATTTGGATCGCTCAAAAATTCCTGGTGGCGCTCGTTACCGTCCATTCTATCGATTAATGTTTTATGTTTTTATTCTTGATGTGCTTGTGTTGGGTTATGTTGGGGCGAAGCCACCTGAAGGTTATTTAGTGCCATTAGGGCAGGTTGCGACATTTTTATATTTTGGGATGTTTATATTATTACCTTTTGGCTCGAAAATAGAAGAAAAGTGGTTGATAGAAAGAGGATTGCCTCCTGAAGTTGAAGCTTTAATTGCTGGTGAAGAAGAACAAAAGCGTGACCGACGCAGGAGCAAAGACAGAAGACAAAGAAAGGAGGCTAATGAAGATGATTAGATTCATAGCGTTAATTTCTTTGATGTTTACAAAAACGGTATTTGCCTCTAGTGCTGTGATGCCGCTGACCGATATTCAAATGACTCAAGATATCGAAAGTATTAAGCGTGGTGCATTGGTTTATTACAACACATGCCGGATATGCCATGGAATGAAATATATAAAGTATCAGAGTTTACAAGAAATTGGTTTCACTGTTTCTGAAATTGATAAATTACGCGGCGATAAATTAATTAGCTCGACAATGGTTAGTCGAATGAATAAAGAGGTCAGTTTAGAATATTATGGCATGGTGCCACCCGATCTATCTGTGATGGCTAAAGCTCGCAAACATGGCCCTCAGTATATATATACATTAATGACAAGTTATACCGAACAAGACAATATTTATGACAATAGTTTTTTCCCGGGGATAAAAATGCCGGATATTTTTAATATTTCAACTGTAATGGATGATTCAACCAAAGCAGTCATTGAAGGAAAAGCTAAAGATGTGACCGAGTTTTTAACTTGGGCGGCAGATCCACGCGCTGCAGAAAGAAAGAATCTTGGGAAATATGTTATTGCTTATCTCATCATATTGAGCATTATGTTTTATATGGTTATGAAGAGAGTATGGAGTCGATTAGATACTTAAAATCTGTTTGATGTCGTTTAATTATAAACCAATTGTTGTAAATTCAAGTGTAATTTTTGATTCATTTCGTTGTCTTATAGTTATGCCAATAAGATTTTGGCGGCATATAAACTTACTGATTCTGGCCGATATAAGTATTAGGCAGCACCAGTTTTTATGTGTTATTTCTCGATTTTATCGTTAAAAAACAGTGACTTATAATGGTTATTGCTTTTATGCGATAAAGAAGTGCTTGATAATTCTTTATTTATAATCTGAATATATATTGGGTGTGGGGTGTATAAGCAATCGTTTTTAAGATTACTGCTAGTAGCTTTCTTATTGTTGAGTTTCTCAAGCTTTGCTGAAGAGGCAAATAGGCAGGTTATCGTTGTTGATAATTTGTATGCTGTTTCAAAACTAGCCAAGCAGAAGCAATTACCGGTAATGATGTTTTTTGCTGCTGAAGATTGCGCATTTTGCGACGCACTGGAAGCAGATTATCTTTCCGCTATGTCTTTAGCTGAAGAATACAGTGATAAAGTTATCATTCGAAAAATTATGATAGATGCTTATGAAGATGTGTATGATTTTCAGGGTAAATATATCAGCACAGAAGATTTTTCCGAGCAATTTAAAGTGCGAGTAACACCAACCTTGTTACTAGTTAACTATCAGGGTGAATCATTAACTCGGAAGATTATTGGTTATAATCGGTCTGGTTTTTTTGGCGCTTATTTGGATGAGGCTATTGATGAAGCTAATCGAAAGATTAGAACAGAGAAAGTGAGTGTTCTACGCCAAAATTAAATTGAGTGTCGTTATTTAAAGGATCTTCACTTTTAGTCATCACTGCGTTGAATCTCACGCTCTTGTACATTCTACTCGCATGTACACTCCAGTCAGAATATTCTTCACCTAAAAGTGGCGTTGTTTTACCAATATGAAAGCCTACGGTTGCCATTGGCAATTTATGCTTATAATTAAGTTGTGTATATTCGCCGTCTTCATTTGTTGCATACGCTAAACCAACATTGCGGAAATTTCCGCCAATGTAATACTCTTGAAACTCAATGTCTTTTTCAACCGATCGATTATATGATTTAACACCAATGTGATAGCCGAAATCTCCGTAATTTTTCTTTATTCCAGCGTAAGCATCCATTTCATAGCGTTCTTCATCAACAATACGTTCTTTATAAATGGCATCTGAAGCACCAAGATAAAATCCGGACTTCTTAAATTTTACTTCACCACGTGTTGTATTGAGTTTGTCTTGTAAAGGTTGGGAATGGTTAAATCCTGCTTCCGTATAAGAGAAATCAGACGGATAATAAGCTGCGCTCACGGATGTGAGAGGGCTGCTTAAAGCGACACAAATTGTAGAAAAAATAATCTTATGCATTAATATCGGTTACTATGTTTTGCCTGCTTGTCTCTGTATATCGGCTAAAATTCATTATTTTTAATAGTTTAGGACAATATTGTGAGAAATCAATGTAAGTTTGAACGCGAGGCAGAATTATAAATATATTTCCTATAAAAACAAGGGAGTTATGAATATTTTTATTTTTCCACTATCAATATTAGAGTCGAAAATACCTTTTAAGTTCTAGTGGAGATATAGCGGTATATATTAAACAATATCAGCTACTTATCATGTATTGTTGGGCTGGAAGTCTATTTTCGCGAAAGGAAACGACTATTTTTGTGACAAAACCGCCATTTTGCTTCTCTGTCTTTCTTATTCGCATAATGAATTCCAATGCGAGTTGAACATATCACTTCACTCTTTGATTGATTATTGGGATCTTCTAACCAAAGCGCCTCTCCTTTGGTTAAATCCCAGTTGTTGAGGTCTTTATTGATGGCAAACGCCTGACAAAGCTTGGCTGGACCATTACTCAAATCTTTTAATTCAGTATTTCGGTAATTTTGCATTATCGAGATACCTTTTAGTGGCTCAACTGCCCTAATTAAAACGGCGGCTGGGAAATTGGATTTTTCCGTAACGACGTTCAGCATATAATGCATGCCATAAACCAAATAAATATAGCTAAAACCTGCCTCACCAAACATAACTTCAGTACGAGGGGTTAAGCCTTTGGCGGCATGACAAGCAGAATCGTTTTCACCAATATATGCTTCTGTTTCAACTATTTTACCAACTAATCGTTGCCCGTCGACAGTTCGGAAGAGTAGCTTACCGACGAGTTGTTCAGCGACCTGAAGGGTCGGTTGTTGATAAAAATTTCGTTTAAGAATCATTGAGTTAATATAGGTGTACTGCAAATATTGATATAATGAAGGACTATAACAAATAATGAATGCTTTATTGGAGAGAGTGATGAAAAAATATGTGATGCTTACGCTGCCGTTGTTAATAGTAAGCGGTTCTATTATGGCTGAAGACGGGATAAAAAGTTCTGTTGAAAGTGGGTTAATATTTACTTCCGGAAACACGGATACCCGCACCGTCAACATTAAAGGAAAAGTAGAGCATACCAAGGGAAAATCTCGGAACACTTTGAGTGCCGAAGCGTTATATGTTGATGGTGATCAAGGTAAATTATCAGAAAAATATCTTGGTGAAGGTAATACAGCTTACCAATTTGCCGAGAAAACTTATGCTTATGCTAATGCCAAATTAGAGCGTGATTTATTTAGTGGTTATGATTATCAGGGTGTAATATCTACTGGTCTTGGCTATCGTTTGATTAATGACGAAGTTATGACATTGGATTTAGAGGCTGGTCCTGGTTATCGTCAAATAAAATTGAAGAAAAAAGAAGCTGACGGCGAATTTATTGGTCGAATAGCTGGAAAGTTTGCCTATAATCTCGGTAAAAAATCTGTTTTTACAGAGGAAATTACCTCAGAAATAAGCTCTGATGCGGCAATTACCAAATCCGTGACTGCCGTAACTGCACAAGTTGTGGGAAATATGGCTATGAAAGTATCGTTAACAATAAAACACAATTCGGGTGCGCCATCCGATGTGGATAAGATAGATTCAGAAACTGCCTTGACGCTAGTTTATACATTCTGAGCTTAAACTTGATTTTTCTAGGGAAAAATAACGCTTAATTAAAATTAGGCGTTATTGCCTGGCTTGATTTTGGCTAAATAAAGAAACGCACCAAATAAAGCATATCGATATTCTATGGAACAACAAGATTATAGTCATGAGGTTGAATTTCATTCCTCAGCCACTTTTCGTGTAATTTTGGTATGCCTAGGTACGGTATTCGTTATTTTGGGTGTGATTGGTGTTTTTTTGCCTATTCTTCCTACAACACCGTTTATGCTTTTAGCTGCTTGGTGCTATGCGAGAAGCTCGTCCCGGTTTTATAATTGGATTATGAATAATAAGGTGTTTGGCCCCATTATATGGGAGTGGCGTAAATATCGTAGTATCCCAAGACGCGCTAAGCGTACAGCAATGATTCTGATGCCTGGGACTTTTGCTATTTCAATTTTTTTCTTTGTTCCAATATTCTGGGTACAGTTGATGTTGGCTGTATTTTGCTTAATTATGTTAATTTTTCTTTGGCGAATCCCAGTTCGAGAGCTTGAAGAGCTTCAATAATTAATGCTGGCAGTGAGAGCAGTAATACGTCGCTCTTTGGGCGATAACTTTGTGTTTAATTGGGGTTGAGCAACTAGGGCAGGGTTGGTTTGCTTTTCCGTATACATTGAGTTGTTGAGTGAAATATCCGGGTTTTCCTTCGGCGTTAGTAAAATCTTTTAACGTTGTGCCACCTTCATTTATTGCTTTTTCTAAAACAGCTTTTATCGCTGCAACTAGGTCCTCAAATCGATTTTTGGAAATGCGTTTTGCTGCGCGTGTGGGGTGTATGCCAGCACGAAATAATGCCTCACTTGCGTAAATATTTCCAACGCCGACGACAATGTGGCTATCCATAATGAATGATTTCACAGTAGAGGTTTTATTGCGAGATGCTGCATATAAATATTCAGTGTCAAATTTATCTGTTAATGGTTCTGGCCCAAGAGACTTGATCAGCTTATGGTCTTGCCAGTTTTTTTCTGCCCATAATACGGCGCCAAATCGTCTTGGGTCTCGTAGCCGTAGTGTTATATTGTTGTCAAAAATAATCTCGAAATGATCGTGTTTTTCGAGAGGAGTTTTTGATTTCAGTATTCTTAAGCTACCAGACATGCCAAGGTGAATCAGTAAAGTACCGTTTTCAAATTCTAAAACTAAATATTTTCCTCGTCGTTGAAGGTGTTGTAATTGTTTACCTTTAATTTTTAAGTGAAGTTGTTCATCAATAGGCCAACGTAATTTCTCTTGGTATATGTTAATTTTTTTTACGTAACGTTTATCAATGTGAGGCGTTATGCCACGTAGGGTGGTTTCAACTTCAGGTAACTCTGGCATAATTAATTTGTTTCAACTAAATATGTGTGCGCAGGTTGCAATAGAAAATGATAATACATATCATTTATTAAGTGTATTTGTCCATCGATAAGAATGTACCTTCGGCGTTTTAAAGGTTCACTGTCCCCAAATGCAATTGAAAAATCATTAAATTTTACCGTAATTCGTGGGTTTGATAGATGATATTCACTTAATTTTTCAGCAGATGCGGGGAAGTTTTCCAAGCTATTTGTGTTTAAAAGATTAAATAAATAGCTAATCTTATCTTGATTGATATCTTTTACGTTCTCGTTAGTTTCAATTGTCCATTTTTGGTTGGCTTTCGTAAGTTGAATTATTTTTTGGTCCGAACTTATAATTTCTATGTGTTGGATCTGGTTTTCTGTAAGCCCACTAATTTTTTTATATGTGATATGATTGTTAATTCCCGGTTTTTGAATAGCAATAAACGTCAATGCGATAACAATGAGGAAAAGAACGAGGTTTAGCCGAATGCCACCCGAGATATTTTTTTTCATTAGCTTTTTCTTCTTTTAAACCAAATATACAAACCTGTGAGCAATAATCCTAGCGGAATAATTAATAAAAAGCTCAAGCCAATAAAAAGCTGCTCAGTTTTGCTAAGGTCTAATGAAATATCTGTGTTGGGTTTGTGGGGAATATTGATAAAAGAATCGTCTTTCACTAACCAGTTAATGATGCTCATTGCGAAATCTAAGTTACCCGCTTGGCCGATATAAGCGTCTGAGCTGAAGTCGCTATCGCCAATAATGACGACACGTTGCTGATTTTCATTTTCTTCTGTATCGTCAGTATCTGTTTCTGGTAAATTTTCTTGTTCAGTTTCATCGAGTTCAATAGCCTCAGTGTCACCTGTTTGTTTTGCGCGAGTTAAGCTAAGACCGATAACTAATGGGCCGGGAATGTCTTGGGCGGGATCGAGCGACATTTCAGTAGAGACTTCTTCTGTTTCTGACCAAGTGCGCGGTAAAGTTTCTAATAGTGTTTCTGCATCCCATTCTTCATTTCCAAAAAACTCCATGGCTTGAGATGTTGGGAATACGGTTAAACTATCTAAAGCTTGAGTAATTGAGTTGCGAGGATATTCAGGTATTAAAGTAAATCTGGGATCGTCGATGCCCAGTAATTTAGTATTTGGATCAACCACCATGCCTTGTATAGTTTCTACGCCCAGAATTTCAGCAATAGTATCCATGCCCTGAAGATCGCCGGGTTCTAATAACCATAATAAGTTTCCGCCGCCATCCAGAAATTCTTGAATAATTGCAATCTCACCGAGCAACAAGGGTTTTTGTGGATCAGCAATGACGAGTGCTGCAGTGTTAACAGGAATATTAGGATTGCTCGCCAGGTTGTAAGTTCGTGTGAGCAATCCCTTGCTTTTCATTATGCCATTCCAACTACTATAGTCAAAGTTGCTGTCGCCATAGGGACTACGTTCATCATGCCCTTCGAGAAATAAAATCCAGTTGTTTTGAGTGCGAGCTAATCGTTGAATTGCATTGGTAAGATTTTGTTCTGTTGGTGCCAGTATGTGTTCTTGACGATCCGAAATTTGAATAAGTAATTCACCTTCGTTGCGAACGCCAATTTCTCTGATTATTTTTGGTTCTCTAGTGGGGTCGATAAAGCTAAGGTCAATGTTTGCTTTGTAACGCTGGTAACCTTGAATTAAATGTCTTATTTCGGCGATTAACGCTTGGTTTGTATTTGAAACAAAGGCTTGAATGGATATTGGGTCTTCAACTTTTTCAAGTAGTGCAAGACTAACTTCATTAGGCGTGTTGCGCTTGTTGTTAGTCCAATCGGCTTCAAAATCATATTGTAGACTTAACCACGCCAGTAAGCCTACGATGACAATAAATAATAAAACAAACAAGTTGTTTTGCCAGCGGAGTTGCTTCTTGATTTTTGGGCTAATTTGCATGAGTTTAATGTTGTAAACGATCTGCATCCAAGCGGCGAATGCTCAAAATGAGAAAGGTGAAAATAAAAAGTAAATAATACGCCACGTCGCTGGATTTAAATACGCCACTGATGAGTGGCTGATAGTGTTGAAGCATTGATAAGTAGCTCATAATAGTACCCGAAGCCTCGTTAGATATCGCAGAAGCCCAATCTATTACCCAAAGTAGCAGTATTAAGCCAAAGCTACTTATTGCTGCAACAGTAGGTTGTGAGGTTAATGTTGACATGAAAAGGCCTACTGCCGTAAAACTGGCGAGTAACAAAAATAGCGCCAAAAAACCAGATGCGATCATGCCGAAATCCAAGCTTCCACCTAGTAATAAAGACAAGGGCATTAATGCCATGATGAATAACATGATAAGGATAAAGCCGATTACGCCAAGGTATTTTCCGATAACAATTTCTGTCATGGAGATGGGGGCACTAATTAATAAAGTTAAAGTGTCGGAGCGTTTTTCTTCGCTGATTAATCGCATGGTTAACAATGGCATAACCAATAGTAACAAGATTGCGGCGTTGGTAAACATAGGTGCAACGACAATTTCTGTTAATCCTGGTGCCTGGTTAAGGGTGGCAAGGCGAGGTTGAACCTGTAGAAATAAATCCAATTGACCTAAAAATAAATAGCCAAATATAAATTGTAATACGGCAAGTATTGACCATGCTAGAGGCGATAAAAATAAACTACGTAACTCTTTAGCAGCGAGAGTGAGGATCATGCAGTGACCTCCGCTGTTTTTGCTTCTGATTCGTGGCTTTCAGTGCAAGTAATATCAACAAATATTTCTTCTAATGATAATTGCTCGGGTGTTAATTCAAAAAGGCGCCAATTTTCAATTATTGATGTGCTTACAATTTTTTCTGCAGGATCAAGGTCTGGCTCGTGGTGTAAACGGAATCGATTATTTTCAAGACTTTCCACTTCTGATACGCCGGGAAATTGAAGTAAAGTATTTTTATCGGGTGGTTGATGAAAACCAACCAGCAAACTGGACGAAAACATACGTTTTTGTAATCCTGTCGTAGTTTCTGTGAATACTAGTTCTCCATTGCTAATAATTAGCACGCGATCGCAAGTGCTCGTGACTTCTGGTAAAATATGTGTCGATAAGATTATAGCGTGATCTTTTCCTAGTTCTCCGATCAATTGCCGGATTTCACGTATCTGTATAGGATCAAGACCAACGGTTGGTTCGTCAAGAATAATCACCGCAGGTTGATGAATAATCGCTTGAGCAATGCCGACGCGTTGTTGATAACCTTTCGATAAGTTGCCTATCAATCGATGTCCAACATCATCTAATACACAGCGTTGTTTGGCAGTTTCGACAGCTTTGTGTTGATGTGCCTTGCTAATACGGTGCAGTTTAGCGCAATATAATAAGAACTCATCCACCTTAAAATCTGAATACACAGGCGGTGTTTCAGGTAAGTAACCCAATTCAAGTTTGGCTTGTTTAGGTTGATCGAGAATATCGAATTGATTAATGTTGATTTGGCCATTACTTGGCGCTAAGTTGCCCGTAATCATTTGCATGGTGGTGGATTTTCCAGCGCCATTTGGTCCAAGCAGGCCAAGAATTTCTCCGCGTTGCATTTCAAAACTGATATTGTTTACCGCGAGCAGGTTGCCGTAATAACGAGAAACCTGATTTACACTGACTAAAGTTTCAGCAATGCTTGTCATGTTAGTTCAATAACCAAATCTAGAGTAACGACAAGTGTATGTAATTATGTAGAAAATGCAATATTAGGGTATAAATTGTTTTATTGAAGCCAAAAGGTTATTGGAATGAGATTGTTGGGAATTGACACAGGGGGAACGTTTACAGATTTTGTATTATATGAAAACGGTTCACTTCGGGTGCATAAGGTTTTATCGAGTCCTCAGGCGCCTGAAAAATCTATATTGCAGGGTATTCATGAACTGAATATCGTACTGGACGGCTTGAAAATAATTCACGGCTCCACGGTCGCAACAAATGCCGTATTAGAATCGAAAGGTGTGAAAACAGCATATGTTAGCAACTATGGATTAAAGGATGTGCTGCATATTGGTCGCCAGGCACGTCGCGAGCTCTATAATCTTCAGCCTCAGGAAATTCGTCATCCATTGAGTCGAGATTTGTGCCTGGAAACGGGTGGTCGGTTGTCAGCCGAAGGTGCAGTAGTCGAGGACTTAACTTCACAAGAGGTAGATACATTAGTTGCTCAAATTGTTGCATTGCAACCGCAGGCTGTTGCCATAAATTTAATATTTTCATTTCTCAATCCAATGTTTGAACAGCGATTGAAAGCCGCCATGCCGAAAGATATTTTTGTTTCCTGCTCTTCTGAGATTTTACCAGAATACAAAGAATACGAGCGCGGCATGACAACTTGGTTAAATGCGTATGTAGGTCCGTTAGTTGAGCGTTATTTAAAAAAACTCAGTGATCAAATTAAGCCAGCGAATCTTTCGGTTATGTTGAGCGCAGGAGGAACCGCCAGTGCAGAAGTTGCTGGTCAAAAAGCGGTTCACATGTTGTTGTCTGGCCCAGCTGGAGGATTGCAGGCGGCAAAGTTTGTTGGCCAACAAATCAATGAATCCCAGTTATTAACATTAGACATGGGTGGAACCTCAACCGACGTTGCTTTGATAGATGGCGACTTTAAATTAAGTAGTGAATCAAATATCGCGTATTTGCCTGTGGCAGTTCCTATGGTTGACATGTATACCATAGGCGCTGGTGGCGGTTCTATTGCGCGGGTGGACGAGGGTGGTCTGTTACAAGTGGGACCAGAGTCTGCAGGCGCTTCTCCTGGGCCGGCTTGTTATAACAATGGTGGGAAAATAGCAACCGTCACCGATGCTAATGTGGTGTTAGGACGATTGCCCGCAGAGGTAAGTTTAGGTGGTTCGCTTGATTTAGATTTATCATTGGCTAAGGTTGCGGTTTCCGATGTTGCACAAAAGTTAAATTGTTCCTTGGAGTCGGCAGCATTGGGAATTATTAAAATTACCAATGAGCACATGGCCCAAGCGTTGCGAGTTATCTCTGTGCAAAAAGGAGTAGATCCACGCGAATACAGTTTAATGTCTTTTGGTGGTGCGGGCGGTTTACATGTTTGTGAGCTAGCTGAAGCGATGGGTATGTCAAAAGCAGTGATGCCAAATCATGCAGGGGTTTTTTCTGCATTTGGTATGTTAGTCGCTCCAGTGGGTCGGGAGCTTTCGGTTACTTTTATGGGATTGTTAGAAAAATTATCAGCATCGGATATTACCCATGTATTCGATAAATTAAGTGAGCAAGGAATAAAAGAGATGTTAGCTGAAGGGATCAGCAAACAAACGATTATTCAGCAGTGGAGTTTGGATTTACGTTATTGTGGTCAATCATTTACATTGAATATTCCATGGCACAGTATTAAGCAAAGTATTGATCAATTTCATGAAACCCACAAGCAGCGCTATGGTCATAATTTAGATGAGTCGATAGAATTGGTGAACGTGCGAGTTTCTTTAAAAGCGCCAACTCAGTCGCTAAATTGGGACCAAAAGCTTGAAAAAAGCCAAACAAAGCCGATTTCTTATGTGTCTTTGCACGCTTTTGTGGATGATGTGCCCGTTTGGCGGCGAGAAGACTTAGTACCAGGTATGCAAATCCAAGGGCCAGCCTTGATCATTGAGCCAGTTGCCACGACATTTATTAAATCAAATTGGGTAGTGGAACCGGATGTCTATGGTCACATAAGAATGAAATATGCGTAATAAAAATAAATTGAAAATTATCACAAAATTACTAGCCTTGATGTTAATAGCGTTATATTTATCCGCCTGTGAGCAAATAAAAAATGCTGTGGATCATTCAGCAATATCTGTGGATACCAATGCTTATTATTCAGTTTATCAGAAATCAAATAGCGATAGTTGGCGGCCAATCATTAAAGATAACCTTTCTTTTGGATTAAAAACGCTCACATTTAATCTTGATGACGCTGATGCTGGATTTGGCGTCGTGTTTGTTTGTCCGTCAAGTCGCCCAGAACGCCCTCATGAGGTTCATGTTTATTACAGCACCAAGTCTGAAATGGAGCTAATTAATTTCAATTGCCGAAAATCGTTGGATGATATAATTGAAAAGCCAATTTATGGTAGTGTGAATGGTGTTGACATGGGTGATACTGCCAATCCAGACGGCGAATTTGCGCGCTTAGCTTTATCAAATGATGTCGCACTTGATGTATGGGAAGCTTACGCTGCGGTGGTTCGCACGGGTATACGTGATATTGTTGGCGTTAAAGGTAAACACGCTGGAGATGGTGGTATTTTGGCTGAGCAATTTTTAATTAGACGTAGAGTGCAACTCGCAGCGTCCGAAGTGCCTCATACTCAAGATGTTGATTTTACGGGTACTGACTTAAGTTTTTTTACAAAAAAGTTTGATGAAAATTCACGTTCGGTAGTTAACATTACCGGCATGGATCAAGGTGATGTTATTCAATCAAATATAAGTTTTTTAAGTCGAAATAAAACGGTATTAGATCTCTTATCTAGCACTCAGGATAGTTTTAGTTTTTTGCCAGTACCTCTAGGGGCGTTTACGGAAACGGTGGATGATTTTATAAATGCTTTCGAATTTAATCCAGGTGAAGGACATGAGCTGCTCGTTTCCGCACAATCAAGTAATGGTTTAGTGACACGAGAAGTTTCAAAATTTTTTACTGTTTCAGAAGGTATGGTTCATGATTTGAATTTGCCTGCAGCTATTGCTGATCAACCACTACTAAAGCTAGAGAAAATCGATGATATGCAGAGGATTTTTTTGACCTGGAATAAGTATCAAGATCCCGCCTCGGGAAATACGCGCTTATATCGATGGGAGGTTCAAGGCGAAGCAGCAGTTCATTTGCCCGATAAAGTTCCCGCTGAGACGATTGGGCGTGTGAAATGGCACATCACGGTTACACCGGGATGGCTAAATTCAGTTGGTGCGACTGGTACGAATTATACTTTGTTGGTTCCTACGCATTACGAAGATGGACTAAGTGACGGTGTTATTGACAAGGATGATGCTTGGCGCAAAGAGTGGGGATTTAAAGCAACTACACCGGTAGATTGGCAGATGTCAGTGATATCCGTCACGCAAAGTGATGAAGATAATGATGGCATTGAAGACAATAATGCAGGTAATGTAATCGATTATTTATTAAATCGAAATATTGGAGAGAATTTACAATATTCACAAGTGTATGTGAGTTCAACCACAGAACCTTAGTCTAGGGTTAGGCTGTGATTTCAAACCAAGGAAAGTAATGGAGCTAATTGGGTTTTTATTGCTTGGCCTTATTTCTGGTTTTTTTGCAGGTTTACTGGGGCTGGGTGGGGGGATAATCACTGTTCCGGTTATGGCATTAATGGCTTTGCCTTATCTGGGATTTCCATCTAATCAAGTCATGCATATTGCTGTTGCAAGTTCATTAGCGACAATGATTCCAACTGCGTTGATGTCAGCTTATGGGCATCACAAGCAACGAAGTATCGTTTGGTCCATCGCATGGAAGTTTACGCCAGGATTAATTGTGGGTGGAGTTTCAGGTGCTATATTAGCCAATTATATTGCAAGTCAGAGTCTACAGTATACCTTTGCTACATTTTTAATATTTGTTGCTATCTATATGTTATTAAGTCCTGCTGATTTGGTAAAACCCATCAATGGGAAGGAAAAATTAGATTCTTATGTTTCATTACCGATCTCTTGTATATCAGCGATACTCGGTGTAGGTGGGGGGACAATGACCGTGCCTTATCTGATGTGGCGAGGAATTGAGCTACGAAAAGCGATTGGTATTTCTGCATATTGCGGATTGCCCATTGCCGTTGCCTCATCAGCAACCTTTTATGTCATGCAAAGTTCTGGTCATTTGAATTCAGCGGAGCAATTTTTCTATTTTCCTGCAGTATTGGGCATTATTATTGGTAGTATAATTTCTGCTCCTATTGGTGCAAAATGTACCCACTATCTTCCTGTGAAGCTAATTAAGCGATTGTTTTCTATTGTATTATTGCTAGCATCAGCTAAGCTATTTATGATTTGGTAGGCTTTGAAAACAAGTAGACTTAGATCTTATTCAGGCGTGTATCCTGGGTGTGAAAATTGCCTTTATTTATCTATGTTTCCGTATTAAACCAATTAAAGTGCATTTTACTATCTGTCGATAATAAATTGAGATTTGCTTGATTGAAAATTATCTCAATAATCTAATGGAATAAATTGTTTGACTAAAGGGTTTCTGATGAAGAAGTTGGCTGTGTTAATAATATTTTGCTTATTCGCCTCTGTGGCGTGGGCGAAAGAGCAATACGTGATCGATGTTTTATACATCACATTACGTGACAGCCCCATGGAAGATGCAACGGTTATTCGTGCACTAAAATCAGGCACTAAGTTGCAAATTTTGGAATTAGGTGAAAATGGGTATAGCCATGTAAGAACCGAAAAAGGCGAAGAGGGATGGGCTAAAACTAAATATTTATCTGATGAACCAGTTGCAATAATCAGAGTAGAGAGTTTACAAGCAAAAAACGATAGTTTGATGGCTGAAATGAAAGCCTTAAAAGAAAAAAGCGCTGTAGCGAAGCGAAAAGTTAAAGAAGCAGAAAAAGAAAGAAAACGCCTCGAATCAAAAAGTCAAAAGCTAGTATCTGAAAATGCAAAAATGAAATCAATGTCAGCTAAACCTATGGAGCTAGCTAAAGAAAATGAGGCTTTAGCTTCAAAAAATGCGGTAATGGAAAGTGAGTTAAAAGAATTACGTGAAGAAAAAGATTTAAGCTTTAATTCAAAAAGTCGTGACTGGTTTATTGCGGGAGCGGGTGTGTTAATTCTTGGTGTGGTGATTGGTCTAATTTTGCCCAGTATACGTTGGCGCAAACGTAATAGTTGGTAATCGTCGCTCATATGAATATTCGGTAAGTTTAATTGTTACCGAATTTTTTCCGCTGAAATAGATTCATTGGCGTTAGTCAGTAAAATCCCTCTTTTCAAAATCTTAAATTCGAGATTACTAATCGTTAATTATTAATTGCTGTTTAGTTTTTCTAGTGTCTTGCTTGTGTCACAATACATTAACGCATTCTTTTTTGAGAAAAAAATGAAAATTGACGTAGTAAGTGTGGACTATTTAAACGAGTTTCATGCTAAAGATATGACGCAGTTACTTGATCTTTATGCTACTGATCCTATGGGCGGTGGAAAACCGCTTGCAGAAGAAGTTAAGTGTAATGTTGTTTCAGAGTTATCAAAAATCCCCCATGCTTTTAGCAAAATGTGTTATGTGGAAGGCATGCCAGCTGGATTAATTAATTGTTTTGAATTATTTTCGACATTCTTATGCAAGCCGCTTATCAATATCCATGATGTGATTGTACTGGAGCAATTTAGAGGTCGAGGACTCAGTCATCGTCTGTTACAAGCGGTTGAAGCGGAGGCTGTTTCCAGAGGCTGTTGTAAGTTAACATTGGAAGTCCTTAGTGGAAACGAAATAGCTAAGAAATCTTATAAAAAATTCGGATTTAATGCCTATGAGCTTGACCCAAAAGCCGGCAGCGCAGTATTCTGGGAGAAGTCACTTAAAACTAAATAAATATAAATTGAGGCCATATGAGTTTCGAATCTGTTAATAATCCTTGTGGGTGTGAAAGTGGGCTGGAATATCCGTATTGTTGCGGTGCTTCAGATCGTAAAGAATTAAATTTGTTAGCAAAAATATCAAATGAAGGCGCTATTGAAGGAAACATTCCTGAAGGTTTAAGCTTAGCTATTGAGAATATTAATAGTACACCTGACTTGTATCCCGTGAAGCTTAATTTATTCAGGGATAATGTTCAGTTCGTGAAAATGTCGCCTTATTGGTATAGCGAAAGTGTTTTTCTTGATCCAGGTCGAATTCTCGGTACTTGTGCTGTTGAATCTACTACGCAATGGTTGTTGGCGAAAACTCAGGACATTCCTTCAAATATAACACCTGTCATATTTCACACGGCGTTTTGTGGTTCTACGCTAATGTCTAATGCCTTGGATGCCATTTATGATTGCTTGCCAATCCGAGAGCCGGAAGCATTGAGTAATTTGCAAGTTTATCTACGATCTCAATTACCTGAGCCACAAAAAGCAATCTGGTTTCAGCGAGTATTTAATTTGTTGGGCCGTCGATATGAAGATAAGCAAGTAGCAGTTATTAAGGCAAATGATTACGGTAATGGCTTGATTAGGGACACTATGATGAGGCGGCCAGAAACGCCCGTGTTACTAATGTACACACCGCTTGCAGATTTTTTTGCCGGATGTATGAAGGCCCCTAATCGAAAAACCTGGATTAAAGATCGTTATAAAGCCATTGTAGGGGTAGCCACTGAAAAATTATCTGGACTAACGACAGCGAATATTGACGAGCATTCCATAGGACAGGTTGCGGCGGTCTATTGGTCTTACAATATGGCGTTGTATAGTTCGGCATTGAAAAAGGACACTTCAATAATTAGAAGTTTAAATTTTAATGATATGTTAAAGGCACCACTTGATGCAGTGATTGCTTGCGCAGAGCTTTTTGGCTTGGAGCAACAAAATGGCGTTAAACCCGCCGATGAGATGAAATGGTTGTTGGGTGTTTATTCTAAAGATGCTACTTATGAATACAGCCCCAGAAAACGTCGCGATGATTTGCAGCAAATACTAAATAATAATGTTGAGGAAATGGCAATCGCTGAGAAAACAGCGAGACTGTTGCTAGGTGATAATTATCCAGTAAATGGATTGGCGAAAAGCTTGGTTTAGTTTCTAGGGAAGCTCTGATTAATTGGTATATAAGCTTCTGGTGGCTGCGAAGCGATTTTTTTAACTCCCTTTACGGATGCCCAGCTGACGATGACATAACGTACGCCACTGGTCACTTCTTCCGCCGCATGCATGTATCGATTATCTGAGGGAAAGAGAACTGCCATACCTGGTTTAGGTTGCAAGCGATAATTAAATTTATCAAAATACAAGGTGCCGCCTTTATATTCGTCATTCAAATAAATAAGCAAACTCATATCTCTGTCCATCACTTTTGACCAGGTACGTGTGTTTATCTCCATGTTTTCACTGTCTGCATGTGCCTGATATGTGCCGCCAGTTTCGTATCGTAATATTTGCGGTGTCTCAAACCAATCCAATTCCCGTTGTAAACATTTTTGGGTAAGGTCTACAAAAGCAGATTTTGTAATTTGAATAATCTTATCTTGATGGTCGCCCATATTAACGCGATCTGAAACGCGCTGCTCATGTTCAACCTTAACAATATGATCAGCGTCGGAAGATTCTTTGTCAATAACTAATAAACGATCCCGTTGTTGTTTCTCTGCAAAATCAACAAGCGCTTTGGCGACATTCGTATCTAAATAATTTTCAAAAACAAAAACGCCGTATGGCGGTGGGCGTCGAGACTCTCTAGAACCACAGCAAGATTTGAAAAACTTCTCACTGCCACAAAAGCACATATCAACTGGATCAGGCCGGATATCGGCTGCTGGTCCTTTGGGTTCTAATATGAGCGCAGGACGTTTTTCAATTGGAACTTCGGCTGGTGTATTACTGAAAACTTTGTTGATTAATTTTTTAAACATAACAGTGTATTTCTGCTTGATTCTGTTAATTCTGTTGATTTTATAGTCAAAAGATAATTTAATACTTGGGTAAACGTTAAAATAATAAGCTTAACATAAGTTGAAAAGATAATAGACGTTGCCATATTAAGCATTTTTGCAGGATAATTTCATTATGATAATGAAGTCTAAGTCCCTAACGCTATGAGTATAATTGAATGATTGATCAGTATGCAGTAATCGGTAATCCCATTTCCCACAGTAAGTCACCTTTAATTCATACCTTATTTGCCGAGCAGACAGGGCAAGTATTAGAGTATTCCGCATTGCTTGGCGAGGTGGGGCAACTAAAAAAAGCGGTTGAAAACTTTAGGCAGAATAATGGAAGAGGCATGAATGTCACTGTTCCTTTTAAGCAAGATGCGTGGACATTAGTGAATGAGCGGAATGTTCATGCAGAAAAAGCAGGTGCAGTAAATACGATTATTATTCGTAACGATGGTTATCTTATTGGTGATAATACCGATGGCATTGGTTTGGTTTCCGATCTTAGTAATAATTTACAATTTGAATTTAAAAATAAAAATATTTTAATGTTAGGTGCAGGTGGCGCTGTGCGTGGTGCATTGGGGCCAATACTGGCCAAACAGCCACAGCAAATTATCATTGTTAATCGAACAAAATCAAAAGCGGATGAATTGGCGGCGCTTTTTAGTGACGAAGGCAATATTCAAAGTGAGTCCTTCGAAAGTTTAGCGGGCCAAACATTCGATTTAATAATAAATGGTACGGCTGCAAGTTTGTCGGGCGATGTCCCGCCTATCCCAGCGTCAGTTGTTCAAGATGTTTTTTGTTACGATATGATGTACGGGGCGGAAGACACGGCGTTTATGTCATGGGCAAAACAACATGAGGCAAAAGCAGCTTGGGATGGCTTGGGGATGTTAGTGGAACAAGCGGCTGAATCGTTCTATTTGTGGCGAAATGTGCGACCAGATACTCGGGTGGTAATTGATCATGTTCGGTCACTGGTCAGGACGTAGGTTCGAATTTTGTTTCTATGCTTAATGTCTCTTATGTCTGATTTAGTGAAAAGTTGTTTGAAAGAATTTTCTTTTTTTCATAAATATTAAAAGCTCATCTAAGCGCTATTGCACGGATATCTTACAACAGCAGTTTAAGTCTCAACAAAAGTTTATGGACATCTGTTATGGTATTGTCATTTAAATGAAAGCTCTTGATGCTTACCTAGCCAATCAATTAATTCATTAAGTGGTAGGGGCTGGCTAAAATAGTAGCCTTGGGCTAAATCACAACGTAATTTAATGAGTTCATTTTGTATTTTGGTGTTGGTTACACCTTCGGCAACAACACTAAATCCTAATTGATGCGCTAAGTTGATTGTGGATTCGATGATCAGATTTTGAGGATGCTCTAATAGCTTATTGACAAGAGTTGGATCCAGTTTTATTTCTTTTACTGGAAATTGACTAATATACGCTAGCGACGAGTTTCCCTTGCCATAATCATCAACAGAGAGACTTACTCCAAGATCATGCAGCCTGTTAAGTGACTCCATAGCATCTGCCGTATTTGAAATAATATTGGTTTCGGATATTTCAAAAACAATGGAACGATGGTTAATATGACTGGCCGCTAATTTTTTTTGTATTTCATTTGCAAAAATATTGTCATAAAAAGTGTTCGTATTGATGTTTATCCGCAATACTAAATCATAACCTAGCTTATGCAATTGACATAATTGAGTTAACGCTTTATCAATAACCCATTCAGACAATTGTTGTGAAAGTTTTTTTTCTTGTGCTAAATTTAATAAAAGATGCGGGCCAAGAATTCCATTTTCTCGATGATACCAGCGCAACAAAGCTTCAATTCCACAGACTTGTTTATTTTTGAGATCTATTATTGGTTGATAATGTAAATCAAGCTCCCCTTTTTCTAGTGCGGTTTCAAATTCACTCACCAAATTAATAAGTTTTGGATTATTGGTCGCAATATTTGAATTATATAAACAATAATCGTTCTTTTCCCGCTTGGCATGATACATTGCAGTATCTGCATTTTTTAGTAATAGATCTTCCGTTGTACCATGCTCTGGATAAGTAGCTATACCCAAACTCGCGCCAGAAAATACTTCATGTCCTGCGATAAGGTATTTTTCACCCAATGCAGAAACAAGTTTTCTCGCCACTGAAATGGCATCTTTACTGTTTGCTCGATTAAGAATGACAGCAAATTCATCACCACCAAATCTCGCAAAAGTATCACTTTCTCTGACGACACTTTTTCCACGTAGTGCGACTTCTTTGAGCAACAAGTCTCCCGCGTGGTGGCCTAGCGTATCATTAACAGGTTTAAAGTGGTTGAGGTCCATAACAATTAAGCTAAGTTGCTGGTCATATTTAAAAGCGCCTTCGATTCCTTCTTTTAATCGACGACGAAAAAGCTCGCGGTTCGCCACGTTGGTAAGTGAGTCATACAAAGCCAGATGCTCTAGTTTTAAATTGACTTTTTCTAACTGTTCAGTCCGTTGAGCGACTCTTAATTCAAGATCAGAATTTAAATGTTTGATTTCCTGTTCAGCTTTTCTGCGCGCAGTAACATCGCGTAGTACACCAACAAATTGACGATGATTAGCAATATGAATTTCACTGATCGATAATTCTAAAATTAATTCTTCTCCCTGCTTGTTTCGCCCTAATACTTCTCGGCCAACACCGATAATTGCAGAATTATTTGTACGTAAATATCGATGTAAATGATTGTCATGTTGATGTTGATCAGCATCTTGCATAAGAATAGTTATGTTTCTGCCTACTATTTCTTGTTGCGTATAGCCAAATATTTTTTCAATTGCTGGATTGCAGTTTAATATAATGCCCCTTTCATCAATCACAAGAATGACATCTACCACACTCTCAAACAGCAAGCGCCAGCGTAATTCTGTTTGACGCATGGATTCAAGTGTTTTTTTTGTGGATGTAATGTCTTTAATGCATATTGTATTTACTTGCTGATCGGGATAGACAGTGATTTCGAACCATTGCTCAGTTGGAGGATACCAACCTTCAAACTGGGCAATCTCTTTTTTGTTTGACGCGGCAACAAATTGTTTAAAAAAATTGGATGCCAGTTCAGGAAATTGATCCCACAAATTAACATTAAGTGCTTTTTCACGACTTATGCGTAAAACTTGTGCTGCATTGTTGTTGAGATAGAGTATTTCCCAATCCTGATTCAAAATTAAATAGGCGTCTTGGTTGATATCCAAGATTGATGAAGAGCCTGCGGGAAAAAGTGCTTTTAAATCTGTCATAATCGATGTTGTTGTTTGATTTCGACGTACTTGTTGGTATTTAGTGAATCCTATTGAGACTCATAATTGAGTAACTATCCAAATATATCGACTAAATAACAGGTAAGTTAAGCTTAAATTGGGTGGTATTGTTGAGATTTGTCGTCATTCAAGTTTTTTTCATGTTTTCCCACTACTTTTCCTTCAGCCGCTCAAATGCACCTTCTATATGGAGAAAAGTCTCAAACGCTTAAATGTTGTCGATCGAGAATCATTCAGAAAGTGAGTAAGTGTCTGTGACTAGCTCGGATAGGTTATTATTCATTGAATAGCTATTTAATTGAATTATGTTTTATTTCAGCCATACTTACGTTAGAGAGTAATGATACTATTTTTCAATAATGCGAACTAAAAACACATCACACTCGATATAATAAAATACATAAATAACAATAATAAATATATTATTGTCTTTCTTGAAGTCCTTTTTTAGGCATCTTCCCTAAGATAAAAATTGATAATTGCGTCACTGAGATGATGACGTACATTCTCTAATCATTTACTTCTAGTTCTACTTAGCTCAGCGGGAGGTAAGAATATGCGATCTATATATCTGGCAATACGTATGTTTTTGTATGCAATTATTAGTTTCTTAACTATTGGTTGCGAGAACCCGGTGTCTAATCCAGGTTTTGATTCTACGCCACCAGAAAAAAGTGTAACTTTTCATTCAATCAATTCGACACAAAGCACCACATCCCGTGCAATTAGTAAATGGTCTACCGCAAAGAATATCAGCGGAGATATAACAATTAATCAGACCGATAACTATCTACACGGGCCGAAAATGTCAATTAGCAATTGGCAAGATAGCTATATAAGCTGGGGAGTGTACGATAACTCATCTATTGTAAACGGAAACTACACGTCAGGAACTAATTACATATTTAAAGGAAATGATGTGTCTGGATGGTTTAGTGACAATCCGCAGGGTGATATACCATCTCCTAGCGCTTTTCTACCACAAATTAGCGCTAATAAAATTACAGGCGAAGCATTTTCCATATGGCAAGATACTGGTGTTTTATATGCAAGCTACTTCCACCCGGAAACAAGCTGGAGTAAAAATGAAATACTTGGTAATTCTGAGTTGGCATTGATCAGTCCCGTTTTCGATAGTGAAGTTTCTTCAATCTGGGTTAATGATAAAAACAATATGAGTTTTAGCATTAATATTTCCAATTATTCGATTGGAAATGGATGGTCAACGCCAACATCTTTTTTTCGCTCAAATGGTCAGCTGATGTATGCGTTAATACCGGTAAAAATCTCATCAATCAGGACGCTGTTTGTATGGGTTGAAAAAGAACAACAAAAATTCCCTAAGCTAATGAGTATTGAACACGACAAAATTACCGGCTGGAAAAATCCTATTCTTATTCGCGAGCTTGCTATTACAACTAATATTTATTATTCCGGGTACAACCTTAAATCTATTGGAAAAACTGGCGGAGCAATGCTTGTTTACGAAATAAAGGAAAACGGAAATATTGATGGTGTATATGCGCATAAATTTATTGGCAATAATCCAGCCGGTGGGATTTGGGAGGACGTTGTTATATTGGATGACGCTACAAGTAATTCGATACACCCCCACTCTGATATGGTGGCATTGGCAAGCAATGAAAAAGGCGAATTAGCGGCACTTTGGACGAAAAATAAAATAATTAATAACCAAGAAATAATTGTACTAATTGTCAATCGATATTCGCCAACCAGTGGGTGGAGTAAACCAGAGCAGGCAGTACAGCCTTTGCTCCGCTATCCTTTGGAATCTCCTCAAGACCCAGGGCCCTTCAATTTTATTCACGGTAGTCATATAACCATTGATTCGACAGGTGAAATCAATATTGCTTGGAATCAATTTTCTAACGTAAGTAGCAACGCTGTATCGCACCAACTACTAACCACACTTTCGGCAGATATGCAGGGTGGATGGATAGAGCCAATGGTGTTGGATACAAGTAATAATTACTATCCATTGATTGTAGATCTATCTATGGATGTCGGTACCAATGGAACTATCAATATCGCTTGGCGCCATGAAGTTAGAGACCTAGAAACCGGGGTTCTAACTAATTATTCCATTTGGACAAGCCAAAAAAATGGAAAAATACCGCAATGATTTAAATTGATTTCAGTGAAAAGCTATTTCTGAGCTTCTTGTGTTGATCAGTGCCACTTTATTTTTATGGGCTGTTGTAATCTATATATTGCTTCTGGCCTAAATTTTTTTTTCAGATTCGATGAACAACAAATTTGCACGATAACCGGCTGTTCCCTAGGTAGTTGATAAACGACTGCAGCTGTTCAACTCCTACCATTAGTTGAGTTGTACCATTCATATGCTTGAGCTTCGTTAACTGTCGGGGTACACTGAAACGCTATTATCTTCAAAGTCTATATATTGCAAATCAGATGTGTGGCAATATTGCTTCCTGAAAAGTAAATCAGAAACCGACTTTCCAGGATCCATCGGTATCGTTGAAGCGGAAGCGACTCAAATAGAATATTATGAAGACTTAAGTTGTCATAGATTAGTATTTAAAGAGTTCATATTAAATTTCCATAAGTTATAAAAGAGTCATTTTTGCGGGGGTGATTAGGAACTCGCACCCACTCACTATGTCGGTTAACAATGGTAATTCAGAAATTCAAATTACCCCAAACCTAGTACTTTTCTCGATCATTAGGTTCGAAATAAACTTCTTTATTTTTCAACTTAATCAGAACACAATGCTCATCTTAAGGGCATTAATATTTTTAATATATTTCACTATATTCTTTAGTATTATATTAAGAAATATCGAAAAACACCGTTTTTCATGTTTGCATTACCGATATTTCACTTTGGGGATAAGTGAACAAAGAATAACTTAACGTAATGTTTGTTGTATTTAAAGTCATTCATGTTGAGAAAAATAAAAACAATACTTTCTTTGTTTACCAGGGCATAAAAGGGGTGATGCAATGGCATGGGGAAAACTGCATAAATGCAGCGTGGTATTTATTGGTGGTACTTTCACCATTATTCTATTAAGCGCTTGTTCTGAGGAGCTTAATTCTAAGCAAGCCAATTCTAACGACACGAGTCAGGAGCAAGAAAATAGTATTAATGCTGATTGGAATGAAGCATCCAAATCCCTACGCATAAGCGGTACTGCGGATGCGAGAAAATCGCGTGTTGAAATCACAACGGCTGGTACTAATAAGCAACTTGGTCGCACCAACATTCGAAATAACGGGCAGTGGTCTATAGAAATTGAAAATGTGAATGATCCACCCTGCTCAGTTGAGGTTAATATTGATGATAATACCCAAAAGGTCAATATTTTTCCAGATTTAGCCTGTACAAAGGTCAGTGGAATTCAAGCGAGAGCGAATACGGCACCGGAAGCGCACATACTCCAGCCCGCAACTGATATCGTTATAAATGTCGGACAAAAGGTTATGTTCCAAGGTCATGGTGTTGATCCTGATCAAATGACACCACTGAATTTTAACTGGGATTTTGCAGGTCAAGCCGTTGATTTCAATGGTGAAGTGCCCGGTGAAGTTCAGTTCAAACAAGCGGGCGAGTTTAGAGTTCGTATGGATGCGATGGATGATCAAGGTGCCTCGGATGCTACACCGCCCATTAGAATCATTCGAGTGCAAGATCCAAACAATAGATCACCAGATGCTGTTATTTTAGAACCTGCTGGTGATGTAACAATAAGCCTTGGTGATAGTTTAATGTTTCGTGGTGAAGCAGTTGATCCTGAAGGGAATGTTCCCTTAAGTATTGATTGGGATTTTGCCGGGCAGGCTCAAGCAAAAGGTCTTAATCCTGGCAGCGTGCAATTCAATGCTGAGGGTTTATTTATTGTCGAAATGCGTGTCAATGATAGTCTCGGTGCTCAAGATCCTACACCTGATCGGCGTGCGATAAATGTTGTAAATCCAGCAAATGCCAATCAACCACCTGATTCCATCATTATAGAACCTGTAGCTGATAGAGAAATTGCTATTGGTGAAAGTATTCGCTTTCGAGGGCAGGGTAATGATCCTGATGGAAACAATCCTTTAACCTTTGAATGGGATTTTAATAACGGGACCAGAAAAAGATTTGTTAAAAACCCAGGCGTCATTCAATTTAATCAAGCCGGTAAATTTCAAATTAGGATGCGTGCCATGGATGCATTTGGTGAAATGGATCCTACACCTGCAACACGAACTATCATTGTTGGCAACCCTCAAATAAACCCTAACCAGCCACCGCAATCCAATATTGTTGAACCTGCAGCGGATACTATTATTGCAATTGGCGATAAAGTGAGATTTATTGGCGCTGGAAACGATCCCGAAGGCGATTCACCACTAAGCTTTCAATGGGATTTTGATCAGGTTGCTCCAGGGTCTAATGCGCTGGATGCAGGTGAGATTACGTTTGATCAACCTGGCGTATACCGTATAAAATTTGCGGCGATGGATAGTTTAAATAATATCGATCGGAGTCCAGATGAAAGAATAATTTCTGTCATTGATAATAACGTAATTCCACAAAATCTTGCTCCGGAATCACACATTCTCTTACCAATTGATAATCAGGTAATTACTGTCGGTGATGTCATTCGATTTGAAGGCCATGGCGATGATCCCGACGAAAATAATCCGCTTACTTTTAATTGGAATTTTGACGGGGCATTAACGAATGACAATGTCCAAAATCCAGGGGATATGGTATTCGACCGAGCAGGTGTCTATACCGTGCGTATGACAGTCACAGATAATGTGGGTCGTAACGATCTCACTCCTGCCACTAGAACAATAACCGTATTAGACCATAATAATTTGGCACCCAATGCCACCATTATTGAACCACAGAACGATATGGTTATTAATGTAGGAGATAATATTAACTTTATTGGCCGAGGCGAGGATCCTGATCAAAATGGCCCGTTAAGTTTCCAGTGGCAATTTGATGGCGAGGCACCAAACAGTTCACATCAAGATACGGGAAATATCCAATTTAATAATGCCGGCCAGTTTCATATTCGTCTAAGGGTACAAGATGCAAAAGGGCTTGGTGATCCCACGCCGGATGAACGATTGATTATAGTACAATAGTGTTACTCATCAAGTGTGTAATAAAGCTGCTTTCTGGAAAAATAAAATAGAGGTTAATTAACTATGATTCTTCGAAAAGGAATTAATTATAGCGATTAGAGTTTTATGGTTAGTTACCACATAATGCGGAGGGTACATTTAGTTGTGCATAAAAATAACTAGCAGCGAGTTCGGTTTCTATCGGTGTTAAAGCTTAAAAAATTCCGGCGGCATTTTTCGTGTGTCCGTATTTTCGGCTCGCATGTGTTGAATGGCAGATAAAATAACTTCGTCGCGTTGAATGCCTGTAAGAAGACCTCCATTTAAATTGCTCATTTGTGCTGAATTGCACAAGTCTCTCTCTGCTCCATTTTGTAACTTACCGCTGACGTTGAAGCTGTAAAATAAGTCTTTTAAGTGCATTAAAGCAGTCTTTCAAATATCGTTAGTAAGTGGCCGCCAAGTCAACCCAGTTCGCGTTCGTTACAATTCATCAACGAAATTCTTGATGATAACTCTCGGGATTTGTCTGCGAATTCAAAGTTTGCACGATAAG
>Ga0316207_10000820_pt1 | contig 43934 bp, 41 predicted proteins | sample 6weekpyrite_MG_FD_204943 | JGI IMG/M metagenome (GOLD analysis project Ga0316207, IMG submission 204943) | Microbial mat bacterial communities from mineral coupon in-situ incubated in ocean water Damariscotta River, Maine, United States -... | ecosystem: Environmental > Aquatic > Marine >... | reverse complement strand
ATCCAAGAACTGTTGCTAATTGAATACCGGCTGTACCCGCACCATAAATAACTACGTGTCGTTTTATTTTTTTATTTACCAGGCTGGTAATTTCAATACCCGCAAACCACCATCGTACAATCATGCGGCTACCACCTATCAAAAGAATCGCCGCCAACCAATTAATTAGGGAAACTGAGCGAGGAACACCAACCGACCCCGAGATAAACATTAGCGCAGCCCAAATAACTGCATAAAAACTAACTGCTTTAATGATTGTCCATAAGGCCTTGAAGCCAATATAACGGACTATGGCTCGGTATAAGCCAAATCGAACAAATATTGGAATAGCGATAAATGGAGCAATCAAAAATATCCATGATTCCATTTTCTCAGGAATATGAAATTGACCCAAGCGCATAGAAAATGCCGCCCATAATGCAAAAAACAGCATAATCACGTCAGCAAAAATCATGATTAGCTGTTTATGAAATCTTGATAAATTTAAAAAGCGCCTAACAAATTTATTCAAAATATACTTCTTTTCTGTTTAATTATTGCACATATATTTTAATTATTTACAGTATAGGTTATACCCGCTTTGAATTTTATTGCAACTATAATTAATGGTATAAATGTTAACAATGTTAAAACTATGCCCCAGTCAGGTTTTAAATGTGAAAGAAATGCAAGTGGAAATAAGAAGAAAAGATTTATAATTATAACACTAATGGTAACCCGTTTATGTCCCCATTTTTTCGCGGCATGTTGATAAGCATGACTACAATGAGCTTCATACCACTTTTCACCGTTTAAAATACGTCTTAATAACGTCACGCCCGAATCAACCAGAAAAACCGCTAGTAAAATTAGCCAAACCCAGGCTGACATACCATGCAAAATACTTGCATAAGCAATAACTCCTGTAGTTAAACCCAGAAAACCACTGCCAACATCTCCCATAAATATTTTTGCCTGCGGCCAGTTTAAAATTAAAAAACCTGTTGTTGCTGCCACAAGAGTAAGAGATATATAACTCAGTTCTTCAAATCCATTAAGCCAGCATAAATAAGCCCCGGCAGATGCAACAAAAATAGTTTCAGATGCGGCGATACCGTCAATTCCATCCATAAAGTTAAATAAATTAAGTAACCAAACTAAAAGAATTGTAACTACTGCAAGACCTATCCAGCCTGTATTTATTCTGAGATCAAAAAACTGAAATTCAGGTATTCCACCTAAACAATATAATACCCAAGAGACTGCTGCAAAATGAGATAGTAATCGCCATCTAGCAGCAACATGATCCATATCATCAACAAATCCAACAACAGCAACCAAAGCACCTGAACCAATCAACGCCCAAACCATCTCAATATCAACGGGATCAATAAAGTTGATCGCAATAAGAAATATTAAAACAATCGAGAGGCCACCACCACGAGGCGTTGGTAAAGTATGCGAGCTGCGTTCATTAGGCATATCTATGAGATTTTTTTTTAAAGAATATCGTCTAATCAATTCAGTAAGCAACAAAGAAAGAAATGCAATTAAAGCGATTATTATCCAGGTATTCATTATGATTGTGACTCAAGAAAATATTTTGCTGTTTTTTGTAACTCTTCTTCAATACTATTAGGCGGCGTCCAATCAAGTAATTTTTGAGCTTTACTAATATCAACTTGCAATGACTCACAAAGTCGTTCTACCAGATCTTTTTTACCCATCAAAATAAGAAAAAACTCAAGTGCTTTCTGATTGATAGGCAACAGATGAGGTTTTTTACCAAAAGTAAAAGAAATAAGATTTAAAAATTCAGTTGTAGATAAGTCTTTCCCATCAGCAACTAAAAATACTTGATTTGCTGCAGCCGGATGCTCAATACACGTAACAATTAAATCAACTAAATTATCTAAACTAACAAAACTTCTTTTATTATGAATAGCACCCAGCGGTAATGGAATATTTTTATACATCCAGTACATTAATTTTTCGAAATTACCTGGCGCATTTGGTCCGTAAACCAAAGGAGGTCGAATAATAACTAGCTCCATTCTTGATGATAAAGTTATTTCTTGTAAGCCATTCTCTGCTTCTAATTTAGAAATTGCATAATCTTGTATGGGAGCAGGAATATCTTGTTCTGTAAAAGGCGTTCTATTTGAGCTCCCATTAACACCAATAGAACTCAAAAATATAAATCGTTTAACACCTGATTTAATAGCTGCACGAGCTAACCGTAATGTCGTATCAACATTAACCTTACGAAACAAAGAAATTTGATCTTCATTATTTTTATTTAGTATATGAGCGCGTCCAGCACAATGAATCACAACATCTATATTCTTTAATGCTAAGGATAAACTAGAATCATCATTATAATCGCATAAAACAAAATCAGACAAAGGGGTTATTTCGGGTTCATTTCTAAAGGCTTGACACAAGTAAAATTTTTTCGAAATTACTGAAGCTAATTGACTGCCGATAAATCCTGATGCCCCGGTTAAAAAAACAGATGTCATTTGATATAACTCAACAGTTTTGCCGGTATTTTAAATAAAATTAGAAATATATTTGTATATATTCCGTTTTCCTTACAAGCACGAACAATTTCAAAGTTTTGATGAATACGCCACCAAAACCCATTACTACTAATGCCACCTTGTCGCATTTTTACCATTACATCAGAAATTCTAGTTGTTGTTATTCCTCGTTTCAGAAATCTTGTTATCAACTCAAAATCGGCTGAAACTCGGTAGTTTAATTTGTAATAACCCAATTCATCAAAAAGATTTCGTCTGGCATAAAAAGTAGGATGAGGTAACATAAAACCAAAACGAATTTTCCATTTTTTAAAATACTTAGATGGAAATCGTCTTACTATTTTCGAAGTGTTTTCTCTATCCACTAATATAAGATCACCATATACTGCATCGAATTCAGTATTTTCTAGTAAACGTGCAACATCACTTAGTACTTTGGAGTGAGAAAAAATATCATCTGAATTCAAAGTACCAACGTAATCACCTGTAGATACGTAAATCCCTTTGTTCATTGCATCATAAATACCTTTATCAGGCTCTGAAATAATTTTTGCTATTTTATTCTTGTATTCATTTATAATTTCCAGAGTTCCATCCTTAGATCCTCCATCAATGATAATGTACTCAATATTTGAATAGTCTTGTTCAAGTACAGATTTAATCGTATCTCGAATTGTTGCAACACTATTGTAACAAACTGTAATAACACTTATTTTCATTAATAAAGCTACACTGTAATTTTTAAAATAATTTAATACTAAACTATAATTTTTTCGCGACAAGCAACATTGCGGATGTGCGGAAACCAAGTTTCGATCGTATATAATCAAAACCGGTCATCAATATTAATACTGGTACATTCTTTAGTGGATGAAAAAATCGAGATATTATTGTTAATGGAAAAATTCTATTAAAACGAAAAAAATGGTGCAAAGAAAACAACCAAAAGGAGTGACCTGTTTGATATCGGACTGCTTTTACTTCAAACCCATTTTTCTCAAGAAGTGTCGTGAGATTTTTAGAATTGAATATATGCCAATGTCTTGGTGTATGGTAGCCGCCCCAGTATTCACCTCGAAATAGCTTTGCATCAAGCGCATCATAATTTGGTGTTTCAAGAACAAAAACCCCGCCTACATGAAGCCATTCATATATTCTAGATATAACAACTTCGGGTTCTGAAACATGTTCAATCACATGAAACATTGTAACTAAATCAAGAGAATTGTTCGGAATTGAAGTTGTTACTTCTACCCTTTCATTTAAAATTTTATAACCGCGTTTAATCCCTACTTCAACTGCAGAGTCGTTAAGTTCCAACCCAATTAATCCATTTTTAGATAATCCACGTCGACACATTTCATCAAGATACTTACAATCTCCACATCCAACATCAAGGTAACTCTCAACGTTACATTGGACATATGTTAAAAACCAGTCAAATTTAAGACGATCGAGAAAACGTTTACCTTTTATTGCTATAGGGTTTAATGTATTAGACATATCATAGGAATAATATGTACTTGGGTAAATTACATCTAATTCGGTTATTGAAGGACGTGGGTCGAGTTGCACATGCCCACAACTAATACATTCCTGGAATTCCCAAACATTACCGCAGGTCTGCATCTCATAATCCATGCAATATGCTATTGTTTTAAAATATTGTCCTCCACAGACAATACAACTCTCAATCTTATCGGTTGAAATAATCGGTAATTCTTTCTTTTGAGAAAATTCTTTTGGCACAACATAATTGGCTTTTTTAAACATATTTATTGACTATCCTTCTAAATTTGATTTATAAAACCAAGATAAAGGACGCATATACTCTAGTAAATACTTGATATAAGATCGTCGCCAATAAAGACCTTTATCATCCGACTTCCAGCCTCGCATACAATCATCAGCCTTCGGAAGATTATAGTAAGGAATACCTGGCCAGAGATGATGTGCAGAATGAAAGTTCATATTCATTGGTGCAAAAAATATTCGTTCAAATGAAGAGCTAGCATATGTTATTAGCCTGCCACTTTTATCAGCATCAGCATCACCCTCAAGCATTGAGTGTTCAAGAAATACTCGTACAATGTCAGCAGAATAAGTAAAAACATATACTGGTATAAGCCATAAAACTATATAACTCCACCACCCAAATATGGAGCTTAAACTTCCAACTAAAAATAACTGCCATGTAACTAATATAAAAATATCTCGTTTTGTATATTTTAATAAAAGAGGTTTTTTAAGATTAGATTTAGCATTTGTAATTAATACATTTTTCACAGATCTAATCACATATGGTAAGCCAGTCAATACAAATAAAACAGATATTTTACTAAGCTTATTGGAAGAAATGTACTTATAGCGATCAGGGTCGGTAGGTAAAGCTAGTCTAGTGTGATGCTCCATATGATTCCATCTATTCAAACGTGTAATAGAGAAAATTGGTGCTAGTATAAAAAAATCATTCCATAAATCATTTAGCCATATCCTTTTAAATAACCTCCTATGAAGGCCGTCATGACCTATTATAAACAACGCATAAAACCTCGTTCCTATAACAGGAATACTACCAAGTATTACCCACCAAAATGGCCAATATGCAACAATAGCCCAGGATAAAATAATCTGCCCCCACAAAAATAATGTATCTCGAATAACAATCCAAGGACGCAAAGAAGTTAAGTTCTTTAATTCGCTTTGACTAAGTATAGCCTTACGATAAGGTTGGTAGTCCTGCCGAATATTTTCCCTATCACTTTTTTTTGCTTGTTCAGTAATAACTAAATTAATCATTGCTATTACTCCCAACTGAATGAACAAAAACATACTTTTTTAGTAGTATGAAGTTAATTAATGGAACTGCTATACAAGCAACTGAGAAACCTATTGCCGGTTTTAAGTATATAATAGAAGTAAATATCCAGGGTATTAATGATGACAATATTGTGCCAATAACAGCAGAGAAAATAAACCGAGGGAATTCGAAACGGTGTAAACCGTTAGATTGGAAGGTGTGTGATTTATGACCAACATATGCAACCGGAATCATCACTAGATACGCAATTAAACCAGCGGTTGCTACTGAGAGCGAAAAATATATAACTAATAGTAAAGAAATTATAAAGTAACCTAAAGCTGCAAGACCTCCAATCATAATATATCGGATTGAATACTTGAACTTTAAAAATTTATTTTCCAAAATATAATTACCGATGAACTACTTAAAACATATAAAACATATAAAACACTAAATAATATTTTGATTTATTATTTAATAACCTAATTATACACCATTAAAAGCTAAGTAATTAGCATATAATTTGAGTGTGCAAACGTTCATCTTTGGTAGGCAATGTAAGAAAACCAATAATCAAAGATGTCATTAATGTTACCCCACCTAACATCATTAAAATTATTGATATACTTACCTGTCTTAATAATTCCCCATTTTGCAAAGAACCAAATAATGTATTACTCCAGTCAATCAAAGCCAAAACACCAAAGATAACCCCCCCAAGGAATAATATAATGCCTGTCGTTCCACCAAGTTCAAGGACTGGAGATGAACGCAATTTTTCAAGGAGAAAATGTTCTTTTAATAACCCCTCTCGTATTCCAAACATCCTTATCACGACACCAAATGACATGGATAAATACCCTAATACCAAACCTGTTCCAGCAAAAAATAATGTGTGAACATCAAATCCGACACTGCCAATTTTTATAGGCCCCATAAGTAAAAATGAATAAACAATAAGACTAATTAAAAAAACTGTAAAACCCGGAATAATAAATAGCCAACGTGGACTAAAAAGCAACATAAACCTAAGATGACGCCAACCATCGTGCCAAGGACGAAGGTGAGGTGGTCTCGATCTTCCATCCTTTGATAAAGTTGTTGGAACTTCAGCAATACGCATATCAAAAAGATTTGCTTTTATTACCATTTCAGACGCATATTCCATTCCCGTTGTACGTAAATCCATACGCAAAAAAGCATGTTTAGTAAAAGCTCTTAATCCACAGTGAAAATCTTTAGCTGGGCATTTAAATAATAATCGACCGATCCATGACAAAATTGGATTTCCAATATAGCGATTTTTCCAAGGCATAGCACCACGAGCGATCCCACCTAAGAAACGATTGCCCATTACTAAATCATAACCTTCTTGTAATTTTTCAATAAATAAATCAAGTTTACTAAAATCGTATGAATCATCAGAGTCAGCCATAATAATCCATTCACCATTTGCAGCCATACTTCCATAAAATAACGCTGAACCATAACCACGTGATTCAACATCAACCACTCTTGCATTTAAAGATCTTGCTAAATCCTGAGACCCATCAGTGCTACCATTGTCAGCAATTAGAACTTCTGCATCGATACCAGAATTATTAATCCAAGTTTTTGCTTTTTCAATACAGATAGGCAGTGTTTCAGCCTCATTTAGGCAAGGCATTAGAATAGTTAATTGCATATTATTTCCTAACAAACACAAAGATATTATTAAGCCCAAACTGAAATTTTTTATGTTCCAAAAGAACCAAATGTTTATTAAAAACATTTTTTAATTGTTCAGGTTCAAAGCCATGATGCTCTTCTACAGCCTGCCCATCAATCACTCTTAAAAAAAGTAAAACATCCAGTATTTTATCTACAAACGGATGAGGCACAGTTATTATTAACTTTCCTTTCGAAGAAAGGATATTATTTATTTCTTGAGCCGATGAAATAAGATCATCATCTGAAAAATGCTCAAATACTGCAAGAGCAAATATTGCATCATAGGAACCCTGAATTTGATGTTGCTTAATAACACCAGGGAAATACCCACTCCAGAGTTTTATACCAGCAAGTGATACATTTTCAGAAAGTTTCGGGTCAACACCTTCTTTTCTTTTTGCTGACGAGTCTAATCGCTTTAAAAGATATCCATCATCACAGCCAATATCTAAAACACTTTGCATTTTTTGTGGGCTATAATTTAATGCAACTTTTGTGCGCCAATATCGGATAACCTTATCAATCAATTTCATTACATTATTACCCTATATATTTAATAACAACTAACCCAATAATAATTACGGGTAATATCAAACAAAAAACCCTGCAAATAATCACCATATATTTATTGAACAATATCAATTTATTATATATTACAAACATCCTAACTTAATACATTATTCTAACTATATTCTTTTGAAAGCAGACTTTATTACAGGCAATTTTAAACTAAGATCTTTACCCAGCATAATTATAAAAACAAACAAGGATATAAAAACTGCGGGTAAAAAATACCTGCTGTCATTCGTCATAAATGGTATTGTAAGTGAAAAACAAAAAAGCAAGGAAAATATGGACACCGGTATTAATATATCTCTATGCTCTACGTCATTCACAATAACATTATACTTTATTAAAGCAGTTCTTCCGATAACATACAAAAATAAAATAAAAATCCATGCTGGTGAAAAAGTCACCACAACGAGCAACCAAAAATATTTCTTAAAACTCAATTTTGGAACATTAGCTGGAAATACATATGCACCCATCATACTTAAATATTGGTAAAGTTCTTCGTATTTTACCTTAAACCATATATATGGTTTTTGTAAAAATAATTCGAGACCATCATTGAAAATTACTTTTTGCTCTTGTTTTGAAAGTGATGATCTTGCAACATCTAAGGTATACGAATTTTCACAATAACTTGGCAAACCTCTATAAATTTTATTTCTTTTATCGAGCAGCCCTGCTACATCTTCATTAACAAGGCAGAATTTATAATACAGGTAATCATTTCCAATCATTCTTACTGCCAAATCTTTTGTTGTTCTTCCTTTAGTTTCTATGACCTCATAATGATTTTTAATAAATGAATTTACTCCTGCTGCCAATACAAGCGCTAACACTAAAGATGAAAGCTTATTTTTTATATTTTTTTTATTAATTAAAAAAGAAACAATTAAAATTAATGCAACGGCGTTACCATTCATTCTAATCAAACAAACTAAGGCAAGAAGAAAAGTTATAATTACGTAAAGATTCCGAATACTTACTTTGTTTTTTAAAGTATCTCGATCAGATTTAATTATCAGCGCAACTGATATACAAACTAAATATAAAAAAAGAACATCTTTCCATACCATAAGATTAAATAATGCGTAACTTGGCATTGAAAGAACCCAAAAACCACTCCAGCTAAGTATGTTCTTTCTACCAAAAACCCATACAAGCATTAATCCAGTTATTGCACCGGCTAAATAATGTACATATATTATCCCTGCCTCTCCAAATAAACCCATGACCACTCTAAGATAAAGAATATAGAATGGGTTTGCACTAGTAGACATTGTTATCTCATCACGAGCCATACCAAGCATTTGAGTACTATCATAAGTAGTTATACCAGTCTTAACTGTTAAGATGGCATTAATACATACAAACAAGTAAATGAGTAAAGACAAAACTCCAACCAAATCTGGCCAACAAATTTTAGTTTTTATTCTGAGTAACAACTCCTTGAAGTGTTGTGATAATTCAGATATATGGCTGACAAAATTAAGTTGCATAGATTTAACCTCTTAGAACAATGCTGGCAAACAAATAGATAAAACAAACAGCCAGAAAATAATCACACCCTCAAATATCAACGATATTCATAAAGCTAAAGACAACGACAATTACAGTATAAATAATTTTTTCATAGTATCTTAAATACTTAATAATTGCTCTGAGATAATCACATAAATCGTACTCTGTAGTCTCTACCAAGAACAATCTCCAGTAATTGACTTATAATCAACTGCAATGTATTTAATATATGAAAACACCAATTAAAATATAGAATTATTCATGCACATAGAGCTAGTACACTATTGATGCATATATTGAATATAAATATTTTTAATAGTTATAAAGAATTTAACTTTCCTGATTAACTTTCTTTTGCTCAGAATTTTCGACAATACTCAACATTGCATGCGCAACTTCATCCCAGTCTTTTGAAATGGAACTTAGTTGTTCACTCCAATCTGGCCACCAACCTCGTGCCAGACGTTTATGCAGTTCAACTACTGCTGAATGAAGTGAACTTAGACTAGACGCATCAAAATAGATCGCTTGGTTGCCACACATGTGTCTGGCATATGGTAAATTGGGACAAATGATTGGCAAGCCCACATACATTGCCTCAACAAGAGGAAATCCATAGCTTTCCTCACTGGACATGAATAAGAGTGCGTCTACCTTACTATATGCATCAACCATTTGTTGAGCTGAAAGGAATCCTGTGCAACGTATCCATGGAACCATCGGTGATGGATTCAATGAACTATCAATCGTCAAAGTTAATTGCTCAACAGGCCAATCACTCGCATTAGCCGTAGAAAGCCCCGAAAGGAGAGCATGATTCTTATGTGGATAATTGGCCGCTGGATATATGAGGTTTAGGTGTTCATTTACAGGTAAATATCTACCATGGCGATGTAAATTATGCCTAAGTAACCATGTTGGTACTGGCTGTGAAATTACATGAACCTTTCCATGTAACTTTGGATATGTATCTATCAAAGAATCATGCATCACATTAGTCTGTACGATAAATCTATTAGCAAACGATAAATTCATACGAAATATGACCCGCGATATCCAATACTTGAGTGAATTTGCTGACCAGCGCCAAACAGTTGGCCGAAGTAAATTTGACTGTTGTACAAATACTGTCTGCGGTGCACTGCAGCGTAATGGTAAATCGCCCAACACCAAAATAGGCGTATCACCATTATACCGCCGCGCAAACAGAGTACATTCGAGTACTCTAGATATAGAATTTGGTAGCCATCTATGAATTACCATCACTCGTGTTATTGGTCGTGATGAGACATAGCTGGACAGTGCACCACGCTCTGGTAAGTAAATCTCAGAAACCAGGACATTTGCATCACTTTCAAGTGCAGGCAGCAACGACTGAAGTAATTGTGTCGCTCCTGCTCCGGTGATATTGGTCATGTGTAATCGAGCTGTCAAAGGTTTAGCTGTGCGGTTTTTCATGACGTTATTCCAACAAGGAGCTATAAAATACTTTTTAGTTACATGAAGACTAAATTATCGACCAAGTCATGCCTTATATAAATAAATTAACAAAAATGCAGTTTTCAGTAGAGTGTTGGTTAACTTGCTGCACAAGGGCAATTCCATGATTGGGATTCTAACGGTTTAGTCTTATCAAGTGTTACCAGTTCTATAAATGATTACTTTATAAGAGAATTTTAGATAGCACATATTCTCTTAAACTTATTTCGTTTTTTTCTGCATTGATAAGATCCGGATTGTAATTACTAAAGGGATTATTATAAAATAATTCGATCGATTTATACCAAAGATTGGAGCTCCTACTGAGGCAAAAGCTATAAATAAGGTAAGCGACAACAGGTACCTGGCAAGTACAGGATGATTGTAATAACCTTTTATTGAAAAATATACCAATACAAATAGAATAAAAATATAGTTTAACAAACCAATAATTCCACCAAAAAAAAGAATTTCCAAGTATGCATTATCCGGCGCCTGAATACTCCCAAGGCCATAACCGACAATTAAATTTATATCACTTAATTTATCTGCAACGACTGACTGCCCAGAATCTGTATAAGAAAAACGACCCGCTGTAAAAAGCTCAATAACATCTACATCAGCACCAATAAAATTAACTAATCTTAAAAGATAATTAAGGCCCGACCAATTATCAAAAATATAAACAACAAAAACAAAAGCAGGAACATAAAATAAAACTAAATTTATCACTGCTCTTTTAGAAAATAACATTTTAATAAAACGATTTTTATTTAAGTATAAAAACAATAACACAACAAAGATCGCTAATGGGAAAAATACTTTTGATACAGAGAGAAAACCACCTAAAAAAACAAACAATAACCCCAGGTTCAGAAACCTTCTGGATGTTCTTATATGTATAGTGTTAACTCTAAGTATTTGAAGCAACACTATTAGCAAAAGGCATGAACCATAAGCAACACCCGCCTCAAAAGGCTGGTTAAAAATACCCGAAAACCGACCCTGTGTAGCTGCTCCCGCCGCGACTGAACGATATCCACCCTCATACTCGCCACCAACATTAAAGAAATCTATCATCCACGTGCCAAAATATATACTTGATGCTGCAAGTAGAGCATTTAGGGACAATATAATTATGATTGTTCGTATTATCATTTCGAGCACAGATAACAATTCATTTGCCTGTAAATTTTTTATGCAATGAAAAGTTAATGCAATTAAAGCAATTGGTTGAATATAATTTTCAGAATCTGCGATAACTTTTCTAAATGAAGGATGATAATTGGAGCTTACTGTAACCAAAATAGTAATTAGAAATAACATTATAAATAAAGCATACAACATTAGAATATTGCGATCTTTTGGAAAAAATATTTCAAACCGAGTTTTAAGCGCGAAAAGTGACAATAATCCATACATTATAAAATGCTCTACTCTTAGCCCTAACTCTGGAAAGATATATGGGCCCATAGCTGACCACAAAAGAAAAGCCAGAATAAGCGGTTTTTTTGAGCTCGCCATTATTACATAAGATGGATGATTTAAGTTTATACTGTTCATTATATTGTAATAATATGATATTTAACGATAACGTAGAAGCAATCAATAACCTTAATAAAAATTAATCGGTTAAAGACTTCATATCCAACAAATTGATTTAATTATTAAAAGCTGGCAATTAAAAAACTTATCATTAAATATTGCATTAAAGTAATCATCATTAAAAAATATATGTCTCTTTATTTAAACTGAATAATTTTTTTTACCAGTGACGCAGGGAGAATTTTTTTCAAAAAAGACCTGGACAAGCTGTCAATAACAGCAAACAAGTAATATAAATCTACAATTCGGGAAGCACCACAATTTCGAACTGCATTCCTGGAAGCTAGAACAGCTTGCAATCGATTTGAGTCTGAAACACCACCATCTTGAACGCTAGAAAACACCAAATCAAAATATTTAAATTTTTCTTTAGTTTTGAATGCGCTATAAAAAAGCTCTAAATCTGCAGCTATTTTATTTTCAACATTAAACTGCTTTAGTTTGTGATATTGCACATCAACAAATGCAGATTGATGACAAAACTGCATTCCACTCCATAATTTATTAGGGTTTCCGCCTCGTTTGATTCTTGAAAAGTTTAAGTACCTGACATGGACATTTCCATAGATAATTTTTTCATCGCAAATTTCCCCACTAAATATTTGCGCCACAGTCTCACTAGAAAAAAAGGTGTCACCTGAGTTCATGAAATTAATCCATGCACCCGATGATAAATTAATACCTTTATTCATTGCATCATAAATACCTTTATCCTTCTCACTCACCCAATAGTCTATAGCGTGTTGATATTTACGAATTATGTCAATCGTGTCATCGTTAGAACCACCGTCAACTATAATGTATTCGATGTTCTCGTAAGTTTGATTAATAACGCTTAGAATTGTTTCTTCTATATACTGTTCGCCATTAAACACAACTGTTACCACTGTAATTAGAGGTTTATCTGGCAAACTCATTTTGAAATAACTTTTTGTACGCAAACCTCCTTCACCCAATCGGTTTTTGCTATGTGGCAAAAACATCTGATTATGATGCATATTCCCTTGCCTATGAAACAAATTTGGTTGATGTCGCGTAACTATTTTTGTTGTGCTCATCATAGTATCTAATGAGAAATGTTCTACGTCATAATTTAATTGATCTTCTTGGTTCAATGGTAACTCTTCATTCCAGTTATTGAGTAGATAACAAAATAATGACGCATATCTTCATTAAATATATTAAAACCATTCATATTTAATTTTTGTCTGATATTTCTACACTTATAAAATTATAGCGAAAATAGGATTCTTTTATTACAACTAGAAAACTTAAAATATTTATTTCTTTGCAGCATAATTCAAGTCTTCATTTACTAATCATACTGATTAGATACACCACAACTAAGGTTTTAATTTCAGATTAACAATCGAGAGCTACCATTCATCTTCTACCACCAAAATTAAGCACAGCCTCTGCCAAGCGCCAATCCCACTCCGTATCGATGTCAATGCACTCATCAGGTTGTTCCATAATTAGAGGCACCATACTATTATTGTAAAAAGAGTGTGTCTCACGAAGATCTTCGGGCGAGATAAGGTAGAAAGCTCCATTTACTGCATATGCAGCTGGTAGTTCTTGAGATCTAAGATGCAAGCCGCCATCTTCGATATAGGGTTGCATTTCATTTTCTACAACTCTAAAACACCACATTGGATGTGACTCAGAAAGAGAAACTCCAAGCACAGGACTACAATGATGTTCACGAAAAATTTCAATACCCCGTAACACTGTTTCACGAGTTCGAAAAGGAGATGTTGGTTGTAGTAATAACAGCCCGTCAACTTTTCCCATTTCACGTTCATACCAATCCAGTGCATGAAGTGCGACATCGACAGATGATGCTGTGTCATTTGACAGCTCTTCCGGCCTCAGCCAGGGAACCAATGCACCTGAGTTAAGTGCAACTTCAGCAATCGCACTATCATCTGTCGAAACTAGAATATCAGTAATATCAGGGATTCCTTTAGCGACGTCGATACTCCATTCAATCAAAGGTTTACCCCCTAAGGGACGAATATTCTTTCCCGGAATTCTTTTTGATCCGCCTCTTGCAGTGATGAGTACAAGAATTTTCATAGTTACAAGAACTGCGACAACATTATGATTACAATCTGCAGAGTTTTTTCTGGATTTAATTGATAACCGAATATAGACATATATCTTTTCACTCTTCATTGCTGATGGAAAGTTGTGCACGACTTAAATCATCTGGTCTACCTACATCCAACCAAGGCTCATGCATAGGATATGCTACAGTGCGTTTAGAATTTTCTTGCAGACGTTCAAATAAGGTTGGCATGTCGCAATAATCATCTACTTTCAAGAGGCTTAACACAGTCGGATCAAGTACATAAACCCCCGCATTAATATGGCTACGATTTATGGGCTTTTCGTCAAAACCAACAATTTCAACACCTTTGGTCTGCACTACACCAAAAGGATGCTGCCATTCGTGAACCCGCACCGCCATGGTTGCTGCGGCATCGTGACGAATATGAAAATCAAGTAATTCACCATAACGGATATCTGTAATCACATCTCCATTAGTCACAACAAATGGGGCACCAGGTATAGGATTGATCAAACCCAGAGCACCTGCTGTACCAATCGGGGATTGTTCTCTCAAATATTCTATCTTTACATCTAAGCGATCACCATTCCCAAAGTAATCTTCAATCATATGACCAAGGTAATGAATTGCCAGTATAAAATGACTAAACCCCTCCGATTTTGCTCGCTCGATGATATGTTCCAGCATCGGTTTACCTGCAATAGGCAATAGAGGTTTAGGGCAATCTTCTGTGTGTGGGCGAAGTCGAGATCCCATTCCACCAGCCATAATGACCATCTGATTCGATCGGTTTGGAGGTGAGGTTATTTCATCCCAGAGATGAACACCGACAACTTGGTGAAGCTCATTAACAATAGGAATCTGCTGAATTTTATTAGCAACCATCAATTGCATAACCATGTCACGCCCAATTTCTGGCGGCACTACCAATGCATTACGATGTATTACACTTTCGATAGAGCAATTAAGAGTCAATCCCTTAAGTAAACCACGCCGAATATCTCCATCAGAAATTGTACCTTGTAACTCACCTGCTTTATTAACCACTAAAACGATTTTAATCGCAACTTTGTCAAGGTTGGATATTGCCTGCTGTATTGTCGCTTCAGCGGGAAGAATGGCTTTGCGCCAGATTTCATTAACAGAATTCACTTTTTAATATTCCAAATCAAAAATTAGGCAGATCATAAAATGTCTTTTTAATTAAGTCATTTTCTCGATAGCATTTTATAACTTCAACAACTTTCTCACTTGCCCCACCATCACCATAAGGATTTTTCACAGTGTTCAAGCTCTCTTGAAAATCTACAGAGTAAAGTTTCTTCAAAGCAACCAAGATACTATTTTTATTCGGTTCACAATTGATCACACTTGTTGCTTGCAATCGACCTCGTTGACGATCACCAATGTTTATCGTACCTTTATTAAAGCTAGGCGCTTCTAATATACCACTGGAAGAATTACCTATAACTCCATCAACATGAGAAATACACGACAAATAGCGTAATTGACCAAGAGAGGTATATGCATGGGCATTCGGATTTTGATCAACATACTTCATCACTATTTTTATCAGTTCACGCCCATCCGTATCAGCGTTTGGTAATGTGAATATTAGTTGTGTTTCCTGCAGTTCAGATAATGCGTTTAACAATTCAGTCATTTGATCTGCTGCAGTAGCTTTTTCAAGGGTGACAGGATGAAATGTTATAAGTAAATTTTTTTTACTTAACTTGATATCGAGTGAGGCTTCCAAAGCTGCACGGTCAAGTAATTTTAAACGCTTAATATTGTCAATGCCTAAGCCTCCAACCATAAATACACGCTCAGGTTGTTCACCCAACTGTATAACACGCTGTCGATATTCTTCAGTAGCAACAAAATGTAAGTGTGACATTTTGGTAATTGAATGGCGGAGTGCCTCATCAAAAGCGCCCTCTGTAATCTCTCCACCATGTAAATGAGCAATCGGAATGCAAGCAACCAGTGCTGTAGACACTGCCGCAAATATTTCGAAACGATCACCTAATACAATAATTAAATCTGGATTTAATTCATTTAAAGCATCTGCAAATCCAATCAAACCCAACCCCATGGATTTAGCAATACCCACGGAAGTATCTGAGCTAGTCAACATTTCGACCTTGTGATCGATTAGAAATCCATCTTGTTCAATATCTCTATAAGTAAGGCCAAATTCAGGTGACAAATGCATACCTGTCGCTATTACTTGCAGAGTGAGTTCTTTATCATCTTTTATGGCTTGCATTACCCAACGCAGCAGACCATATTCCGCGCGTGTACCTGTAATAATACAAATCTTAGGTTTCATAATACTATCAGTTCGTCTTCTATATAATCGCGAGTGGCTTTACGTCCAATGATTTCATCTAGGCGCATCGGTGAAATACCTGTACCAGGCCGTTTAGAAGTGATATTTTGTGAGTTGAAGAGCTCACCCTTTTTAATTGTTTGACTCGCCACCAGTGATTTACGGGCAATAGGCTTATTCCTAACTTCACTGGGTGTAAGTCGTTTAATACCATCACCCAAAGCAACTTCAATATTACGAATAGCAGTGACCATAGCTTTGAGTTCATCAGGTTCCAGGCTAGCCTTATGATCAGGACCGGGTAAATCACAATCAAGTGTAAAGTGTTTTTCAATAACCGAAGCACCCATAGCAACTGCAGCGATAGCGACTTCGATACCACTGGTATGATCGGAATAACCAGTTGCCACTCCAAACGCCTTATGAATACTTTGCATAGCACGAAGATTTACTTCAGTCATTGGCGTTGGATATTCAGTAGTACAATGCAGTACAGTTATCTTTGAACGTGGAGTACCCGCTTGTTCAAGTACATCAATAGTTTCTTCAATCTCACCCATAGTTGCCATGCCAGTGGAAAAAATGATCTCTTTATTGAATTGACCGACATGTCGCAAGTACGGCAAATTGGTTATCTCGCCGGAAGGTATTTTAAAGTAATCCTGACCAAGACTTACTAAAAGATCGATGCTCTTAATATCAAAACCGGTAGAAAAAAAACCGATATTGCGATGCGCACAGTATGCAATGAGCTCCTTGTGCATTTCCTCGTTTAACTCCAGACGACGAAGCATTTCATGTTGTGATTCTTTATTATCAGTGGTCTGGGTTTGATAATCCGCCTTTTTAGCTGTATGGGTAACCAAACGATCAGCGTTAAAAGTCTGGAACTTAACAAGATCAGTTCCTGCATCAGCCGCCACGTCGATCAATTGTTTAGCTAACTCGATGTCGCCATTATGGTTAACACCCGCTTCTGCAATAATAAGAGTTTGATTTGTCATTACTTGTTGTTACCCACAAGCCGAGTATTTGCTTTAATATTATATCGTACAGAAAGTCCCATTCCCACTACACAGTCATCACCAAGTGAGACACCCTCCTTAATAATGCTTCCGCTACCAACAAAGCTACCAGCGCCAACCACCACATCACCATTTAAAATAGCGCCTGTAGAGATATGGCAATGACCTTCAACTCTTACATCATGCTCAACCAGTGAAGAAGTGTTGATAATGCAGTTAACACCAACCCTGGCTCCAGCATTAATCATTGCTCCATGCATAACCATTGTACCTGCATCAATGGTCGCATGTTGAGATACATTTGCAGAGGGAGCGACAATAGCAGGTATTTTAAAACCCACTTTTTCGGCTTGTTTATATAACCGTATGCGTGTATCAGCTGTTTGAATTTGCCCCGCAGTAACTATTGCGTATTGATATTCATTAACCAATTGTTGTAGATCATTATCCGTTGCAATAACAGAATAACCAAAGTGTCGAGCATGCATCTCTTCTGGCAAGCCCACTAATCCTGCGATATCGTAATCAGCACACTGCTCAATAATATCAATACAGGAGTGTGCATGACCGCCCGCACCGATTAAGATAAGACTGCGTTTATTCTTAGGCATAAGAAACAAGGCTCGGACTACTTGGGATATTAATCAATCGTTGTGATAGTGATTTTGCACCCGTTAAATCCATCTTTGGGCTATCTTTGTACGGTAGTATTTCATCCATCAAAATCCATACCGGACGAGTCATGATACCTTCATCATTAGTTGCCTTCAGAATATTTTCACGTTGATTTGAATTTGCATCATCCAATGCTATTGCCTGTAGCCAATAATTGCTTTGACACTGTTCAGGTTCCGTAATGACTTTTAGTCCCTTTACGTCCACAAATGCTGTTTGGTAACGCTGAAATAATTCCCTTTTAGCTATAAGTATACTGGTTAACTGTTCTAATTGAGCGCAACCCAAGGCTGCATTCAGATTTGGCATACGATAATTGTAGCCGACTTCGTCGTGACGATATTCCCAATTATGAGGCATTTTTGCAGTTGTAGTAAGGTGCTTGGTATGACGTGCCAACTCTGTATCATTAGTTAAAATTGCACCACCACCACCCGTGGTAATAGTTTTATTACCATTAAAACTTAATATACCCATTTTGCCAAAGGTCCCAGTATGCTGACCATGATAATAACTTCCTAATGACTCAGCCGCATCTTCCACCACTATAAGGTTAAAATCATGAGCCAATGCCAGTAAACCATCCAAGTCAACTGGATGACCAAAGGTATGCATTGGCACAAGAGCACGGATCACTTTCCCTGTTACAATGTTAATGCACTGTCCAGCACGTTGTTCGGTACAACTAACTAGGTAATCACGAAGTTTTTCTACATCTATACCCAGAGTGAGTTGTTCGCTATCAACAAAGTGTGGAGTAGCACCGCAATAAGCTACTGCATTGGCAGTAGCAATAAAAGTCAAAGCAGGAATCAACACTTCATCATTTGCTTTTACACCTGCGAGTTTCAATGCAATATGTAAAGCTGACGTCCCGTTTACTACAGCGATGGCATGTCTGGCGCCCGTAAAATTTTCTAAGTCAGACTCAAATCGATCAACAAACTTGCCTACCGAAGAAACAAAAGTCGAATCAAGACATTCCTTTATATATGTCCATTCATTACCACCAAAGTTCGGTTCGTGTAAAACTACAGGCTCTGAACCAACTACTGACTTTATAGCAGTAACAACTTGTTCTGCAAGAGAAGTAGACATTTTCGTGGTATTCATAGATTATAAATATCTGCCTTATAACTGCGCAGATTTTCAGGTTGAGACAACCATTCAGCAGTTTCTGCGAGCCCTCGCTTAAAACCATCTCGCCCACCATATTTCGGCGACCAGCCAAACAGCTCGCGTGCTTTAGTGTTGTCTGCCCACAGACGTTCAACCTCCGAGTTTTCGGGACGCAAACGTTCTTCATCCGTAATGATCTCTATCTCAGTATTCATGGCTTCAGCAATTAACTTGGCAGTATCACCAATGGTAATTTCAAAATTACTTCCAAAATTTATTACTTCGCCTATACCTTTATCAGAGTTCATCGCCGCGATAAATCCTGCAACAGTATCCTGCACAAAATTGAAGTCTCGTGTTGGTGATATGGCACCAAGTTTTATCTGCCGCTGACCATTTGCAATCTGAGTAATGATAGTGGGTATTACGGCACGGGCAGACTGACGAGGGCCATAGGTGTTGAACGGTCGAGCAATTACGACTGGTAATTCAAAGGATGCATAAAATGAGTAGGCTAACTGATCTGCTGCAATCTTGGTTGCTGAATAAGGTGACTGCCCTTGTAATGGATGCTCTTCAGTAATTGGAACAAAACGTGCTGTACCATATGTCTCACTTGTTGAGGTGTGTATTACTCTTTTAACGCCAAGTTCTCGCGCTGCTTGAAGTACATTCAATGTACCTTTTACATTTGTGTCTATGTAGGTATCAGGTGAGTGGTACGAATAAGGGATAGCGATTAGAGCGGCAAGATGTAACACTATATCACAGCCTTTCATGGCTTCTTTTACACCATGTGGATCACGTATATCACCAGCAAACACCTCAAACTTACCTTTAACATCTGCTGCGCAATGGTCAAGCCACCCCCAGGAATTAAAGGAATTATAAAGTACGAAAGCTCGAACTTTATAGCCCTGACGAACCAGGGCTTCAGTAAGGTGTGAACCGATAAACCCATCGGCACCAGTTATTAAGACATGTTTCATATGTAGTATCCGTTATAAAAAATTTGTAAATTCATCTTTCGAATTAATATATTTGATTTTGTTTTCGGGGTCAGCATTATTAAAATGTTTTTCACAACTAACTCGATCCTCAGAAGAAATATCATCAAAAAGGTTTATTATGCTTATGGATTGCTCATGGAATGCCAAAAGAGAAGTTGAGGAAACTCCAACAACCAAGTGGTAATCTCTTTCAAGTAGTTCAACGGGCACTACTGGGTCAATATTTATTGCACAATCAATTGACAAATCAAGTCGATATATTGGATTGGGATGATCTTTAATATGACAGGTATACCCTTTCGAATACGCGCAATCGATTAAGTTACGATAAACATTAATCTGCGCTGAATTTGAAGCATATGACTTACCTGTTATGAATAAAATCTTCTTTCTCTTAATATGACTAGTGAGAAAATGCTCTGATATTTTCTCACGGGAAAACTTAACATCTTTAGTAACTATGTTAGATGGGTAGCTCTTTATTGAAAGCGAATACTCAGGCTCGTTGCCACCAATTGCTGAAGAACGATAGTACTTGAAATAAGAAACTAAACCGAAAGTCTTCAGAAAAAATGTTAACTTTTGCTTGGGAAATTCATCAAATTTTATATTTTCCCATCCTGACATTGTTACCTGTGGAAAATAATAACCAACTGGCCTTATAAGCTTCAAAAGTAAATCCAGGATAGGCATACAACATTCATGAAAAACAATAACACTATTGCGACCAAGTTTTGCTGTAAGCAATTGCGTAATAAAATAAAACGCCTGCATGATGAAACCCGATGGTGCTTGTACTATCTCAATAAACGGGTATTTTTCTTTAATCCCTTGAAAAGAATACTTAAGAACCTGACTAGTTACGATAATTTTTTTTATATGTAGAGATTCAAATTGACTTACCATGAATCCAACAGGCAATGTTGATACTACTATACAAATAGATTTTTTTTTGACCAGCATATAAATAAAGGGTGTGTATTACGGCTCAGTCTTTAAGGCTTTAATATTTAGACTAACTGGGAATTCACCTTTCGATGTACTAAAATTTTTGCTTGACCAATCGCCTATATCGACCCCAAAATCTTCAAGTGAATTCCACGTATCTAGCCCAGCATAATCACACGACAATAATAAATCAGAAAGAAGTGCATGATTGTATACCGATTTATGGTAATTATACTCGTAATCCTGCCCGCCCATTAAAGCCATTTTTATTAATTCAAGATTATTTTCATTAGCATGGTAGGCTGTAACCAATCTATCAAAATCTGGCACAGACAACCTTAATACCCCACCTACCTTCAACTTTTTTCGAAAGTTTTGCAATATAACTTTAGATTCCTCAAAGGAAAAATGCTCAAGTACATGACACATATATATTTCACTCAAAGCACCGTCAGCAAATTCATGGAGATCGAATCCCTCCGAATGTAAATGAATATGCGAATCCGCACGTGCATCTATATTTATCCATCCCTGAATATTGATAGGACCTGCGCCAAGATGCACCTTTAAACCTTCACTACTAGTTGTTGGATAAACAGGTTTGTTTTCTCCACCTTGAATTAATTTTAAAATACGCTCTTTTAACGATCTAAATTTTCGTCGAATTATATAAGTAATATTAATTTTCAACTAAAAAACTCCTAACTAATCTTATTCAAAACAATAAATATGCATTTCATCATCTAAGAAGGCAAGATTACTGTTATCTCAATTTCTCAACCATATTATTAAATTCAATCAAAAATTCATTCTTATCTACTTCTGAGCTTGAGGTAATACCGCTACCTATACCAACATAATTATTAATAGCTCTATATGAAATATTTTCATCCAGCCACTTAACACTCAGATCACCATCAAATTGCCAGCATTGAGGTTTATAAAAAACACCATCTTCCTTAAATGCGTCATAAATTGAGCAGACTCCTGGAACTCCTTTATACCATGGCTCTCCAGCGCAACAAGTTGATAAACCAATTACACTTCTCTCAAGTCCAATGGAACCGGTAATTGTTACTGGAAGTAAGTTGTTAATATACCGTTCTGTCAATCGAAATGAAGTTTTTAAAAAAATACAACCTAATGCCTCTAATTGTTTGTAATATTCTTGCGATCTATACAAACCTACACGAGAGACTCCGGTTATTTTTGAATAATAAAGCCAACTTGCGGGGTGCTCTTTATAAAGAATCACACCTCGGTAACCCATCTGGCGGATCTTAATCACTACATCTACATGATTAGAATAATCACCACCTTCCGGGAATGTGGTTGCTTCTGGTTGATAATGCGCAAAAATGATTGGCAACGTACCTTCATCAGTAATAAGTTTATCCACATAACTATTATCAACTATTTTTGATTGATAATAAGCAAGTGAATTATTTTGTTTACTTATAATCTTGAGTAACGAACGTGAATTGTAATCAAAGCGACGGTCAATAAAATGTTTTACCTTGTCTACTTTGTAGCGCAATACTTTTTTTATAATTTTTTTCATTGATATTTTAAATATTTGTAGCGCAGCATAATAATAACTTCTTCCCATGACATCTACTTTTTCATTATGTATTGGAGGCTTATTCGAAAGAAAGTTATCTCTATACTTTATTATTTCAGCCAATGCGCTATTTTGTGATATATCAAATCCAAGCACTTTCCGGTCTTGTATGGATTGGTGTTGCACTAATGGCAAAAGCTTTGCATTACTTCCGAATGATGTAGAGTATAAATATATTTGTTTTATTCCAGCTATTTGACATGCGACTTCTATAAAAGAATATTCAATATGGTGTGATACACTTGTAAAAAATATTGCATTTTTTATATTGATTTTAATAAGAGTCTGAGATAGGTTTATTATATATAGCAAGCAACTTTTACGATAGATTTCGTAATCATCAACCTCCCCTATCCATCTAAACCAGATTGGCATCCACCATTCGACTTTTGATTTGGCAGTCTCAACATCAATCCCTTTATTTATCTCCGAAGGATAAGATATATTAATTGATGTTTGGTTTTTTTTATCTTTTTCCCAGCAACGAATAACTTTATCTGAATAAATCGCAACGTTGTTGTTGTTTCGATATTTATCTAACAATATGTCATAAGGTTCAATTAGCAATATATTATTCATTTAGAATCTATTCATCCTGTATTTTAGGAAACCGTATTTTTTACGGTATCGATATTCATACTCTCATCAATAAATTTGCGAACCCGTCTTCCTGCTTCACCATCAGTATTACCAAGATACTGAGATAGTAGTTTTGTAACATTTTCCTCGCTAGCATCAACTTGCCCATCATTAAACAAATAAAGATCCAACTTTTGAAAAAGTTCATCTTTTGTACGCATAATGTCAACACTACCGTACCAGTCAAATAAATAAGGCTTCATCTTTTCTTCATCTATTCCAAAATATGTAGTGAGTGCAGGGACACCTGCCGCAACTGCCTCGGCTAGAGCTGTTGTATTAAAAGCAACAACAACATCAGCCTTCTCATAAAGACTCATATCGGGATTACCATGAATGAATTCTATATTATTATTTCTATTTGAAAGTTTCTCGCCATATACACCAGTTGGCTTACCCTTTACAATTAAAGAAACATCACTTCTGCTATTTGCATACTCTATCATCAAGTCCCAAACATCTCTGGCGAGACTAGCCCAATTGAACACAGGTGATTTACCATTTGTTGCTGGACTAAATACTCCCCCAAAGTATGGCAAACCTGCTGTCTCGCTTATTTGAAAGTATAAAATATTTTTACTTCCATCATTTGTCATTTTCCTTTTGTTTTCTCTCATTGAAAACAATTTATCAGAACGCCCCTGTCCGACCACTTCTATTTGTTCGTCATTAATAATTCCAGAATTTAAAAGTAGTGTTTTAGTGATTAAATTATGTACAGCAATTTTATTCCCGTAATATTTTTTTATAATGTGCTTATAGACATACTCCGTCTCAAGATTGTATTGTGGTGTTCTCAAACACTCTTTCAGAAGAGTTACAAATGGTATATTCATTTCACTTGCCACTTTCGCAACATCCACTTGAGCATGATACACATGGTTAAAATTTATAATACCAATTAAATTGATATCATTTTTTAGTTCAAAAAGGAACTTACGGAGAAAATCTCTGTACTGTTCTCTAGCTTCATCGTTAGTCTTATCAATACCACTGTTATAGTCTTCAATCCCTCTACCAAGGAAATAACTGCAAGAAGCTTTTATTAACTCGCCTTCTATATGTTTTATGAAGTAGGGGGATTTACTATTTAAATAGGCCGACTCAATATCAGCCAAGCCGCCTGGACTATTAAATACCAGAATCGTGCCTTTAGGATTACTTATATTGACATTAAGTGTTTTTAGCTGTTTTTTCCATAACCAAACAATTGGCCTTACGAGGTTTACATAATGTACAAAAAAAATATAATTTATAATTATATTATTTAAAAATTCAATCAAAACGCGTCTGAACTTAACCGGCAATAGTTTCTTAGCTATTACAAAAATCATGCTTCTCATTTAGATTCCTTACACAACATATCCCACTTAACCGCCTGACCACATTTAACATCTTCGTTTATTTTTTCACCTAGCAGCCTCTCCCAGAATTTCGGAGCAAGTCCATAACCAGGTCGTATACTTCGCACTGCATCCTGGGTTATCTCATCACCAGCCTTCATATCCTTAACAAAGTAGAGAGAGCGACGAAATTTTACATTTGCTAACTCGCTTGACTTTCTTCCATAGTTAATTTCACCTAGTGCCTGCCATGCCGTCTTTGTGCCAGAACATAATTCTGCTAACTCAGCGGGTTCTAATGAAAAGCTGTCATCTGGACCACCACCATTACGATTTAATGTTACATGCTTCTCTATAATTGAGGCACCTAACGCCACACTAGTAATAGCAGTTGTATTATCTAAAGTATGATCAGAAAGTCCCGTCACCACCCCGAATCGCTGTTGCATATCTAATAAAGTCCTTAAGTTGTAATCTTCGCTAGGTGCTGGATAACCACTAACACAATGTAAAATAGCTAATTCTTTACAACCACCGTCTCTAGCAGCATCAATCGCTTCTTGTATTTCTTCAGCATCCGCCATACCTGTTGAAATAATCATGGGTTTACCAGTGTTTGCAACATATTCAATCAATGGCAAATCAATAGCTTCAAATGATGCAATCTTATATGCGGGTGTATTGAGATCCTCAAGTAAGTCAACTGCAGTCGAATCAAAAGGCGAACTAAACATCGTTATGCCGATTTTCCTTGCGTAATCGAATAATGGTTTATGCCAATCCCATGGTGTATAAGCTTCCTGATAGAGTTGATAAAGAGTTCGTCCAGCCCAAAGACCTTCTGTTAATTGAAAATCAGGTAAATCTGAATCAATTGTTATAGTATCCGCTGTGTAAGTTTGCATTTTTAAGGCATCAGCGCCAGAAGATTTTGCCATATCAATAATTTTATATGCATTAGTAATATCACCATTATGATTGGCCGACATCTCTGCAATCACATATGGTGAATATTTAGAACCTATATTTCGACCATCAATTGTGATTAATTTATTCATCTAAAACCTCTTATAAAGAACTATTTTATAGCGCATATATAAAAACTAACAATTTGACAACACATACTGTAAAAAATTACCTGACTCGCCCACTCTGCTAAATCCGATTTTTTCAAAAACATATTGAGAAGGGATATTTTCCTTATGTACAGTAGCTTTAAAACAACCTTTGGGTTGTAATTTAACAGCTTTATTTAAAGTTCTTTTTGCGATGCCAAGACCTGAATATTCAGGAGAAACAATAATAGAAATTTCCATTTCTTTCTTATCAATATTATCTAGCCTTAATACTCCTACAGCTTGCTGTTCTAAAAAAATAATAAATAGTACAGAAGATTCTGCATCCATAGTTTGCTTAAACCATTTAACATGCTCTTCCCATAATGGTTTAGATGGGTTTCTGGAATACTTACGAGTATCTTCAGTTTGAAGATCATAAATATATTTACAATCATCAACATCAACAGGTTTTAAAATTATATCTTCATCAATAGATTCATGAGGAATCAAGTAATCACAGACAATACCTTCACTACCGCAGCCATTAGTAACCGTAGAAGAAAGGAAAGACATTTTTTTAAATTTTTTTACTATATCTTTTAACTGAAACTGTAAATCAGTCAAGTTTTCTACATATTGAATTATATTAGATTCTCTTAAATTCTTAGCTATAAGCATTTGATTGTCTGCTACTACTATTTGAATACTCGGTAGCCCTAAACAACACCGTTCCCATGTGGTAGCACCTGCAGCGCCAATCGCTAAATCTGCATTCGCCATTAGTTTAGCCATATTATCAACATTCACTTTCACTTCAGTTTTATTTGGCATTGCCTTCGCGATTTTTTTAATCACTTCAATGTTCGGGCTAGCGGCACCAACAATAACTGTTAAAGTTAAATCTTTCGGAAGAATGCAAGTTTTTAATATATGTAATATTTGTCCAGTTACGTTGGCTTGATCTATACCGCCCATACTAATCAGAATATTTTTCAGTTCTGGAACAGCTCTACGTTGCAGACTATATTTACGCCATTGCGAAAATTCAGGTCTTAAGAGAGCGTATTGAGAACCAAGTAGCAACTTGCAATCACGTGGTACCAGTTTATTATAACTATCTTCTTTTCGACCAAAAGTTTGATCTAGTAGTAAATCACACTCATGTTTACGATCTGCAAGGTCATCAATAACCATTAACTTTTTAATGTATTTTTTAAGTTGATTTTGCCAACGGCAATCTATTGCATAATGATCTACAATTAACCAATCTGGATTAATATTTTTAAGAATTAATTCACAAGCATGTGCATCTTCCCTTTGTGTGACTCCTAACCAGCTTGCATGGGCTAAAGGATTAATTTCCGGCTGATTTACTTCTTCCTTCTCAGAAACGAGAATATCTAATCGGTAAACAACATATCCTTTTTTCTCAATATATTTAATTAAATTACCTTTATGTTCTCGGCAAATAAAACTGATTTCGCTGCCCTGTTTTTGTAATGCATCAGCCAATGTTAAACAGCGCATAACATGGCCTGTTCCCATTTGAAGCGAAGCATCAACACGAAATACAACTCGCATTGATATCAGTCCTTTGCTTGTATTGCTTTAAAGAGCCACTCTGCCCTAACCCAGTCTTCCATAGTATCGATATCCTGAACACGATAGCGGGGAATATGCACCGGTGCAGCATCTGCTGAAAACAAGGGTAATTCTTGTTGCCAAGCGCTGGCCTGTCCCCAGTAGAACTGACCCGCATCGTGCCAGGCCTCTTCCAGATCTTGTGAACGAATATTGAAATGTTCTGGATAGAACATCTGGACACGATTTGCCTCGGTGATACGAATGGCACGTTGAATAGGAAAAGGAAAGCTGGTAACCGAAAAAGCATAAGCGCAGCCTTCACTTAGCAAGACTTCAAGCCCTTGCTTCAGATCACTGGCAGATACAAATGGTGCTGTTGCATAGAGGCAGCAAACTTTATCGGGTTGTTCCCCTCGCTGAACAAACCAATCTAGTGCATGGTGAATGACAGGGATGGTGCCTGCATAATCATTGGACAATTCAGCCGGGCGCATAAAAGGAACCTCTGCACCCCACTCTCGCGCAACTTCAACAATCTCTGCATCATTTGTACTGACAATAACTCTGTCGAAACATCCACTTTCCAATGCTGCCTCAATTGACCAGGCTATCATTGGTTTGCCACAAAATGGTTTGATGTTTTTACGTGGAATACGCTTACTACCACCACGGGCAGGAATTACAGCTAGTTTCATGCTTGCACCGCTTTGTGCAGTGCTGCGATAACCAGATCCTGTTGTGCTTCACTCATTGTCGGATACATGGGGAGACTAATTGCCTCTGAGTAATAACACTCTGCTTCTGGAAAATCTCCTAACTTGAAACCTAAATTCTGATAATAAGGTTGAGTATGTACAGGGATGTAATGCAGATTGACACCAATACCTTGCTCACGGAGTGATTCAAAGACATCACGATGAGTAAGCTCTATTTTATCCAGGTGCAACCGAATGACATACAGATGCAAACCCGAATAGCTATCCGGATGTTGCCAGGGAATTGTAATAGGTAAATCAGTGAGCAACTCATTATAACGTTTAGCCAAAACGTGGCGCTGAGTCACAAACTCATCTAAACGATGTAGTTGACTTATACCCAGTGCAGCTTGTAACTCTGTCATACGGTAATTAAAACCAAGGGTGATCTGTTCATAGTACCAACCACCCTCAGATTTTGAGGTCATAAGTTCAGGACTTCTTGTTACACCATGGCTTCTAAACAACTCCATTTTATAAGCTAACTCAGCTGAATTAGTAGTCGTAAGCCCACCTTCTGCTGTTGTAATTATTTTAACAGGATGAAAGCTAAATACCGTGATATCAGAAAATTTACAATTACCGACAGGCTTTCCTAAGTATTTACCACCAATTGCATGAGATGCATCTTCTATGATATTAAATCCATAAGTTCGGCTTAATTCATATATCCGCTTCATATCACATGACTGACCTGCAAAATGAACGGGGATAACAATTTTTGGTAACTTATTATCTTCTTTTGCCTTATTAAGTTTGTCTTCAAGTTTAGAGACCGACATATTATAAGTATCAGGTTCGATATCTACAAAATCGACATCTGCATCACAATACAAACCACAGTTTGCTGATGCGACAAAAGTAATTGGTGAAGTCCACAAAACATCACCTTTACCTAATCCCAATGCAAGGCAGGCAATATGTAATGCTGATGTTGCACTATTTACAGCAATGCCGTGTTTTGCTTTACAATAACTGGCAACTGCTTGTTCAAATTGAGGAACAGCTGGACCTTGGGTTAAAAAATCTGACTTTAAAACATGAATAACTGCATCAATGTCTTGCTGATTAATATCTTGACGTCCATAGGGAATCATAGTTATTAAATTTTACCAATTTTTTCTCTGTTAATATCAATCCATGTTTGTAATGAATCAATACTCATCCAATCATCATTATTATCAGAGCAATATGTAAAATCTGGAGATACTAACTTACCGCCATTAATTCGATTCGAATCTTTGCTCCATTCATGTATTGCTGGTAAGATTTTATAATGATCTTGGTACTCATATGTATATAGAGCATCCTCTGGACCAATCATCTGCTCATGGAGTTTTTCGCCAGGCCTGATACCAACTATTTCATGCTGTGCATCAGGCGCGATGGCATTGGCAACTTCAGTAACTTTCATAGAAGGGATCTTTTTAACATATATCTCTCCGCCCACCATATCGTCAAAGGCATGCCAGACCAAATCAACACCCTCTTCTAGTGAAATCATGAAACGCGTCATGCGCGCATCAGTTATTGGCAAAGAACCTTTATCTGCCTGCGTGAGGAAAAATGGAATTACAGAACCACGCGACCCCATCACATTACCGTAACGCACAACACCAAACCGGGTACCTTGCTTACCGCTGTAAGAATTTCCAGCTATAAATAATTTATCTGATGCTAACTTAGTTGCCCCATAAAGATTAGCTGGGCTACTAGCTTTGTCAGTTGATAGGGCAACTACTCGTTTGACACCTTGATCGATGCAAGCATCAATCAGATTCATAGCCCCATTGATATTAGTCTTCACACATTCAAACGGGTTGTACTCAGCCGTTGGGACGATTTTGGTGGCAGCTGCATGGACGACATAATCAATTCCTTTTAGTGCACGTGCAAGACGATCTTTGTCACGTACATCACCGATAAAAAAACGTACACGCTCATCGTCTTGATAAAGCTTGGCCATTTCCCACTGCTTCATTTCATCACGCGAATATATTACTAGTCGCGTTGGATTATATTTAGCTAGAGTCATGGGTATAAAGGTATGACCAAAAGAACCAGTACCACCAGTAATGAGTATTGATGAATTTTTTAACATTTTATTTATCCAATTTTAATATATATTCTGCCAAAGAATCGACGGTAACTCCATGTGCCGCTAACACCTCATCATTTGTTCCGCATTCTGGAACATCACTACCAATACCAAATCTGTGTAAGACGCAGTCAAATATTTTTTCTTCAGCCATCATGTTAGCCAGCATGTCACCCTGACCGCCTTTCTCATAATGATTATCAATTGATATTAAATTCTTAACTCCATCCATTTCATCTATGAGCCAATCTCGATCAATTTTATTGAGCCAAGGAAGATTAATTACTTTTACTTTCTGTTGCGTGTTTTTATTTATTTGTTGTGCAGCAAGATATGCAATATTGAGCATTACCGGCCCATAGGCAACAATGGCTATATCATCACCCTCGATTAAAGTAACTCCTTTTCCCAATACCGGTTGATATTCAGCTGACAGTTCATAAGGTAACACCCAAGGCAGGCTAACTAAACGAAGGTAACTACTTTTCTTATTTTTGTTAAGTGCCCAGTCGAGAAGCAAACCAACCTCGGCTTCACATGAGGGTTCCATCAATGTAAGGTCAGGAATCGCAGCAAGTGATGAGATATCTCGAACAGCTTGATGTGAATGTCCCGGTCCTCCAGGCAAAACTCCTGCCAAAGAACCCACATATACGATCTTCGTATGCTCGGTTGCATTGTTGTAGATTTGTTCATTTGGCCTTGATGATAAAAAGCAGGCGAAGGAATGAACAACAGGTAGCAAACCTTGTAACGCCATACCCCCGGCCTGGGAAACCATATCCTGTTCAGCTATACCACATTCAACAAATCGTTCTGGAAATTCTTTTTGAAATGGGATCAAACCCGTGTCAAGTATAAGATCTGCATCCAGAGCAACAATATTCAAGTTATTTCTTGCCTGATCAATCAGAGCGTTGGAATAAGCTGAAATCAATCGCTGTGGGGTTTCTGGTATGACGGCTGCTGGGCGAGTAACCGTTTCAAGTTCAAGAGCTTGAGTATTGACAGGTTTCAATAAAGTATTTGCTGTATCAATCAACTCTTGTGCAGCTTTGATATAAGCATCATCAGTCGGAGCGCCACTGTGAAATTTATAAAATTCAACATCAGAATCAATGGAGGTATGCTCCATGAAAGAAACACCTTTACCTTTTATGGTATCTGCGATAATGACTTTAGGCTTGTCCATCACCTTCTTGCTAGCTTCCAAAGTTTTTGAAAAAACATTCAGGTCATTGCCATCACACCGGCTGACATGCCAACCAAAAGCAGATAGCTTAGCTTCAAGGTCTCCAAGATCGCTAACTTTAGATAGGAGTGTGTCTGACTGTAATTTATTGTGATCGATAATAACTGTAAGTTCATGCAAACTATTGTTAGCAGCAGAAATTAGGGACTCCCAGAATTGACCTTCCTGTAATTCACCATCACCGGTCATCACATAAACATTACCTGTACGCTTAAGCAATCGGTTAGCTAAGATCATACCTTTAGCTTTAGAAACCCCCATACCCAGTGAACCAGTATTAGTTACTATATTAGGTGTAGATATATCTGGATGGCCCGGTAAACCATCAATTCGACGCAGCTTATGCATCAAATCAAAGTCTAGTTTACCCATGCCAATGAAAGTATTGTAAAGACCAGGAGCATCGTGACCTTTAGAAGAGAAAAAGATATCACGAGGAGAGTTCGTAGTCTCATCAAATGATGATCGAAGCTCATTAAGTTGCAACCATGACATGATGTCCATGCTACTAAAGCAGCTGCCGATATGGCCTGAACCAGCACGAGCAATCATATAAAGGGTATTAATACGACAAAGTGCCGCAAATAGTTCTGTCTTTTCGACTGCAGAAACAGATAAAGCACGAATACGTTCGAATTCTTTGAAAGGCACATAGTACAATGTACCACTGACAGCTACCCCAACTTGATCACCCATAACTAACTCCTAAAACCGTAAATATTGAACGTACTACGCTTTTATACACGCAACCCGCTACTGAAAATAAGAAAATTTATCTCGATATTTTTATTTCTGCTCTCGATCAATCAAATGTTCAGCAATATAAAAATCAACCAGGTTATCAATATCAACAGCCCTTTCTTGAGGAATGACATGATGTCGGACCAAATCTCCAGTAAGGGAATCAGTATCAAAGATAACTTGAGTTCTAAATGCAATAATGTTTGCTCGAAAATATGCCGGTTGATAATTCTGCCTTGCAATCGGCGTCACTTCACGTCCTGAATCACTGAAATATGTTACTAATTTTGTCCCACCAGCATCATCATCAACAAGCTTTAGCGCCTTTAGTGGATGTTGCCGTGCCTCAGCAATAACAACTGCTGAATCAGCCAATGGATCGTTTTTTAGTAGACTTACTACAGCATCCACATCTTCAGATGTCTGAAGTGGAACTGTCGCCATCATTCGAACAACAATATCAGGACGATAGTTTTCACGTTCATCTAACCATTCCAGCATGTGGCGCACATAATCTACTTCCGCTGATTTATCCTTGGCTAGTTCTGCCGGGCGTAAATAAGGAACTTCCGCTCCATGTTCCTTCGCTACCTTTGCATACTCTTCTGAATCAGTAGAAACAACAAGTCGATTGATGCTGTCTGACTGCTTAGCCGCCGAAAGAATCCAACCAACCAAGGGCTTGCCAAACAAGTCACGAATATTTTTATTAACCACCCCTTTCGATCCAGAACGTATGCCGACAATACCGAGCACTTTAAGTTCGTTTTCAACCATCAACAACCTACCTTAATAATTACTTGTGCATTCAGGAATTAACCTGAGTCTGAATACGCGAATAACAATGTTCCATAGCAGGTAACTTCAATCCATGTGATACTCCAAGACGGAGTGGCTCCCCAAGAATCGACTCAACCTCAGAAACTCTTCCTGCTTTGACATCTCTTTGCATTGAAGTTGTTAAAGATTCGGGTAGATTGTCAATCTGACGCATAACATCGACAGCTGCTAATTTTACATTCTGACTCTGTGCAATTAGACAGAGCTCATTTACTAAATTCTTCAACAACTCCCGTAATTGTTTATCCGTTCTGATGGAACCAACAGGATTTTGCGAATATGTTGTTAAAGTGGCTATTGCTGACAGCCGTACCAGTTTTTTCCAGATTACTTCATTTTCATTAGCACCGATTGCAACAGATATACCAGCTTGCTGAAGAATGGATGCTAAGTCAGTTAGTTTTTTTTGGTTAACATCAACATCTGATGCAATCTCCATATGTGGAACCATCTGTGATTTATGAAGAACTGACCGATCATCATCAAGGTATACCTCAACTGCTCCAATCATTCCAACTACAACTTGAGGACCAATCACTTTTCTAATGAGCTCTCGATGACCTATACCATTTAACAATGTCACAACTGCAGTATCAGAACCAATATATTCAGAAATATTCTTAATGGATGACTCTAATGCAGGTGACTTAACAGTAATAAAAACAACATCAAGATTGGATGAAGAACTCCCACTACAATTTGGATGAGCAATAAAATCACCAAAAACATCACTTTTTACACAAATACCCTGTTGACGAATTGAGTCTAATGTTTGCGCTCGGCTAAAACAGCTAACTTTATAGCCTGATCTTGATAGTAATGCAGCCAACAATCCACCAATTGCACCTACTCCCAGCACTCCGATTTTCATTGGTTTTAAGTCTTCGGCCATTTGTATTTCTCAAGTGCCTTCTCATTAATATTAGTACCCCAGCCCGGAGCAGTAGAAAGCTTGAACTCACCATTTTCAATAATTGGTAGCTCAGTAAACAATTCATCTCTCCATGGCACATCATCTACATCAACTTCTGCAATTTTTAAATTTGGAACAACAGCACAAAGCTGCATGCTAATTAAAGTTGACAAGTGGCCATTATAATTATGAGGACAAATATTCATCTCATGAAGTTCGGCCATCTCTGCTATTCGTTTTGATTCAGAAAAACCGTTCCAGATCACATCAATAGCTACTGTATCCATCGCGTGATAAGAGAAATATGGCTGGTACTGTCGAACACCATACAAATTTTCACATGAAGTAATTGGAGTGCTTATCGAATCCTTAATTTGTCTTAGCGCAACAGGATCATAAGTATCAATTTCAAGCCACGAAAGATTGTACTGTTCAAGTAATCGACCAACTTTAATATATCCATCTGTCTTAAAATTAAAATTAAGGTCAAGTGCTATTTCTATATCATCACCTACTGCTGCACGAAGCGCTCCGATCCATTGATCAATAGACTTCAAGGTATGCATATCGGCATTTAGTTCCGGGCCGCCGGTACTCTTAAAAAAACCCGGCATATAAATATGGGGGTTATCGCCGAGAACTGCTATGTTAGTCTTTAACGATTTATATCCAGAAGCTTTCACCTCCTCGCCAAATAACTCAACATCATTGATAGTTGCTATTTGTGGTTTCTGCACCAACTCCCATGCACGCACTCTGCTAGTTCCACAATGTGACCAGTAAAGTGGAATAGTCTCTCTTATAGCACCACCAAATAAATCATAAACAGGAATACCAAGGTCCTTTGCCTTAACATCCCACAATGCATTCTCAATACCTCCAATAGCTTTTTGAATAATAGAACCAGGACTCTGCCTCGTTCTTGAATGCATGATGGAAAGAAGTTTTCCAATATTTCTTGGATCCTGATCAATCAATAGAGGTGACATGTCACGAACAACACCTTCCATACCTTGTGGTGAACCATGAGAATCCGTACATTCGCTCCAGCCAATAAGACCTTCATCAGTTGTAATTTTCACGAATGACCATGGGCGCCATCCGGCATCAGCATGGAGCATCTCAACTTTTGAAATCTTCACTTAAATACCTTTTTCATCCATCTATTAATTATTTTATCAATTCATCTCTTGTCAGAAATGTAATATTTTTCAGCTCGGAATAAACATCTAAAGCCTCTATACCGGGTTCGCGCGTGCCATTACTTGAAGCGCCAAAACCACCAAAAGGCATATGCGGTTCGCTACCGAAAGTACCAAGATTAATGTTAGCGACACCAGCTTTCACACGTTGAGCGAACCACATAGCAGCATCGACATTTCGAGTATGAATAGCTGCTGTAAGGCCATATTCTGAAGAGTTGGCCAGTATGAGTGCATCAGGAAGATCTTCGACCGGATGTAAAGTCGCTACAGGACCAAAGACTTCCTTGCAACTCAGTTCTGCTGACCGTTTCAAACCTTCAATTACTGTTGGCTGGACATAATAGCCATTAGCCAATTCCGGGTCGGAGGGTTCATTACCACCACAGAGTACTTCCCCACCTTCAGCTTTTGCTCTTTCGATAGCATTAAGAATATTCGTTTGCTGACGTTTGTTAATGACAGGCCCAAGATCGCTATCAGCACTAATGCCTAAATTTAAGCTCTTGGCCTTAGTGATTAGCTTGTCTCGGAACTCATCATAGACGTCTTTAAATACCAGAATCCGACTGCCCGCTGCACATCGTTGACCAGCATTACTAAAAGCAGAAAGTGAAGCCCAATGAACTGCTTGCTCTAAATCTGCATCATCGCAGACAACAAAGGGATTCTTACCGCCCAATTCAAGGGAAACGCGAGCTAAACGACGACCACCTGTTTCAGCTATCCAACGTCCTACACTGGTTGAACCGGTAAAACTTATGACCGCTACTCGCGCGTCTCCAACAAGTGCTGCACCTGCGGTTTGTCCTCGGCCCTGTACGACATTGAAAACACCATTAGGTAAGCCAGCATCTTTAACAAGCTGCGCGAATAAATTTGCGATGCACGGGGAATCTTCAGCTGCTTTCATGACAACAGTGTTGCCACAAATAAGCGCTGGAAAAGTTTTCCATGCGATATTTGCTATGGGAGTGTTTGCTGGGACAATTAGGCCTGCTATACCATGTGGTTGCCTAATGGTATGACTATATTTACCCGAGGTACCGGATGTCAACGAGCGACCATATAAGCGCATGCCTTCCCCAGCAAAATATTCTGCCTGTAGTATCGCGGCACCGACTTCGCCTTTTGCGTCCTGAGGTGGCTTGCCAGTTTCAATTGCAATGCAATCAGCAAGTTCATTTGATCTTTGCTTCATCAAAGTAACAATATCAGCCAATATCTGGCCTCGTCTAACAGGCGTTAGTTCAGACCATGCAGAAAAAGCATCACTTGCAGCAGAGATTGCACTTTGTGTGTCCGACGCGGATGAATCGGCAACACAACAATGAAGCTCACCCGAGTGCGGATTAAATTTCTCCAGCCAAGTATCATTTTCAGGCTGCACTTCATGTCCGTTAATCCAGTTCGGAATGTTAGTATTGTTTTTCATTAAATTGCTGTCCAACCTCCATCAATTACCAAATTTGCACCAGTCATATAACGTGATGCTTCGCTCGCAAGGAAAAGTACAGAACCATTGTATTCTTCAACATTAGCCATGCGCCCTATAGGTATTCGACTACAATATACATCAAGAAAGTCCTGTTCCTGGTTATTAAAAACACCGGCTATCGTTAATGAGTTAACACGTACATTCTGTTTACCCCAATACGTTGAAAGATAACGAGTCAAATTTAATATTCCTGATTTTGATGCTGAATATGCTACCGGCTTAAAGAAAACCTCACCACGTTTACGACGAAATTCATAAAGATTCTGATCTGGCGATACCACACCATAAATTGATGCAACATTGATAATCGATCCGTTGCCAGCATCAGCCATTACTGCACCAAAAACCTGGCAACAAAGATATACCCCCTTAAGATTGACATCGATTACCTTGTCCCATGACTCTTCTGGGTAGTCTTCAAAGGGACCATTTTCTTCAGGCGGGGAAGAAGGAGGAGAATCGATGGCGGCATTGTTAATTAAGACTGTTGGTATTCCAAAACGGCCCTCTACTTCACTTAAAGTCTTCTGCAATGATGCCTTGTTAGTAACATCGGCAGTGCAAAACAAATAGGTACTGGGGTATTGCGTAGTTAACGAATTATTTTCAAGAGGTGGCTGGACATCCAGTCCAACTACACGAGCACCACGCTCAAGAAAGTTCCGGGCGTATTCACCACCCAACTGACCAGAAACGCCTGTAATGAGAACGATTTCCTGGCTAACATCAAAAAGTGCATCTATGGTCATTACTCAGTTCCATGTTGGTTGCCATTTCTGGCTTGAAAAATAAGATCGCATACTTCACGCACTGCACCGAAACCACCTGGCTTTTCGGTTCGAAAAAGCACGTACGGGTATACTTCTGGGTAGGCATCTGCCACCGCAATAGGCAAGCCGATGGATTTGAATGCAGGAATATCATTGATATCGTTGCCGACAAACATTGTATGTTCGGGTTCTATACCAAGCTCGATACAAGTTTGGAGTATTGTCGCAGCTTTATCTTTAATACCCTGCTTACAGGACATCTTCAATTTTTTGGAGCGTGCTGTAACCACAGGATTAGTTTCTGTGGAGATAATAAAGGTTTGCACTCCTATACTTTGAAGTCTGGAAATCCCCAGCCCATCGCTACGCCAGCAGCGCACCGATTCGATACCGTCTTGAGTGACATAGACAGTGTTATCGGTAAAAACACCATCGAAGTCAAATGCAATCAACTTAACAGTGGAAAGTAATTCATTGCTAATCATTTGCTAATCAACTTTCGAGGTCGGCATACTGTATTGCCTCTCCTTCAGCAACAACCTTCTTTACTACACGACCGAGCACTTGATTCGACTCACGTACCGGTATGTATTGTGAATTAAAGATGCGTCCAGACAAGTTGTCCAAGGTCAATTTATCACCCGCCTGAATGTCAGTATTGGCGATCAATGATTTACCGAGTTTCTGGAATACAAACTCATTCCCAAGATCATCGTCGACTTTGGGAGGCATCATGTGACGGATACGTTTGATGTCTCGCACAAACTTTCGGAAACCTTCGGGTTCAAGGGCAAAACTATGATCAGTTCCTTTCGAGGCTCGATTAAGTGTAACGTGCTTTTCAAATACGCGAGCACCTTTTAGATAAGCCGCAGGTCCAGACAGAGTACCATTGAAATGGTCAGATGAACCAATCGTGCACTCTGGAAATTCCTTGATCAACAGCTCAATATTATCCAAACCTAGCCTATTGTATTCGCAGGGATATTCGGAAACACAATGAAGAACAGCCACTTCATCATGATGATTAAGTAGTACTTCTACGCTGGACCGAATCTGGTCTGCTTTTCCACCACCGACACTCATAACTACGGGCTTACCCAAACTTGCAATGCGATGTATAAAAGGTAAGTTACCTAAATCAAATGATGCAATTTTTAAAATATCAACATCAATTTGTTCGAGAAGCTCCAAGCTAGGTTCATCAAAAGGAGTCGACATAAATTTAACACCATGTTTGACACAGTCTTCTTTTAGGATGGGGAGCCATTCAGGTTTAAGTTCAAGTTTTTCACGATGTGCACCATAGGTTTTGGCAAATGCATTTTCACTGGCATAATCCGCCTCATAGGCATCTTTGGAAAAAAGATATTTGTTATTCCGCGTCTGGAATTTCACTGCATCTGCACCTTCAAAAGCAAAGATACGAATATACTCCTTCGCAAGTTCCAAATCACCCTGGTGATTTTGACCAACCTCAGCAATCACAAATGGTGACTCTTCTAAATCTAATTCGCGAAACATGCTTTCTCCTTTACTTAATTAAATACAGTGTGCACTTCATATAGATTTTTATCTAAGTTAATGCACCAACAATTTCATTATATGAACCACTTTGCTTTATTTTCCCTTCTTCAATTTCAATCACCTGATTGCAATTTTTCAGGGTAGTAAGGCGATGAGCGACAATAATGATAGTAAGATCATCACCCAGGCTTTCGATAGCCTGCATTACTGCTAATTCAGTATCATTGTCCAACGCACTAGTGGCTTCATCAAATACGATAACATCTGCCTGCTTATAGAGTGCACGAGCTATACCGATACGCTGGCGCTGACCACCTGACAGACGTACACCTCTTTCTCCAACAAGAGTATTGTACTGCTTCTCCCATGACTCAATGGTTTTAGAAATGTGAGCCTTTTGTGCAGCTTGCCTCATACGCTCATTGTCAATTTCCTCTGGTGGCACACCAAATGCAATGTTCTCAGCAATAGAAGTATCAGTTAAAAAAATAGCTTGTGGTACATGAGCAATATGCGCTTGCCAGGCTCGATGATTCTCTTGAGTGATAATCTCACCATCAATAGCTAAAGTACCTACGGTAGGATGAAGTAAGCCCATAATGATATCTAGCAATGTGCTTTTACCACTACCAGTCGTACCCATAAAACCAATTCGACCGCCTTTGGGAAGTGTGAGCTCTAGCTCCTGTAAAACCCATGGTGACTGAGAAGCATAGCTAAATGAAAGTTTGTTTAGCGTAATATGATGATTAAATGGCATGGGGCTAGGTAATGGCTCATTCGCATGGAAAGGCAGTGGCTGTTCTAGAAGATCCAGCACATCAGTTAAAGATACCTTACCAGCCCGCATAGCCGTCCAGCTTGAATAGGCTTGTTGCAACACAGGTAACATACGTTGTGCACCAAGTGCCAGAGCACCCAGCACAGGAATGGCACTATTAATACCAGCTGTTCGATCAGCCAAGAAAAAAGCTAAAGTTGCAATGAGTACCATGCCAAGCGCCTCGATTACATAACGTGGGCTGTTTCCAATGATCTGGATATTGGCTTGGGCATGCCGTAGCTGTTGATCGGCATTACGATAAATTTTACAGTAGGTCGCTTGCGTACCATCGATCAATACATCCCGAATACCTCCCAGGCCTTCCTGCAATGCTTTAATCACTTGATTCTGTTCACTACTAATTAATTGACTATCTCGAGCAAGTTGCTTTTTAGTAACGAGAATAACTAGTGCATAGATAGCACTAAACCCAGCAAATGCAGTAAGAGCAACAATAGGATCAATAGCAACCAAAGCTATTAAAATAGAAAGTAACATTAATGTAGAGCTAATAATAATCAAAGTTGGCATAATCGTGTATGCCACTACACTTTTAGCCTTACCAGAAATACCCGCGATCACTTCACTGCTATTTCGCGCCACGTGTACTGCATAGGGTTGATAAAGTGTACGTTGATATATACTGATACTTATATCTGATCCGATTGCATACCCAAGCCTTGTTTGTGTCCACAACAAAGTTAAACGCATGCTACCAGAAAGGAGTACTGCAATAGCAAAAACCATGGTTAGAGGTAAAAGTAATTGTTTTGGTTCAGTATAATTTAATAGCTCGATAAGCGGTTGAACAAGGTGATGTTCAAATACCAGCTCAGGAGCCGTAAGCACTCCTAGAAAAGGCAACACAGCACCAATACTTATCACTTCGGCGAATGACGCTAATATCATTAGCAGAAGCAGGAAACCAAACTGTATTCGACGTCGTGGGTTAATATGAAACCATAAGCGTCGCAAAAGTTGGTTCGATGAATCAATCATTATTTTCCACTATGACTTTTCAAGAAATCCTGATATGCAAAAGCAAGCCCGTCATCTAATTTTACCTTTGGGTGCCAACCTAAATTATTCAATCGATTACTATCCATCAGCTTTCTTGGCGTACCATCTGGTTTAGTCGTATCAAACTCTATTTGTCCACTATACCCAATTACTTTCCCAATTGTTTTTGCAAGATCAGCGATAGTTAAGTCCTGGCCACTTCCAACATTAATATGGCTAAGCATTGGTTGTGTATGTTTTTGATATATTTCCTTCGATAGATTCATCACATAAACTGACGCAGCCGCCATATCATCAACATTCAGGAATTCTCTAAGTGGTTTACCTGAGCCCCAAATACTTACACTTGGAGAATTACTGACCTTTGCCTCATGAAAACGTCGTATCATTGCAGGAATAACATGGGAATTTTCTGGATGATAATTATCACCTTGTCCATAAAGATTTGTAGGCATAACACTCCTATAGTCAACACCATGAGATTCCCCATATTGACGATTATAACTCTCACAAAGTTTAATGCCTGCAATCTTTGCCACAGCATAAGGTTCATTCGTTGGTTCCAATGGACTAGTAAGTAACGCGTCTTCACTCATTGGTTGTGGTGCTAGTTTGGGATATATGCAACTAGATCCTAGAAATAAGAGTTTCTTAACTCCGTTTGTAAATGCAGCATCAATAACATTTGCTTGAACCATTAAGTTGTCATAAATAAATTCAGCTGGATAGGTATTATTAGCATATATCCCTCCAACTTTAGCTGCTGCAAGGTAAACCTGGTCAGGCTTTTCAGAATTAAAAAAATCTCTAACAGCTAACTGATTAGTAAGTTCAAGTTCTGCATGAGTTCGAGTTACAAAATTTGTCTGACCTTGCTGTTGTAAGGTTCTCATAATTGCTGAACCAACCATCCCACGATGACCAGCAATATATATTTTCGGCTGATTTTTCATATTGTATTTTCTTCTAGTGTTAGTTATTTAAAACACGCTACCGCCATACCGTGCATATAAGCAAGTACAAAAATCTTATTAGAAATGTACTTCCCAGTACATGCAAAATAATTAATTTAAACTATTTCCAACTCATGAATACCCAGAATCACTTGTGTATTCTTCCCAACAATATCCAAGAGAACAGATACACGATCTGCACTTTTCATTTGCTTGTAAATTGCTTTATAACCTTCAAAAGCACCATCTATAATATCGACTTTATCACCAGGCTTTAATTCTTTTTCTTCAATTATTTGTAGCCCTAGCTCATTTTCATTTTTATTTAGTTTATCAACTATATAATCGGGCACTACTGCAGGCAATCCACCAAACTGAACCATACCAGCGACACCAATAGTTGAGCGAATTGGAGCCCAGTTATCTGTTTCTTTATCAAGCGAGATAAATAAATAACGAGGAAAAAAAACATTTGTGCGTTTAATACTTTTTCCGTTTCTTCGTGTAGACGTTTGCGTAAGCGGCAAATAGGTTTCATAACCTTGTCGTAACAAATTTTCTTGTGCTTTAAATTCAGACTGAGACTTGGTTAGCACCAAATACCAAGAACGTTTGTTATTGTTTTTGTTAAAAGTCACTATCTTTCATCTCAATATCTTTGAGCTCATCAGCTTCCACTTTTAAACTTTCAATTTCTTGCTTAATGCTTTCATATTCTTTTAATTTTTTATGCAAAAACCGATATGTAACTGCAGCTTTTTCTTCTATTCCTCTGGGGGTTAGGAAATAGATATATGCACTTTTCTTTTTGTTCTTATAAAAATTTTGTAATTTTATAAATCCTTTATCAATTAATGCCTTTAGGCAATAATTTGTTTTCCCAAGACTAACGCCCATTTTTTGAGCAATCTCGCGCTGACTCAAATTAGGTTCATCCTCAATGAGCTTAAGTAGTTTATAAGTAATTTCATCTTTCAATCGAACTGTTCCTATTGTACGTTCAACACTTGAACAATAACAAATAAAATCTATAAAGTTCAAGAGTTTATTGAAAATTCTTAAGTTTTTACAATTTGTAACAAAAGGGGAAAGGTGGATAATGCAACAATGAAATATTTTTTTTGTACTAAATTTTTTACTTATTATAATTTTATTCAATATGTAAACCTCCCTGTTTTAGTGACACCCTAAATTAGAGTTTCCTGTTGTTTATGAACGGCCAGATACTCCCAGGGAGTCAGGTCTTTCAGTAAGTCATGGGGGCGTTCTTGGTTGTATTCCCTGTTCCAGTTTTCGGTAATCTCTCTGACTTCATTGAGTGTTTTAAAGACATACATATTTAAAATTTCATCTCGATAAGTCCGGTTAAACCGTTCGACATACGAATTTTGAGTTGGGGTGCCTGGCTTAATAAATTCCCGTTTAATATTATGTTCCTCCGCCCACTCAGCAAGTATGGTTGAAATAAACTCTGGTCCATTATCCATCCCTAGTTGTTTGGGATAACCTCGCCAAGCTACGATGCGTTCTAATACCCTGATAACACTCGGAGGCTTCCATGCCACCATATTTTGATTTCCAGTTGTAATAGGTGGCATCAGCAATACCGTATTCACGGCACACATCTTTGACTTTTTTACCTTGTTCTACTTCTTTTAAGATCTTGACGATCTGCGTTTCTGAGTAACGTGATTTTTTCATTATTGTTCTCCTATTGCTTAGTTTAATGCGGAGAACTCTAATTGGCTATGTCACTATTTTAGGGGATAGTTACATGGTTACATGGTTACATGGTTACATGGTTACATGGTTACATGGTTACATGGTTACATGGTTACATGGTTACATGGTTACATGGTTACATGGTTACATGGTTACATGGTTACATGGTTACATGGTTACAT
>Ga0316207_10000819_pt1 | contig 43980 bp, 50 predicted proteins | sample 6weekpyrite_MG_FD_204943 | JGI IMG/M metagenome (GOLD analysis project Ga0316207, IMG submission 204943) | Microbial mat bacterial communities from mineral coupon in-situ incubated in ocean water Damariscotta River, Maine, United States -... | ecosystem: Environmental > Aquatic > Marine >... | reverse complement strand
CGCAATGACAGGCACCGGACTAAACCAGGGGTTCCCTGGACTGACTATTGATCACGGCATTACGTAGAGGCCAGGTGCACAGGAAAAAGGAGTACTGCCTTCTACAGGGGCATTAATCTAGCGCAACGCAGGTCTTCTGGCGATGCCATTGAATGGTATGCCAGCCACGAACAGATGGGAATGCAGCCCGTCGACATAACAGAGATTAAAGCCGGTGATATGGTTACCTTGCAGGGTGGAAAGTGGGGGCATATAGCGCTTGTCAGCGAGGTGGGAAACAGAGATTTCAATCTGCTATCACAGAATTTATTTAATGACGCAAGAGACCTGAAGCTGGCGATCGGTTATGCCGACGTAAGCAATATTATCTGTAACCAGATCGGCGCAGAATTTTCCATCGAGGGCTTTTTGCGCCTGCCATAAAGGCTATCTGCAAACTAAAAAATCTCATGGGGTCAAAATCAGAAAATACATTGCCAAAGCCTCGGCCGACTCTTTCTGTTCTATTTCATCGTCATCTCATTGATATCGATAACCATCCCTGCTCTATATTTATTGTTATCCCCAGGGTCTGCCAGCACCTTATACAGTGTCACTGGTGACGTGATAACCGCCGGCTTCAGGATTGTCGACTTCAAATCTGTGTTGCCAGCGGGAGCTGCAGAGCACCCCATTCTCTTCATCTTCCTGCTGATGTTTGTGCCGGGCTTTATTATGTTGATCATCAATATGATCCTTGAAGCCGTAGTCATCTCCAGGATCATTCGACCGGCGATGGAGATTCACCTGTCAGACGGGGCAGTGTTCGATCCCGCCTATGGCCTGAAAAAAACACCCCATATTCTCTTTCGTCTGATCAACACGAGCCATTTTGATGTTTACGATGTCAGCCTCAAAGCATTTCTGACCATCAGAAATGATGATCCAGACAATGCCGATATCAGCATGGTGTTCTACTTAGCCGTCCCCTATCTGGATCCAATGGAAGTACCAGTGCTGCGCACCAACAACCCATGGATTGTCGCCACACCTGCCGCCACTGCTTTCGAAAACTCCATCATTCATGACTACCCGCTTAATCTTCATAAAAAAGAAGCTAGCCATAAAGGTAAGCGCCAACCTGAGCTACTGGTCTCAGGCATCGAAAATGCGGCTTCATCATCATTTCTATCCGCCTTTACCATCAATCTTGAGCCGGAAGGAGAACACCCATTTACCTGCGGTCGATTTAAATCACTGCCCTGTCATATGAAAAAGCACGCGTTGAAGAATGTCCATGTGCATAATTCTAACTCGGAGGATCAGGCGTTAGGTAAAGGCTGTCAGTTTGAACCCAATGTCACTTCAAGCAGAAAAAGGACGAGGTTACGGATCAAGCCCTGATAGAGAGCTCCCCCATAACGAAATAACCGGTGATGGTTTACGGGTAAGGCCACCAGAAGGTTAACTAGTTAACCGCTAACGCGTGCGATCGGCATGCGCCTCCCGAGCGTCAGCGCCACGGCCAGCCCGAGAGCGGTGCCTGCAGACCGTGCTTCGCAACCGACCACGATACAGGTACGATCAGAAAAGGGGCCATCAGGACCAGCGCCCAGCAGGTCACCTGCCAGCACCAGCCCACTGCCGAGCAGACTTGCACACCAGCAGCTGACAGAAGGACTTTGACGCAGCGTTAGCACGCCAACCACAGCGGTCATCATCGGTAGTATCGCCATGATCACCGTACTGTGCGCCGAGGAGAGCAGTTGCAGTGCGGTCGCCCTTCATGGATGCTGCTTAATGTTGCCTCCTGCCATGAACAGAAGATGACTGCTTTTCTGGAAAAACATCTCGCACAGTCATAACACCGCCCCGTTTTTAATCAAACCTTCCATTCCAAATCCAACCTGGTGCAATGCTTAACCCTCAGCATTCCCCAATGAATTAAGCAGAAAAATCGGAATTTTTCTATTTTAAGATTTATGGTCAACTGAGCAGTAATTAAGGAGCCTCTGACTAATGTCATTGCGAGCAAAGCGCGGTAATCTCAACGCTATAGCTTCGTCGCACCGCTTCTCGTACCACAGGGGACTTGCTTCGGTTGCCTGGCAATTAATCAGAGGCTCCTTAACTACTGCCCGGTTTCGTTCGTACCTGAACCGAACATAAAGCATCGAGAAACAGATCTGGAGATGAAGGCGTGAAGGTATTAATTTTTATTGGTGTTACTTTTTTTTCATTATTAGGCTGGTTATTTATAACAGCATCAACATCAACATAGCCATTAGTCAGACAGGCAAGGAAGCCTGCTACCTTTTCCTTTTAAGATTTAGATTTACCGTCACAAGCAGGCTTAGAATGAGCTGTTAATCCAGGTTGAGCTGAGTGCTGGTTAGTGAAGCCCAGCACAGACCGCGAACAATGTTGCCCTTCGTGCCTCAGCCCGACCTACTCGCAGAAATAGCAGCGATGGGCCCTGTATCTTCAAATGGTCAGGCCTCTGGTACCTTCTTTTGATTCAGAAAAGGTTAGCGCCTTCTTTTCTTCTCACAACTGCCATTGTTACGCCTTTTCCTGCACAACATATCTAGTCTACCGGGAGCTCCACTCATCGCCCATATCTTGAAAGAATAGTAGAATTTGCTTGAATCCTGCAATGGTTTCCCTGTTTAATAGGTGGGCAGCTAACGAGAACAGGAATTTCAAATATGGCTTTAGATCAACTCGAGGCATTTTTAAAGAAAATGCAGTCTGAACCAGCACTTAAAAATGAGGTGCTCGCTGCATCAACTGCAGATGATGTTGCGCGAATAGCGCTAAAGCTTGGTTTTGAATTTTCAGGCGATGAATTATTGAGAATGTCAGGTAAGAAAGTTGGCAAGGTTACTGTTAAAAAAAACGATATTCCTGGAGAATACAATTAAATGCTTTTTGAATATCTGCTTGTACAAGCATAGGAAGACTAAACGCCGTCCTTGCCTCAGATCAAGAGTATCTTGAACCAAATGAATAATTCTACAAAAACAAAGTAAATCATTTTTTAAGCGAGCCCTAAGCTCAGTGCTCACTTTCGGGTCACCTCCAGCGATTTCTAATGCAGCGCGAAGCGTTTTGGGTATGAATTCGAGACGCCGGCCAGGCAACACCATTCCGGTCGTTCTTTCCGTACCGCATCCCGGTGGTCGCAGTTTGTGACCATGGCGATGGCACAACTGTCGCGCCGAAATCGCCTGCGCGATATTGTTGACAACATCTCAGCACAAACCCATCGCCTTTATCATCTCGGCAGCACAAAGCTATCTCGCTCAGTCCTGCCCCGCATCAATAACAATAAGCCATATGAGCTGTACGAAGCCTTGTTTGGGAAGCTGTTACCACGCTGCCATGGCGCAACACCTGGCCATGACTTTCGTTTCAACCACCCGTTTTATTCACTGGATGCCTCGACGATTGATTTATGTCTGTCAGTTTTCCCGTGGGCCGATTTCCGCACCACCCGGGGTGCGATAAAACGCCATGTTGGATTGAACCATGCAGGGTACCTGCCTGAGTTTGTTACCGTGACAGAAGGAAAAAACAGGATATCGCTGTGGGACGCACGCGCTGGACTTCCCGAAGGGCAGTATCGTCGCAATCGATAAAGGTTATACAGAACCTGAAAATCAAACCTCTTGTTGGCACGAGCAAGAATGCCGTCATGACACAGGTATGGGTTGCCTTGTGTGTCTATTTACCACCGGCTTACCTCAGGTTTCAGTCGAAGTTACAGAAAAGCGCGCAACAGATTCTGCGGTTATTACAGTTGAATTTGTTTGAAAAACGAGACCTGGTGGCCCTGCTGAGGGGTGATCCTCCATGCAGCAAACAACTCAACATCAATCAGGTGGTGTTGCTGTGAAAGGTAACGGGGCAGCAGTGATTTATTCTAGAAGCCCCCAGGTGAAGTGCAGACCAAAATCAGGCGTGTTATCGAAATTAAGAAGGTTTTCAGTTAAACCAAAACCTATGATGCCTGCCGAGGTGTCCCATTTTAATCCCGCCGTCAATTGAAATTCCAGATCGCTCAGCTCCGAGTCGACGATGGCGCGGTATGGGTGCTCTGCAAATAGTACTTGCACGAAGGAGCGGGTACTCGTCCAGCGCTTGAGCCGGTGTAGCCAACTGATATTGACGAAAGGCAAGTTGGGCGGTCGGAAATCGGTTTGTTCGAATTTTCCGGGAAACACTGTGCCTAAATTTATAATCCATGCATCTCTGGCATAGCGCCTGTCGACGGTAAGTTGATAGCCTAAATCCCAGCTACCTGTCGACAGAAATTTTTCTTCGTCCATCAGTGGGACTTTAATGCCAAGTTCCAGATTGCTACGCCATTTATGCACGAACTCTGGCAATGCAAAACGCAGGAATATGTTTGGGTCACTTAAGCCGCCGCTAGACGGCCGGTCGAGCAGGACGACATCCTGACCTCCATCCCGGCCGAGAACCACCTGTACGCGATTGTCTAAAACGTAGTCTCTGCCTGCCTGGCCGACACCGACAGCGTCATGAAAATCGAAGATAACTTCATCGAGAGAACGCCCCCCATAGTGAATATAGTTAATCCCTGCTCCCAGGTCGATTCGTTCCGTGAGCCCCCAGTGGGCGGCGAACTCCAGTATGCCGAACTCCCCGTCGATGTAATAGGCCTGCCCCTGTGGAAGCCCCAGGATAAAGTCGACATCCGTACTGTCCAATGGCCGCCGGGTATTACCACGACTCTGCTTCAGGTAGGCCTCTACCTCCTGGCTGGATTGAAAGTTGTTGATAATGGAATAATGAAATTCCACCGCGGAATGGTCCTGGCCGAGCGGTGAGGCAGGTGCCGGAGCAAAACCCAGCACCAGGAAACTGGGGAAGGTATAGTCCCGAATACGGAAAGGCGCGCCCATTGGATCTTCGATAAGAGGTATATGCCGGGCGTTGGCTATGCCCGCGACGGTAGATAGCCAGATGACGCTGAGTAGCCATAAAATCTTCCTATGTCTCTTAGTTAACATTTGCCACCAGGAGGATATTTGGGACTGGATGTTTAGAAACTATAGTAGCGTACTGTAACGAATATGTCCTCCTGCCGCTGAATAGCTACCAACACCAGCTTTCATCGACTGAATCAGCAATGTGATGATTGATAGCGGTTGAGTTACCTGCTTCATTGTTCATTCCTGATTAAAAACAGGATGATTCTTATAGTGCCGAGATTGCCGCACTTTGCTCGCACCACAACGGCACTTCCTGTAGTCGCAATGACAGATGGTGTAGTTAATCAGAGACGCCATAAGCTGGTTATGTTTACTTTTGGTGCTTAAATTTCTCATGCAGTTGCAGCCTCACACCGTAAATTACCGGCAATACCAGCAGGCAGAGAAGCGTAACGGTGACCATGCCACCCACCATCGGTGCGGCGATACGCTGCATCACTTCGGAACCGGTGCCGCTGCTCCACATGGTGGGCAGAAGACCGGCGATGATAGCTGTGGCAGTCATCGCGATGGGGTGCACATGTTCTGAGGTACCGCGATGCACGGCGGTCATGATATCGGCCACCTCTATACGGCCATTCTCCTCGCGGCGGCGCGCCACCCCCTGGTCAATAAAGGAGAGCACCAGCACACCAACCTCCGCCGCCCTCCCACCAGCGCGATAAAGCCCACCGCCACAGAGAGGTTGAAGCCGAGCAGGTAGACCAGCCAGAAGCTGCCGATCAAGCCAAACGGGATCGACAGCATCACCACCAGTGGCGCGGTGATGCTGCGGCAGTTGAAATAGAGCAGCAGGAAGATCACCAGCAACGTAGCGAGTACCACGATGCACAGACGCTCCGCCCTCCGCTGCATATACTCGAACTGGCTAAACCACACCACAGGGTATAGCCTGCGGGAATGGTTACCTGACTGGCCACCACCTCTTTGGCCTGCACCACATAACCATTGATGTCCGAGGTCCTGATATCGACATAGACCCAGGCGTTGGGGCGGGAGTTTTCGCTTCTGATCGCGGATGTCTTGATACCGGTGGAGAGCATGTCGATACGCGTCGTGATCGGCATGGTCCAGGCGTTGGCCAGCCCTGGGAATTTAATCGCCGCATCCATTTCGTCCATCAACTGCCTGGCGCATGATGGTGTGGTCGATTTAAACTGAAAACGAAGACCCACACCCACAGGTTGTCGTCGCATTCGGATTACGGATCACAAACTGCGCCCCTTCGATGCTCTCGGAATAGTCGATCTCGGCTCCACTCAGGTATTGAAAGCTCATCGGGTCGACCAGCAGCGTGACACCGCCGTTCTCGATCTCAGTATCTCCGTCATTGACACTCTCATCAAAGGTAAAGCCGTACTGGAAACCCGAACAGCCGCCACCGGAGATAAAGACACGCAACTTCAATGCATCATTACCCTCTTCCTCGATCAGACTCTTCACCTTTGCCGCAGCACTATCGGTGAACTTCAACGAGGGGGGTGGGGGGGGCATCTCTGATGGGACAGCACTCATTTTTCAAACATTCCTTAAACATTAAGCACGGAGAATTGTTGTAATCCTACCATATCCTACTTTTTTAGTCAAGAATTTCACCCTTAAGGCTCCTCTTCCGTGGCCAGCTCTCGCATCTCCTGAACGGCTACAGGCTCCTGAAGCGGGGCTTTATCCTTCGCCGGCTCCTCAAGGTGGACAAGGTTGCCATTCACCTCGGCCCCCATCGACATCTCGATTCGATTGTAATAGACATTACCGGTTACCCGTGCGTGTGGTGCCAGCTCAGCGGTCTCCTGAACATGGATATCGCCGATCACCACCCCATTAACCACGATATATGGAACACGAATTTCGCCCTCGATCATGCCGTGCTCGCTGAGCACCAGCACCGCAGGACCACCCTCATCGGCAATCACATTGCCCTTGATCTTGCCATCGACATGCAGGCCACCGCTAAAGATCACATCTCCACGCAGCTCAGTCTGTTGTCCGATCAGGGTATCTACCTTTTCCGGCTTCTGCTTTCCACCACCCCACATAACGTTCTCCTCCGTAATATTCGTCTGTTATTCGGTCTGAATTATGACGTTATCAACAACCGTGATCAGCCTGCCAGCTCTGACCAGTTATAGATCCGTTCGATCGATTTCGGCTTTTTGCCACTCGACCTCGCCTCCACCTTTATCCTTAACGGCACAAACCCTTCAGGCAGCACAATATCTCCATCAAGCTCCTGAAAATATTTAAAACGAAACAACTCACCTTTGCTCGACTTCTTGGATATATCGGCATGGGGCAGTTCCACCTGGGTATTGCCCTGCAAGCCAATCAGCGTCAGGCGCACCCGTCCCTTGATCACTCGATTACTCTTCGCCAGCTGGTTCAGAATCAGGCGGTAACGATAGTTACCCTCACCACCATTATCCTCCAGCAGGAAGCTGAGGATTTGCAAACCACGCACCTGGTCCGACGAACCCACAATCCCGCGATAAAAGATCACCTCTTCGCGCAGCTCCAGCACCTCATTCTGCTGCTCTTTGAGCGAGGCCTCAACCTGGACATAGGCGTGGCGATCGATCTCGCGGGCCTGCTCATGAATCGCCTTTTGTGCCCTTAACTCAGTCACCTCATCTTCAAGCTGGCCGATCCGCTCCACCAGGCGCTCACGCTCACCACTTGCTGCAGCACCATCAAAACCGGCACGGCTACGCCCATAATCGAACAGCCACCAGCCACTCATCAACACCACCACCAGCAGCGCAAAAAGCCATAACGACTTTTTAACTGGATGATGGTGCTTGACGATTACATGCTTTGAGCCTTTAGTTGCCACTCATCAAATCCCACATTTTCAATTCGGGTTTCGCTCCTTCAAACGAGCAACATCAAACCGTTGCTTATCAAGGCATCAACGCAACGGCACTCAGCCCTGCACGCTCATCAAAGCCAAACATAATATTCATGTTCTGCAGCGCCTGCCCGGCCGCCCCCTTAACCAGGTTATCGATCACCGACAGCACCACCACGGTGTCACCACCTTGCGGACGCACCAGCGCGATGCGGCACATGTTGCTCCCCTTCACCGAACGGGTTTCGGGGTGCGCGCCATCGGGCATCACATCAACAAACGGCTCATCTTTGTAACGCTGTTCAAACAGCGCCTGCAGATCCGCGCCTCTATCACTCACATGCGCATAGAGTGTCGCATGAATCCCGCGGATCATCGGCGTCAAATGTGGCACAAAGGTGAGACCTACTTCACCGTTAGCGGCGATAGCTAGCCCTTGCTTAACTTCTGGCAGATGACGATGACCATCCACCGCGTAGGCACGCATGCTTTCGCTCGCCTCACACAGCAGCGTGCCGACACTCGCCTGCCGCCCGGCACCACTCACCCCGGACTTCACATCGGCGATCAGATTATCGGTTTGCGCCAGCCCGCCTTCTATCAGTGGCAGAAAACCTAGCTGTACAGCGGTCGGATAACAGCCGGGGTTCGCCACCAGCCGCGCCGTGCGGATCGTCTCACGGTTGACCTCCGGCAGCCCGTAGACCGCCTCGCCCAGCAACTCAGGCGAGGCGTGCACCATGCCGTACCACTGCTGCCACAACGCCACTTCCCTGATCCGAAAATCGGCCGCCAGGTCGATCACCCGCGTCCCCGCGTCCAGCAGTGCCGGCACCATCTTCATCGCGGTGCCGTTGGGTGTCGCAAAAAAGACCACATCGGCCGCCGCGAGCAGCTCTACCTGAGGCTCACTGAAGGCGAGTTCAATGTGACCACGCAGGTTGGGATAGATCTCAGCTACCGGCACACCCGCCTCAGAACGGGAGGTGACCGCCACGATTTCGACATTGGGATGATTCACCAGCAACCGCAGACACTCAACACCGGTATAACCGGTACCGCCCACCACCGCCACTCTGATCTTTTTATTGCTCATCACATGCACTGCCTATCGACTGTCCGACTGAATGCGGAAGAAAATTAGAGGGGCAATGATACGCGAAGGGGATGAGATAAAAAACCGGCATAGATCACAAACAGTACAGATCACTGCTGTGCCTTTTCACTATGCGGCACAAAGGCTCGCATCACGTAGGCCGCCACCGCGTCGATCTCATCACTACTCAACACCCCACGCCAGGCAGGCATCGTCGTCCCCGGCAACCCCTCTGCAATCACCTGCTGGAGGCGTTGATGATCCATCCCGGCCATCGCCTCGGCATCGGTCAGGTCTCGCGGATGGGGCTGTAGAAAACTGCCGATCCAGTTGCGCCCGGTGGCGGTTGCACCGTGACAAAAGGCACAGTTGGCCTGAAAGAGCTGCTCACCGAGCTGCTGTTGCGGCGTCAGCCCCTCCACCTGTGGCGCCACATCGTGGCGCGCAAACGGAGTGGCCGATGAAACCGCATCGATCTCCCGCCCCGCTTCACTACCCGTATCAGGTGAGTCACGCTCACCTGCCGTTTTATGGGAATAGCCTCCCCGCGGGAACGACACCGCGCGCGGATCCCACAGCTCACCCTCATCGATCACCTTCGAGCGATCATGACAGGTGACACAGGAGGTGAGAAACAGCTGCCTCCCCTCCCGCTGCACGGGCGTCAACTGCTCCCACGGGGTATCGAGTGCAATCTCACCCAATGCAAACGGGAAAGCGGGGGCGTAGCGTTCATGATCGTCCCAGCCATTTTCAGGGATGTGGTAACGGGTGTTGGTCGCATCACCCGCAATGAAGACCGCGCGCACATAGTCGACCACCGCCTCGATCTCGGCGCGGTTCAACACCGAAGCAAATGCCATCATCGCGCTGCCATCACGCCCTTCGGTGACCCTTGCAATCATCTCAGTACGCGACAGGTCGCTCAGTGACATCGCAGTGAAATCGCGCGGTTGCGGGTCGAGGTAGGTCGCAGCGAGCGTCTTCGCATTGCCGCTATAGCCGTGACAGAAGTAACAGTAGTTGTTGTAGACGTTGCGCCCGAAGGTGAGTCCAGGCGATAAGGACTCAGCCGAGACTACTCCGCTGTCGATGGGCTCTCCGTCGCCTGTGTGGTGCTGATAGCCGCCGACTTCCCCGCTTTCTCTACGGCCGGGACCGGTTCGTGCGTCACCGCTGCTGTCGGCTCGGCTTTTTTTTTCTGCTGGATAAAGGTCTGAAACACAAACTCGGTGACATCGGCAATCTGCTGATTATTGAGCACCTTACTCCACGACGGCATCACCGTGCCGGGCAGGCCGGCGGCAATGGCGCGAAACAGCGCAGGACGATTGAGTGTCTTGCGCGCACGCTGTCCCAGAAAGTTACGCGGGCGCGGTGTAATAAACGATGATCGCGGCCCATGACCATCGCCTCGCACCCCGTGACAGGTAAAACAGTTAGCCATATAGAACTCACGCCCCGCCACCACGTCCCCCACCAGCCCATGTGGCAACTGCAGCGACATATCGGACTCGACCATCGATGGCGGCGGCGGAGGGGGCGCATGACTCACCGGGGCTCGCTGATGCTGTCCCGCCTCCAGCGGCACGGCTCCCTGACCAGTGTGGCCACCGGCATGAGGATTGACCGAAACATCGGCGGCGCTTGCCGTAGAGCGCTTCGCAGCCGCGCCACCCACACGCATAAAATCCCCGCGAATATAATCCACCACACTGGCGATCTCCTGCGGCGAGAGACGCGAACTAAACGGCATCATCGCCGTACCGGGACGGCCATGCGTCACCGAACTGATCATCCGCTCACGGGTCAGCAACTGGCGCGCCTCGGTGGAGGTGAAATCACGTGGTGGCGGATTGAGCCCATTCTGCGTCCAGGTGGCACCACTGCCCTGATCACCGTGGCAGGCAGAGCAGTTACGTTTATAGATATCGCGCCCACGACTCCCGGCCTGCTTACTGGTATTGAGCACAGGTGTCACCGCCACCGGCACGGCACTCACTGCATGCTGGTTCGACTCGCGCATAAATGAACTGCGCACATAATCAACCACCCCGGCGATCTGCGCCGCTGTCAGGCGTCCTTCCCACCCCACCATCGCAGTGTTGGGGCGCCCAAGGGTCACCGAGTTGATCATGCGGTCGCGATCCAGCTCCTGCCACGCTTCGGCAGTGGTAAAATTGCGTGGTGGCGGACGCAGGCCGTGTTGCGCACGACTCTTACCGTCCCCCTTGTCGCCATGGCACGCCGAGCAGTGCTGACGATAGAGCGGTTCGAATTCAGCAAATGGCGAGACAGCAACAGGGAGGGCAGTGGGCTGTGTAGTACTCGCCCCTGTCATCCCCGGCATCGCCTGAACCGTGGCGGGAGCAGTCAGCACTGCAGCCACCACGCCAGCGACAACCGGCAGATATCCCTTAAAAAATTTCAGTGCATTATTGATCACATTCATAGCTGCGTATTGTGACGCAAAACAAATAGTTGCGCCACGCCAATGATAGCTTTATTCTAGCTCGGTAAGTAGGCAGCCAAGACTGCAAAATCGACGTAGTGCAACCGGGGGGGATCCTGAGCAGACTGAAGCGCTGAAGCGTCAGCGGCTCAAGGATATAAATTACGTGAAACAGCGACTTAGCAAATTTATTCATCTAATTGCGATCATCTCTCTGGGATGCATCTGCTCGTTGCCCGCAACCGCCGCCGAAGGGACCAACACCATCCTCGGCACCAAACACGATTTCACCGGACTCAACAAACGCGCCGGCGTGGCCGCAATGCCGGGGCTCGCCTTCTCCGATTACGGCTCATCATGTGTCTACTGCCACATCCCGCCGGAACAGGAAGGGGCCGACTCCGCCCCATTTGGCGGCATCGAAGGGTGGAACCGTTTCCGCCCCGCCACCGAACACAGTTATGACCTCTACAACAGCCGCACACTCGATAACAAGGTGCGCTCACCGAGTCCCATCAGCCTGCTCTGCCTCTCATGCCACGATGGCACCATGGGGGTCGACATGACGGTGTTTCGCCCCAACGGCTGGCGCAGCTCAGAGGATGCCGCAATGCATCTGCGCATCAACGGTGCCAACGAGACGATGAACTGCGCCAAGTGTCACAACGGCCGTGTCGCCCATAACATCGCGATCAAACACATCGGCACCGACCTGACCAATGATCACCCGATCTCGATGCGCTACGCCGGGCTCAGCTCCAAAGACCTCGATTTCAACCAGCCCGACGGCCCTTACGGGTTCGACAACGGCGTCAAACTCTATGACGAACGCGTCGAGTGCGCCTCGTGTCACAACGTACACAATCCGGACATTCAGGTGCTGCTGCGTGACCGTGCCGATCGATTGTGTGAAACATGCCATATAAAATAGGCCGCCGCCCCCCCTTTTCGGAGCGCGTCACCACGCTGTTCGCTGCGCTGTCGCTGCTGCTACTGGCAGGCTGCGCCGCCACCCCGGAACCGACCGCGCCGTTTGAGCCACCGGTCTACCCACCGCCACCGGCTGAGCCGCGCTTCATCTTTGAACGCACCCTGCTCTATAACAACGACATCGAAGAGATGACCGGCCAGCAACGTTTCCGCCTGATCGCGACCGGTGAGGCGCGTCAGGCCAGGGGGATGGTCAAGCCGTTTGATGTCGCCGTGCACAGAGGCAAGGTCTATGTCACCGATTCGGTGCAACGTGCGGTGCTGCTGTTCGATATCCCCGGCAAACGTTTCAGCGAGATCGGCACCTCCAGGCCGGGTGCACTCACCAAACCGCTCGGCATCGATGTCGGCCTCAACGGCCATCTCTATGTGGCCGACATCAGCGCGCTGCGCATCATGGAGTACGATGCCAACGGCCAGTTTGTGCGCCGCATGGGCAGCAAGGAAGTCTTCAACCGCCCCACCGATGTCGCGGTCAGCAGCGACGGCACACGCCTCTATGTGGTCGACACCGGTGGCGTCGAGTCGGAGACACACAACATCGTCGTGTTTGATCTCGCCACGGGCGAGGCGGTTAAGATCATCGGCCAGCGCGGCACCGAAGCGGGCGAATTCAACCTGCCACTACAGGTCACCACCAGCCTCAGTGGAGAATGGTACGTGGTCGATGGCGGCAACTTCCGGGTGCAGGGCTACAACAAAGATGACGGCCTTAAACTCGCCTTCGGCTCCATCGGCCGTTACCCTGGCCAGTTCGCCCGCCCCAAAGGAATCGCCACCGATGCCGACGGCAACATCTACGTCATCGACAGCGCCTTTGGCAACGTGCAGATATTCAATGAAGCAGGTGAGTTGTTGCTCTTCATGGGTCAACGCGGCCAGTCCGGCATCCCCGGCCGTTACATGCTGCCGTCCGGCATCGACGTTGATGAGGATGGGCGTATCTATATCGTCGACCAGTTCTTCCGCAAGGTCGATATCTTCCGGCCCTATGCGCTGGGAGCGGATGAGGGGTATGCGGCTGATCCGATTAAACGCGACGAGTAGCCCCTGCAAGGTACGTACACGCTGTTCGACAAGGAAAGTGGTCTTTTTGCTCCTCATTTCCAGAGACACCAAAACCGGCAGCACACTGTTTTTATTTATTATTTCTGGGCGTTCATTCAGCAGCATATAATCGGTTCAAGTATATATGACATTTGAATCTTATAATATTAAGATAGTCTCTTTATCCTGTTAATAGCCGAGCAATAAGAGATCTGGAGCGAGCGATGCATAAATTATCCCTGCCATCAGTTGCGTTGATGGCACTTGCCTTATCAGCCTGTCAAAACAGCGATGAACCACAAGCGACAACTTCTCCAACGACAGCAACTGGTGTTTTTAAAGACCACAATGTATCCGGGGCAACCTATGTTTCAGGTCGACAAACGGGCATTACCGGCACCAACGGCAGCTTCACATATGAAGCAGGCAACACCGTGACATTCTCTGTCGGCGGTGTCACGCTTGGCACAGCGAATGGCGGAGCAGTAGTTACACCGGTCGACCTGGTCACAAATGCCAGCGCTAACTCCCCCCAGGTAAGAAACATTGTCCGCTTCCTGATGATGCTGGACAGTGACGCAGACCCAGGCAATGGCATACAGATATCCAGTGCTGTTAGAACGCTTGCAAATAGCTGGGGACAGGTCGACTTCAATTCGGCCAACCTTGATACAGAACCAGGACTGGCGAGCATTATTGCACAGGTAGCCTCAGTAAACCCAAGCACCCCATCCCTCCCAAATAACCAAACTGCGCAGGCACATATAGAATCAACCCTGTTCTGCATCAACGCGGGGGCGTACATAGGCACCTTTACAGGCAGTGAACAGGGAAGATTCGGCTTTCGAGTGGATGCACTTAATAATCAGGTTAACGTTATCTCGTTCCGCACACTACCGGTAAGTGCTACCCCAATTACGCTAACGGGTGACAAAAACATCAACCCTGCCTTCTTCGCCATCACACCAAGTTACCTCAAAGCCTTTGTTAGCGGCAGGCTAGACATTGACGATCTAAATTCTAATGCCGATGTCACTGAAATTGAAACCACGTACACAGGCCGCTTTCCTACCGCTCGCTCCGTGAACGAAGGGGACTTCTCTTCAATCGATTCCGTTAACGGCAGCTGGAGTAACAACATTGCTGGCACACTGGGAACTTTCTCCGGCAGTAGGATTGGAGGCGCCTCAAATACACCCTACCGCTTTGCGACTAACTATACCGCTAATAGTGGCCCCGCCGATGCCGGTCTATACACATTTGATATCAACGGCAGCAATGTTACCGGCGTTGCCTATAGCGTAGTAAATAACACGCAAGAAAACCTTAGCGGAACCCTGACTGGCACCAGCCTGGTAGTAAATACCACCAGTGGTATCACAATCACCGCCACGCTGGACACCTCGGCCGGCACCATCGCCAATGGCCGCTGGAATGGCGCCGGGGCCTCGGGCACCTTTACTGGCAATGGTTGCAGATTAAATTAACCATCGTGGGCACGGCGCGCCCTGCAACGTTTCAACCTCTCTAATCCAGAATAACATGCGGGATAAAACGTGATGAATCGCGGGTGATGACAGAGTCATCTTCACGGATACTCATGCCCACCGCACGATCGGCGACAATCCAGCTGCCAATAATCGTATGGTGATCGCCAAATTTTGCAGGTGGTGCATAGCGTTGCAGGATGTAACCGCTATCGTCATAGGGTCCGTCCACTTTTTCACACACATTGCCATCGACCATCACGCTGATGTTGCTGCCTTCACGCGAGAAAAACGGTTTTCGCACCCAGCCGGTTTTGCTATCCAGCTTATGCTGCTCATCTTCGAAACAGGCGGGCAACAAATTGGGATGATCAGGGTATAACTGCCACAGCAGCGGCAGGATGCCTTTGTTCGATAACAGCGCCTTCCAGCTCGGCTCCATAAACCAGGTATTGCTATTCGGGATGTACGGGCCAAATTCCTCGGCCATCATAAATTCCCAGGGATAGAGTTTAAACAGCGCGGGGATGGTGTAATTATCGTTATCGGTAAACTGGCCATCAGCGCTGATCCCGATATCTTCGACGTAAATAAACTTTGTCGCCAGCCCTGCCTGCACCGCACAATCTTCCATGTACTGCACCGTGCCGCGGTCTTCATCGGTCTCTTTACAACATGCAAAATATAGTGGCGTGGGTGGATCAATCTCAGCCAGCGCAGCGATTAAATGTTCCTGGATGGAGTTAAACTGATCGCTCTGCTCAGGCAGCAATCCACGCTCGATACATTGCTCCAGCCACACCCACTGAAAGAAGGCGCTTTCGTAAAGTGACGTGGGCGTATCGGCGTTGTATTCATAAAACTTCGCCGGGCCTTCACCGTTGTAACCGAAGTCCATGCGGCCATAGAGTTGCCTGTCGCCTCTCAACCAGCTGTCACGAATATGCTCCCAGTATAGCTCAGGGATTTTTAGCCGTTTAAGTATCGCTTCATCTACCACCGCGCGATCGACCAGATCCAGGCACATGGCATGAATCTCTGCGCTGGGATCTTCGATATGATTTTCGACCTGAGCGAGGGTAAAAAAATAACAGGCAGATTCATCCCAGTACGGCTCGCCGTGGATGGTGTGGAATTTAAAACCGAGCTGTTGGGCCAGCTGCTTCCAGTCATGCCGCTCTTCAATGATGACGCGCTTCATCGTTTGTTTCTATCAGACTGTGGGCAATTAACCGCCAAAACTTTTACCGCCACCACCCCAGCTTCCGCGTACGGCGGCCTGAGAACCAAAACCACCACGAGCAATCGTTTTAGTCTTAACCGATGGTGCCCTGGCTTTCGATGCTGAAGTGCTGATCTTGCCTCGCTGGCTCGATTTGCCAATTTCGTAATTATCGCCAGTACGGTAACTACCTCCACCGCCGCGTGTCGTATAGAGTGGCTGTGCAATACCGCCATAATACGGCTGACCTTGTTTACGCGGCATCGGTATCATATAGGCCGCAATCCTGGGCGAATAAAATCGACCCAGATTTTCGCAACGACTTTTACCGAAATCGCCTTCACACGAAGCAGCATTACGATACATCGGCGCACCCGAACGATGGGTACGCAACGCCTTATCGAATTCAGTTTTACACTGCCTGGAATTGTAATATACATCACTGGAACACTCGTTAAGCGTCTTGTACACCAGCATGTCGACCGGCTTTTCACTACAGGCTGTTAATACAATCGGTGTTAACCCCATCACCGCCAGCGTTAGTTTCTTAGAGCGCTTCATTATCGCCTCCCTCAGTAAGTGAGACTTGCGGCGTTAAGAATACCGGCACATAACGAGGCGGATGCCAGCCAGGTACCGGCGGCCATTTCGTTATTCGCCAGGCGTTCTGAAATTCTCGGCATAAAAAGGCGCACACAGAAGAAGGTGCCGAGCTGCACGATCAACGCAATAACACCCCATAACCAGCAGTCAACAATGTTGACCGAATTCGCCATCGCACTGGCCAGCGCAATCACAAATCCGATCATGCTGCCGCTAAAGGCAATTGCAGCGGCAGGCACATTCTCTTTAATCAGCGCCCACTCTTTATGCGGGGTCAGCTTGCTATAGATAAAGGCGTAAAGAAAAGTCAGTGCTATCGCAGAAAGAAAATAGGCGAAAAACTGGGGCAGCCCAGACAGGTAGGTTGAGATAGCGTCCATTCGTTTTTCCCTCTAAATTTAGATAACAACAAAAGCCTGCGGGTCCAGGTCAACCCCCAGGCTAAATACGATATTGGCATCATTATGAGTATGCTCGGCAGAAATAAGCAAATATTCATAGCGCTCAATCTCTGGTAGCAGCCGCTCATACAGCATCGCCAGATGAACCACCGTATAAGGCGATTCGTTTTCGATCAGGTTTGCCACCTCTTCTTCAAATTCAACCGGCACAATCGACCCTTCACTCTGCGCCATCCACACCCGCGTATATTCGACGTCGTTAAATAGATACGCAGGGTCGCCAATTTTACTATCTTTGCCTGTCCACATTTCCCACTCGGCCTGCGTGGCAGGCGTCAGGGTCTCTTCAAAAACAAACAGCTTGATATCATCCACATGTTGCTCATCAAAACCACCGGTGGTGTTCACCTGAATAAAGGCGTCATCCGAGGTGTAATAACGGCTTAAATAGGCACCACCCCCGAGGTCAACCTTACCCTGCGCCTCCACTATTTGTGTTTTATCGGGGAGTGCAAAATGGAGCTTATCGCTCAGCATCGCAAACGGAATCGGATCGATATCAACCGCGGCCTTCAGTCGCAGATGATAGGGCGACGGCAGGCTCGGCTCTGGAGCTGCCGCTTCTTTCTTAAACCATTTACCAAACATCGATCCCTCCTATGCCGTTTCGCTGAGCTTATCCCACGCCACCTCGTTGGCATGAATGCGCTCAGGGGCCATGAAGTAGACAAACTGACATCCAGACACTCGCGAATCGTTATCGGGGTTTAATTCAAGATCATCCCCCACCTGCGACTGCGCAACACCAAACACGGTTGCCCTGTGCTGCTCTTTAAGCGCATAAAACAGCGCGCCATAACTACACCCCTTAAATGCGTCCGGCACCTGGATACAATACTGGGTAGGCCCGGCAAGTGTAGAAAGTAACTGTGTCTGAATGCGTGACGAACCTGGATCCTGTGCAGAGCGCACGATCAACTCCAGTGAAATACTTGAAGTACATTCTGCCTGCGGGCAGTGCGCCTTAAATAACTCCGCCATCGCATCGGAATCAAAATGAGCAACAATATGCGCATGGGTCTTGGCCGCACTGACCGCTAGTCCGGTTGCCAGTGTCTGCTCGTCACTATCGCCATAGATGATGACGCGACTGGCCTGCACCACTCCAGCGCGCTGTAACAACTCGGCGCTGGTTAATGACTTGCCACGCACGAAGTGCGTTTGATCGGGCACCGGGCTTTCCATATCACGCGATGAACAGAGCACTATTTCACGCTGCTGGTCACGACGTTTATCACCCAGAATCTGCTCAATCATGTAACCGGTACGCTCATCATGCCAGCCTAAAATAACAACATGATCAGAGAGGTGGGAATAATCGCCATCGCCTCGCATACGCTTCCTCCATAGTGCAATCAGGAACTGTGTCACTTTACCAATGACGGCGGCAAACAGTGTGATGCCGCCGGTCATCAACCAGAAAGTTACCGCCACACGGCCAAAGCCGGTGATTGGCGAATAATCGCCATACCCCACCGTGGTGGCGCTGACCATATAGAAATACCAGAACACATCGGGGGCGACCAGCTCGCTTTCACCCGCGATCCACAACAACAGCCAGGATGAGAAAAAGTGCGCCCCCACCAGAACGGTGAGCGCGATCCAGCTCATGTTCAACAACAGGTGATTGAACTGACGAATCAGTCGATTCAAAATTGGCACGACAACGCGCTCCTGAGACTGAACGTCATTGAGCTATCTCAATTCGACTCAGCCCTGCCTGGCTTTCAATCGCGCCAGTATATCAGCACCACTGGTATTATTGCCTGCAATGCCCGCCGCTTTAAGCTTGGCATCTAATGATACCTCGTCACCACCAGTATCATTTGCCAGCTCGTTCGCCGCATCCATACGCGCAGTGCGCTCTTCCTGCTGCTGCTTGATACGGTCAAGCGAATCGAGCGCGGTACGCATTTTTGAATTCGCGCCACTGTGGCGCTGCGAAACTGCCATCTGTGCCTTCTGCACACTGTCGGTCGCCTTAACGATATCCACCTGCTGCTTCAGGCGCTTCAAGTTTCCCTCTGAGTGACTGACCGCTTTACGCAGCTGCGCCACGCTATTGGCAAAACCTGTCGCCAGCTCTTGCTCGCTAGCCATCTGCTGTTCAAACTCAGCAATCTTAGCGGCCACTTCTGTCGCAAGCGCCTCATCATTTTTGTCGAGTGCCTGCAGCACATAGCCTTCGTATTCTTTAATCTTAGCCGCAAGCCCATCGACCTTTTTCTGACTTAGTTTCTGTTTCGCCATAATTTCAGCCAGCGCATCCTTCGAACGCTTCAGCTCACTATCCGCATCACGAATCTCCTGATCCAGGATACGCAATGCCTGATTATCGGCAATCGCTTCACCCGCCTCATTCACACCGCCACGAACAGCCGTAACCACTTTCATCCAGATACTCATGATTAACCCTCTACCGCTGAAGTGTCATTACTCAAAAACTGCCCATAGGCGTCTGCCGCTTTGATTACATTGCCTGCCAGTGTCTCAATTTCAAAGACCACACTGGCAAGCAGCGATGCCGCAGACAGTGCGCCGAACATGGTGTAGTAGGCGTTACCATCTGGCAGTGTATCCAGGCTGATGGTCGAGAGCGGGAACAGCTTATGGGTACGCAACACCTCTTCATTAAATGCCGCGGCATCTTTTATATCAGCCAGCGGCCACATCAGTGACTCAACGATAATTTGCTCACCCGAAATGGTCAGATAAACCGGCAGATCCCCATACTCACTCATCGTGACCAGAATTGAAGACTCAATCCCCTGAATCAATTCAGCCGTTGCCTCGCCACCCTGAAAAAGCGGCTCTTTCAATAGCGCCTCGTACAAGCTGGCCGTGGCCCATAAATTTGGTTGTGTCATTGCGAGCGAACCTCCTTTGGTAAGCTTTGATAATATTAATTCCTGCACCACCGGTTGGCGCAGCTGTTTTTCAAACTGCGTCAGCAGACGTGCATGCACCGGGAGGACCCACACCTCTTTTTTTACCAGCCCCTGGTCGCGCATCCGCTGCCTGTGCTGCCGCTGATAAAAGGCAGATGTCTTCTTCTCACTCATATCAAGACTTCAATTCTTACATGTAAGTAAAGGGGGAGTATTACATGTAAGATTGTCGATGTCTATTTTTTAACATCATTATTTCCGATCAATTCAATATATACAAAAACAAAGAGAGACCTCACTCTATTTTCGACGCAACCCTGTTCACTGCAGCAGTCAGCAGCTCAAGATCTTCATCCGAGGTCACATAGGGCGGCATTAGATAGATCAGCCTGCCAAACGGCCGCGCCCACACGCCGTGCTCGACAAACATTGGTTGAATCGTTTTCATCTCAATAGATCGCTTTAGCTCGATTACCCCGATCGCACCAAGCACCCGCACATCGGCAACTGAGTCCAGCTCACGACTCGGCGCAAGGCCCTGTCCAAGCCCCACGGAGATACGCTCAATATTAGGCTGCCAGTCAGAATTCGTTAATAACTCAAGACTCGCCAGCGCAGCACTACAGGCCAGCGGGTTGGCCATAAAAGTTGGCCCGTGCATAAACAGCCCCGGCTCTCCACTGCTAATCGTTGAGCTCACTTCATGGGTCGTGAGCGTTGCCGCAAGTGTTAGATATCCACCGGTTAATGCTTTTCCGACACACATAATATCCGGTGAGATACCCGCATGCTCACAGGCAAACATCTTGCCGGTGCGACCGAAACCGGTGGCGATCTCGTCACAGATCAACAACACCCCAAACTCATCACACAATTCACGCACACGCCGTAGATAATCAGCAGAGTAGAAATTCATCCCACCCGTCGCCTGCACGATCGGTTCTAAAATCACAGCAGCAATGTTATTGCCACTCTGTTCTAGCATCTGTTTTAAAGGTGCAATGTCATCATCACTGCACGCCTCACCAAAACGACAGGTCGGCGTATCAACAAAATACTGTTTGGTGAGCACATCACTAAACAGAGAGTGCATGCCAGTCACCGGATCACACACCGACATCGCGCCAAAGGTGTCGCCATGGTAACCGTTGCGCAGTGTCAGGAAACGTTGTTTACTCGATTGGCCTTTTGCGTGCCAGTACTGGATCGCCATCTTCATCGCAACCTCTACCGCGACCGAACCGGAGTCGGAAAAAAAGACAGCCTGTAACGGCGCGGGGGTTAACTCAATCAGACGCGTGGCAAGTTTTACGGCTGGCTCATGCGTCAGCCCACCAAACATCACATGCGACATCTTTTCCATCTGCGCCTGCAACGCACGGTTCATCACCGGGTGGTTATAGCCGTGGATCGCCGACCACCAGGATGACATACCATCGATTAGCTCACGGCCGTCGGCAAGTTTAAGGCGCACCCCATTTGCAGAGACCACTGGAAAGATCGGCAGGTCTGCACCTATTGCGCTATAGGGATGCCAGACATGCGCGTTATCGAGCGCGATCAGTTGTTGCGCATCCACGTGGAAGTACTCCGATGTTTACAATAAGTTTATGGTGAAGACCATTTTATGGGATTGGACGAGGTTTGGGTATGGATGATATCTCTCTATGCATCGCGCCCCTCACCCAGCCCCCATGGCGACTCTTTTAACCAGCGCAGGAACTCGTCCGGCGGCACTGGCCTGCCCATATGAAACCCCTGCGCCGCATCGCAACCCAGCGCTATTAATTTATCGTAGACCGCCTGCTCTTCAACCCCTTCAGCGACCACCTTCATATCGAGATTATGGGCGAGATCAACCGTTGAATGGACAATCACCGCATCGTTATCATCCACCAGCATCCCTTTAACAAATGAGCGATCGATCTTGATCTCATCCACCGGCAGCTGTTTCAGGTAGGCGAGCGATGAATAGCCGGTGCCAAAGTCATCAATCGAAATTCGCACCCCCCTGCCACCCAGGTTGTTGAGGATGTTTGTGGTGTACTGCGGATCTGAGATGATTGCGCTCTCGGTCACTTCAAGGCGCAGACGCCCTGCCTGCACACCGCCCAGCTCTATCAGCCGCGTCACCTGCCCGGGAAACCTGGCATCGTGCAGATTACGCGCAGAGAGATTGACCGATACGCGCAGCTCCAACCCGAGCTCATCCCATTCACGACTCTGCTGCATCGCCTTCTCAAACACCCACAACGTCAACGGCCCTATCAGCCCCGTCTGTTCAGAGATCGGTATAAATTCATCGGGATAGAGCAGCCCCCTTGTCGGATGTTGCCACCGAATCAGCGCCTCGACCCCGCTAACAGACCCTTTTTTCAGATCGATTACCGGTTGATAACACAATAGCAGCGCTTCATTATCGATCGCAGCACGCAGCTCATTCATCAACGATAACTGTGAGAGGCTGGTACGATCCTGCTCCTCTTTATAGACGGCATGGCCGATCTTTGCCCGCTTCGCGACATACATCGCAACGTCGGCGCGCTGCATCAGGATCACCTCATCAACACCGTGCTCGGGATACATGGCGATGCCGATACTGGCACCAACGTAAAAACTGTGCCCTTCAAGCTCACAGGGCTGTTCCAGCACAACACGTAGCTTCTCTGCTATCAGCTCTGCGTGTTGCAGGTCGGTACCGGGCAGCAGCACGGCGAACTCATCACCACCGAGGCGCGCAACGGTATCGGTAGCGCGCAGCACCGTGGCCATACGCGCTGCTGAAAGTTTCAGGATGATATCGCCGTTGTGGTGTCCGAGGGTATCGTTGACCTCCTTGAAATGATCGAGATCAATGAGCAGCAGCGCCAGTGTCTGCTGTTCGCGCAGCGCATTTCGTACCCCCTGGCGCAGGCGGTCTGTCAGCAGGACGCGATTAGGAAGGTCGGTCAGGGCATCGTGCAACGCCTGATATTCAATCGCCTCAATCTGTTCCTTGCGCTCGGTAACATCGCGCACGATACAGATAAAACAGCGTTCATCTTCTACAAACATCTCGCTGATCGTTATCTCGACTGGAAAGATCGAACCATCCTGTCGCAGCCCTTCACTCTCGCGGCTCTTATCCCGCGAATCGCCCACATTGAGATACATCTCAATCGCGCGGTCATGATCAGGCCTGAAACTGTCGGACATCAAGACACTGACACTTTGCCCTGTCAGGCTAGACGCAGCATAACCAAACATCTTTTCTGCAGCGGGATTAACCTGCTCGATATGGCCGTGATCATCGATGATCACGATCGCTTCAGCGACATTATCCATCACCGCGCCAACACGGGTCTCCGTAACACGCATCTGCTGCTGCATACGGTTGAAGACTGCACTCACCTCTCCAATCTCATCCTGACGGTTGACCACCAGCTTAACGCCGCGATCGCCCTTACCCGCCTGCCATAACGCATCGCGTAGCTTCGCGATGGGACGCAACACACTCTGTCGTAGCGCCACCCATAACGCCAACGCCAGTATCAACACCAGCAGTGATGACATCCCCCATAGATTGAGTCGCATCGCCTCAATGCGTTCACGCGCACCACTTGTTGAAACTGCAAGCTTGAGCACGCCACGTAGCTTCGAGTCATCATACCCATGGCAGGCAAGGCATTCGATCTGTGCCGTAATCGGCATGTAGACGACAACCTGATCTGGCTGGCTGTCATCCACCACCGCCTCACCAGCCAGCGCATCATCAAAGTAAGTAGTGTCCACATTTTGATTTGAAGGCGTCATCGGCTGACGACTAAAGCGAGGTTCCTGTAAATAGCGATTCACTGCATTAATGGTCGAGGTATCGGTAAAGGCCTCACGACCATCTTTACGCAACACACCGATATCAACCACACCCTGCTCACCCCTCATCCGCTCAAGCCATTCACGCGCCAGCACACCCTGACCATTCAACATCAGTGTCTGCAGGCTGGCCAGCATGGTGCGCGCGTGGGTTTGGGTCTGTTTAATCTCTTCGCTCTTGATAGAGCGAGTGAGTTGATGATCAACGGAGAAGCCTGCGATCAATAACAGGCCTACTAAAATAGACGAGACAACAACAGCAATGCGTGTTCCCAGACTCTTCACTACATGATCCCAGTCAGTCTCATGCATATATAGTAGATAACTTACATATTAAGGTCAAACAGGCCTTGATTCCCGAGTAAAACCGTCAACCAAAAACACTATCAATAGAGGCTATATCGTACCCACGTAACAAAAAATGTTCGCTAATACTCAGCCGAAAAAGATATTAACTGTGCCTGTCAGCAGGCTCTGAGTGAACTCCTTATCCGGAAAAGCCCAATCGTTAAATATAAAAAACTAGATGCGCCCGCTTAACCTGGCCACACCGCCAAAGCTGCCAATCCACATTGTGCCATCGGTAGCCCTGGCCATTGAGAAGACATTATTGGCAAACAGCCCATCAAAGGTGGTCATCACATCAAAACCTTTGCCCTCTTGCTTAAAACGGGCCAGCCCTTTGCTGGTGCCTATCCAGAGCTGGCCATCGATATCGATATGCAGCATGAAGATGTGATTGCCCGGCAGGCCATCTGCCGTGGTGTAATTGGTCCAGCTTTCGCCATCGAAACGTGCCAGCCCACCACCCCAGGTGCCGGCCCAGACGATGCCGTCGCTATCGACCTCAAGCGAGATGATGTAGTTGGGGTTATAGGCGATGTCGACATTTTCAAGTCCCTGCTCGCTCTTCTGACGTGAGTGATGCTGTGACGACCTGGCAGGGTCGTTGGTTGAGGTGATCGCATCACGCACCACTTCAATCGGTGCGCCCAGTCCATCCTTGTGTTGCCAGTTCTGCCATTTGCCGCCACGAAACAGCGCCAGCCCCTCTTCAGTCGCGAGCCAGATATCACCATTCAGCCCCTCCTCCACACCGTAGACCCACGGGTTTGGGATGCCACCGTTGGTATTTTCAACGGTGAACATGTCCCATTTCGAGTCATCATCGAGATTGCCGCCGCGGATGCGATTGGCACCCGACCAGGTGGCGATCCAGAGATCGCCATTGCTGGTCTTTTGCAGGTCATAGACAAACTGATCAGCGAGGCCGTTCGGGATGTTGTAGTTAGTCCAGACACTGGTCTCAAGATCCATTACCGAAAGTCCACCCCCGTAGGTACCCACGGCGAGTTTGTCATCGAGTCGACTGACGTGAAATACTCCGTTGGAGAGCACCCCTTCGATACGGTTATCAAACACATCGTATTTATCATCAACCGTGTTGTAACGAATCACCCCACCCGAGGTTCCAATCCAGACATACTGGCCATCAACCGCCAGCCCTTTTACATTGCGGTTACCGACACGAAAGTGGGCAAACTTGCTCTCGCCGGTCAGCTGTGGCGCTGGTGTCTGTGCACTACCGCCTCTACCTGCGAGGTCCGCCTGCGGGGTCGACGGCTGCGGAAAGGTCTCTATCGGTGCAACGGCTGGTGTCTCTTCCATCGGCGGGTGGTTAAGCGGCACCTGCGCACCCGGTTTAAGCTCACCCGCCACCATGCTGCCATTGGTTGCCAGGCTCTTCTGCTTCGCCACCTCTTTGCTCGCCTGCTGCGTGCCCAGCTTATAGCCGCCGACCACCATTATGCCCATAATGATCACTACTACAGCCAACGCCTTGAAATTCAGATTCACGTTATTCACCTTTTGTTCTATTCACACCCGCCACCTCAGACAAACAGATTCTCTTAATCGCCATAACCGATGCGGGTCACTCCCCCGCGCGTTCCTACCCACACCTCACCGGCAGGCAGGGTTATCACGGCGTAGACATTATCATCGATCAGACCGCTGACCCGGTCTTTCGCAAAGGTCTGCCACGCCTTGCCATCAAAACGGGATAACCCTCTGTTGGTTCCAAACCAGAAGACCCCATCGGCATCCTGCGCAATGCTGTAGACGATATCGCCTGCGAGTCCATCTTCGCTGGTAAGGCTCTGCCATGTTTCACCATCAAAAAAACTGACACCCCCCCCCCATGTACCGGCCCAGATCTTGCCATCTGCGGCGGTAAGCAACGAAAAGACATAACCGGGATTGTAGGTCTGCTGCCCCTCCGAGAGCACACTGAGATCATGACGTTCGCGAGTGCCCAGTCCGGTATTCTGACTGACCGGCAGATTGTTTCTGTTGGGGGCACCCACCCCATCTTCGTGCGTCCATGTGTGCCATGTCGTGCCATCAAACATCGAGATGCCGCCCTCGGTACCGAGCCAGGTGCGCCCTTTATCATCGGAGGTGATGCCGTAGACCCACTCGTTTACCAGTTCTTTCACGTAGGTAGCCGTGAAGGCATCCTTGAGCGTATCAAAACGGTTCGCGCCCGCCCAGGTGCCTACCCACAGTTCCCCATCCGCCCCTTCACCAAAGGAGTAGACCCAGTAATCGGCGAGGCCGTGCATCGGGAAGAAGGTCTTCCACTCACCATCGCGGTAGCGCGTCATGCCGCCACCGTTGGTGCCAAACCATTTACTGCCCCTGCTATCGACCATGATGCTGAAGACATACTCATTGGCGAGCCCCTCTTTACGAGAGTAGGTCTTGCGCATGTCGTAACTTTCGAGATCGATCTCCAGCACACCCGCAGAGGTACCGACCCAGATCGCCTTATCATGTGTATCGACGGCAAGCGAACGGACAAAGACACCATCGCCAACGCCGAACGTCTCCAGCACGCGCGGTAGACTACTGCGCACAGAGCCCACTTCGGCAGACCTGCCTTCAGCGAGATCAGCGACGGCTGGAGCAGGGGCAGGCTCGCTAGCCTGTCTGGTTTGTAGCAGTGCGCTGTCTGTCCCGTTATCGGAACCAGCTTCTGTACCAGAATCGGAACAGCCGATAAGCGTCAGGGTTGATAAAAGTGCCAGTGTAAAACCCAGCGAGGCAAGGGAGGGACGCTCACTCATCGACGCAGTTTTCTCAGATAGCTAATCACATCAAAAATAGCATCATCTTTAAGGATGCCGCGGTAGGCTGGCATCATACCCCTGCCATTTTTGATCTTCTGCAACAGCTCACCATCCGCCTTCAGTAGCCCCTGCCCGCGTGAAAAATCGGCGACCCCGGGGAGGGTGCTACTGCCGTTCGAGCCGTGGCATTTCTGGCAATGCTGGTTATAAATTTTACCGCCATTGACCGGGTTACCTGCGATCGCCTGTGGGGAACCGAACAGCATCAGACAACACAGCAGGCCAGCACCGCGGCCATTCAGCCCAATCCTCTTCAGAAAACGACTTGCACTTCTCATGATCACGCCCCCTCGCTCGTTATCACCATCGATAAAACCGTATATGGCATTATTCTCTCATATCCTGATGCAGGATGCCCTGTAACGGCGCCGTATCCCCTGCATAGGCAGACTCCAGGGCCGCGATCACCTGCGGGCTGTCCCATTCACGCTCTCCCTCAATATTGAGCAACAGCCGCCCATCCGCTGCGATTAGATAGGTATCGGGATAGACCTGAACACCCAGCACATCACGCGCAATCGTCATTTGCAGATCGATGTAACTAACCAGCTCGATCTTGCGATCAATCAGGTACTCACGCGGCAGGTGCTCGTCATCATCGACCGACAGCCCAATCACGGCAAAGCGTTTGGGATCAAGCTTTTCGGCAAGGCGCTGCAGACTCGGTAACTCACGTCGACACGGGGCGCACCAGGTTGCCCAGACATTGAGCACCACCAGCTTGCCATGCAGCTGCGTGAGCGGGAGATCAGCCCGATCTAGTCCCGGCAATACCACATCGGGAAATGGTTCGCCCGGGGTAAGGTGGCGATCTGTAGTGGCGACTTCCGCCTCCTGCACTTCACACCCCGCCAATGCCACTACCAATGTCAGAAATGGGAATAGAAGTGCTCGGTACATCATGATCCCTCATCCATGTAACCACCTGGGAACGACCACACAGCAGATGGCCAAACTGCACTAATTAAGGAATCACCTCGTCAATCACGATTTCGATGCCAGCTGCGCCAATCTTTACGTTCTGCAAAGCACCCTGCATATCACCACTCTGCGGCGTCGCATTGCCGCTACGTGACACACGCGCCATCACCGTCACTTCAGTGGTACTTGAGAGGTTCATCGATGCATCCATCGCCATGGAGTCATCAAGAGTGAACTCAATCGGCATCTTGCCGGCTTCGGTCCTCAGGATCGCCAGCGGCATCCGCGGCCCGTTGGTCGCCCTTGCAAAAATGTAGACCGTATCCGTTGGCAACACCTCGGTCGCCAGTGACTGCGACAGTGTCACCACACCACTCACTGTCGCGCCCTTAGCACGTATCTCAGATGTCGCCGAGGTCGCATCCGCGTCACCGCCATTGGTATTGGCACGCTGCGCCAGCATCAACTGTTCGGTCTCGGCGATGTTGCCGGCCATGGTCTGGGCCGTCTGTGAATTCGGCTCCAGCATCGCATAGATACGTTTCCAGTAGACCAGCGCAGATTCAAAGTCGGCGCGCTCATAGGCGGCGGTACCCGCCAGCCACAGCGCCTTCTGGTTCTGCGGATCGAGATCCAGTGCGCGCATAATCAGCTGCATCGGACGCCCTTCGAGGGTCTGTTCGCCACTGCTCATCGCCATCGCATCGGCATAATCGGTCAACAGCTGTGCGTCGTTATCGACAATCGAGACCGCTCTGGAAAAGGCGGCAACCGCATCGCCATAACGACTCAATGCATAATAAGAACGACCCAGCATCGCCCACCCCTGCACATCGGAGGGGTCTTTTTCAAGACGCGCAGAGAGCTGGCTCACCATCAGCGCTACCTGATCGACCATCTCGTCCTGGGACATATTCTCGACAACCCTGGGAGCGACGCTCTCTTCAACGGGCTCCACCAGTTCGGGTTGACCAAGGATAAGATAGACCGCCAGTGTGGTGGCAATCACCACCGCAGAGACTGCGCCGGCGGTAGCCTTACTGGCCGTCGCCGCCACTTTTTCTTCTCCACCGGCTGTCACTGCAACATCCTCCAGCAGACGGCGCTCCAGCTCCTGCTTGCCCAGTTCACACTGCTCCTGGGTGATCACATCATTCAGCAGATCCTGCTCCAGCTCCGCAATCTGGTCTTTGTAGATCGATACGTTGAGCGCGTCCTGCTCAACCGCGACCTCGTCGTCGTTCTTACCCAGCTGCAATAACGGCGGCAATAAAAAAAGCAGCGCCGCGACCGTCAGCAGCGCTGCAACAATCCAAAAAATAATCATGCCTTAATCTTCCTCTAACCCTCTATAGCAGCCCGCCTAGTACGGACTCGCTTCTATTTGTCGCCCAGCAGGGACTCTGCCCGTTTGCGCTCTTCATCACTCAACGGCATCGTCTTCACTGTCCGTTTACGTAGTTTCAGATTAATGAACAGCGCCGCGGCACCGATCAATAACAGGATCAACGGACCGAACCACAACAGGAATGTGGTCGATTTTACCGGCGGACGAAACCGAATGAAGTCGCCGTAGCGCTGCACCATAAAGTCGACTACCTGATCATCATCTTTTCCCTGCTTCATCTGCTCACGCATTTCGCTCCGCAGATCGATCGCAAAATCGGAATGCGAATCACCCAGCGACTGGTTCTGACACACCAGGCAGCGCAACTCATACGCCAGCGCCATGACTCGTTTCTCCAGCACCGGATCCGCCGCCATTGGCGTCGCCTCTTTGGCCGGCAGTAACGGCGAAGCAGACGCTGCAGACAGCAGCATTAGACAAGCTAACAGACGCCTCATACCCTGAGAGTATTTCATACCTTGGGGGCATTTCATCCCTGCAGCTCCTTCACCAGTGCGACCACTTTGGTCTGCAGCGATTCAGCTGTTACCGGCCCGATGTGCTTGTAACGAATGATCCCCTGCTTATCGATCACATAGGTCTCCGGCACGCCGTAGACACCATAGTCCATGCCGACACGGCCATCGACATCGTAGGCGCTGGCCACATAGGGATCACCCAGTTTGTTAAGCCATGCAAGTGCATCGCCGCGCTGATCTTTGTAGTTCAGACCAACGATCGGCACAATATTTTTACGCCCCAGTTCAACAAACAGCGGGTGCTCATCACGGCAGGCGCGACACCATGAGGCCCACACATTAAGCACCCACACCTTGCCCTTCATCTGCTCGGAGGCGAACTGCAGCTCGGGACGATGCAGGTCAGCGACGGAAAAGACCGGCGCAGGTTTGTCGACCAGCGGTGACGGCACTTCACGCGGGTTGAGGTAGAGGCCACGCCCCAGAAACCACACCATCACCCCAAACACCACCAGGGGTACCAGATATTTCAGATGACGCGTCATTAAACTTCCGCCTCCCTCGCAACAGCCGGGGTACCGCTCACTGTACTACTGTCATCGCCTTTGGCGGTGGGCACCTTTTTCTTGCCTGCCTCTTTACGCTGACGCGATGCGATGCGGTAACGACGATCACTGATGGCAAACAGGCCGCCCAGCGCCATCAGGCCACAGCCGCCCCAGATCCAGTTCACAAACGGCTTGTGATAGATACGCACACTCCATGCACCGCCGCTGACCGGTTCACCGAGTGAGACATAGAGATCGCGCATCACACCACTGTCGATCGCCGCCTCGGTCATCGGCATGGTCTGCACGTTATAGATCCGTTTTTCGGGATGCATCAGCATCACATTGTTGCCATCCTTCATCACCTGGATATAACCACGGGTCGCCTGATAGTTGGGGCCCGCCTGATCGACCACGCCATCAAAGCGGAAGGTGTAACCGCCAACAGTGGTCACATCACCTATCTCCATGCGCACATCTTTCTCTGTCTCGTAGCCACCGATCAACGTCACACCGACGACAAATACCGCCATGCCAAGATGGCCGATCTGCATCCCGTAGTAGCTCATCGACAGCCCCTTCAGACCGTTACCACGCTCTGCACGACGCATGAAACCAAAGATCACCGTCACCACTATCCACATCGCCATCAACAGACCAACACTCACCATTACCTGCCACTCACCCAGCGTAAACGGCAATATCAGTGCAACGACAAGCGCAACACAGAAGGCCCAGCGCAGCAGACGTACTAACTCGCCCAGATTTGCCTTTTTCCAGCGCACAAACGGTGCCAGCCCAATCAAAAATAGCAGCGGCATCATTAACGGTACAAACACTGAGTTAAAGTAGGGAGGTCCCACCGAGATCTTGCCCATATCCAGCGCATCCAGTAACAGCGGATAGAGGGTACCCAGCAGCACCGTACCACACGCCACAATCAGTAATACATTGTTACTCAGCAGCAGCGTCTCACGCGACAGCATTGAGAACTCACCGCCTTTACTGACACTCGGTGCGCGTACCGCATAGAGAAACAGCGAGGCGCCGATAGTGGCAGCAAGGAAACCGAGAATGTAGACACCACGTGCAGGATCAGTCGCAAACGCGTGGACAGAGGTCAATACGCCAGAACGCACCAGGAAGGTACCCAGCAGGCTCATCGAAAAGGCGATGATCGCCAGTAGCACAGTCCAGTTTTTAAAGCTGCCACGTTTTTCGGTTACCGCCAGTGAATGGATCAGTGCGGTACCGACCAGCCACGGCATAAATGATGCGTTTTCGACCGGGTCCCAGAACCACCAGCCGCCCCAGCCAAGCTCGTAATAGGCCCACCAGCTACCGAGCGCGATACCGATGGTCAAAAAACACCACGCCGCCGTCGTCCACGGGCGTGACCAGCGCGCCCATGCCGCATCAAGACGTCCACTAAGCAGCGCGGCAATCGCAAATGCAAACGCAACCGAGAAACCGACATAACCCATATAGAGCATCGGTGGATGAATGATCAACCCCGGATCCTGTAGCAATGGATTGAGGTCACGACCATCCAGTGCCGCCGGTACCAGGCGATCAAACGGATTTGAGGTCAGCAGCAGGAATAACAGGAAGCCGATCGAGACCAGCCCCAGCACACCGATCACGCGTGCCACCATCTCATCTGGCAGATTCTTGCTCAGGATGGAGACCGCAAAGGTCCAGCCACCCAGCATCAGCGCCCACAACAGCAACGAGCCTTCATGACCACCCCACACGGCCGCGATGCGATACTGAATCGGCAGCTGTGAATTGGAGTGGCTGGCAGCGTACTGCACCGAGAAATCATTGACGATAAACGCGTAGGTGAGACAGCCAAAGGCGACCAGTACAAAGGCAAACTGCCCCTGTGCCGCCGGGCGCGCCACCGCGATCCATGACTCCTTGCCTTGCTGCGCGCCAATCAATGGCAGCACCGCCTGAATAATCGCCATCGATAGCGCCAGTACCAGCGCATAGTGTCCTATCTCAGGTATCATTTTAAATCCCCTCCTGTTGCTGTACAGCTATCGGTGGTTGTGCGGCGCTCTCTGTCTTGGCCTGCTCAGCCTTTTCAAGCGCTTCAGCGACCTCCGGCGGCATATAGGTCTCATCATGCTTGGCCAGTACTTCGTCGGCCATGAAGACACCGTCATTCCCGATCTTGCCCTGAGCCACTACCCCTTCACCTTCACGGAACAGATCCGGCAGGATGCCGGTATAGGTCACCGGGACGGTTTCGGCATTATCGGTGACCCGAAAGTGCACCGTCAGCCCGTCATCTTCTCGCTGCACACTGTCGACCTCGACCAGACCACCCAGGCGAAACGAACGATCCTTCGGTGCGGCGTTAGAGTGCACCTCGGTAGGACTGAAAAAATGGTTAATGTTGCTCTGTAACGCGTTCAGGATCAGCGCAGCGGCGCCGCCCAGTGCAGCCAGTCCAACTGCAATAAATACCATGCGCTTATGTCTAGACTTCATTGGGACACCCCTGAAACACTCGAATTATCACTTGAATTCATCCGGATCATGCGACCCAGACGCTGAATCAGGGTACGTCTGCGACGCATCACCAGAATCACTTCGGCAATCATAAACAGGGCGCTCACCCCAAATGAACCCCAGATATAAAAACCGTGACCGCCCATTGCCAGCCATTCACTCATCTTTACTTCGCCCCCTGCAACATCTCTTTGACCCATGTGGTACCGGCCTCACGCTCGAGGATGATACTGCGCACTCGATTCAGCGCGACTGCGATGGTGTAAAACCAGCAGGCGAAGGTCATCACCAGCAGTGTCCAGATCATAATCTCGGACATGCTGGCCTCAACCCCACCGGTGTCGCTCATCTTGATCGAAGCCCCCTGGTGCAGCGTGTTCCACCACTGTACCGAATAATAGATGATGGGTATGTTGATCACCCCCACCAGCGCCAGCAGGCCACTGGCTCGTGCCGCACGACGTGGATCATCGATCGCCGACTCCAGCGCCATAAAACCCACATAGAGAAACAGCAGGATCAGCTCAGAGGTGAGGCGTGCATCCCACACCCACCACGCGCCCCACATCGGTTTGCCCCACAGTGCGCCGGTCCACAACGCAAGAAAGGTGAACATCGCGCCGGTCGGCGCCAGTGCCGAGGCCATCATCGACGACAGACGGGTGTGCCAGATCATCCCGGCCGCCGCCCAGCACGCCATCACGACGTAGATAAACATCGACATCCACGCCGCCGGCACGTGGATGAACATGATGCGATACCCTTCACCCTGTTTGTAGTCGGTCGGCGCGACAAAGAAACTCATATAGAGCCCAACCACCATCAGGATAGCCGCGGCGATCGTAAACAACGTCACCAGCCTCCCCGCCAATGGGTAGAAGCTCGCGGGCGATGCAAATTTAAACAAGTTAAACACTACGCTTATCTTCTCTATTTAAAAAACCATATCGCCATACAAACAGGCTATTCTACCGAAATCCTCAGCGCAGCCGCCGAAGCCCACGGCGCAAGGATCAGCGCCAGTAACAGTATCGCCCCCATCAACGACAGATGCCCATCGGCACCCATCCCGGCGGCACTTGCTGTCACCGCCCCTGCCCCGAAGATCAACACCGGGATGTAGAGCGGTAACACCAGCAGCGATACCAGCACGCCACCACCACGCAGCCCAAGGGTCAGCGCGGCGCCGATCGCACCAATCAAACTCAACACCGGCGTGCCCAACAGCAGGGTCACCACCAGCATTATCAACTCATCGCCTTCGAGGCCAAACTGCAGTCCCAGCAGCGGCGACATCAGCACCAGCGGCACCCCGGAGATCAGCCAGTGCGCCAGTACCTTGCCCAGTACAATCAGCGACAACGGCTGCGGCACCATCAACAGCTGCTCCAGCGTGCCGTCGTGGTAGTCGTCCGCAAACAGCCGCGTCAACGACAGCATCGATGCCAGCAGTGCGGCCACCCACACCACCCCGGCCGCCATCTCCTTCAGCAGCTGTTTCTCAGGCCCGACCCCCAGCGGAAAGAGGCTCACCACGATGATGAAAAAGAACACCGTTGTCAGCACATCCGAGCGGTGGCGCATCGCCAGCGTCAGGTCCCGCATCACAATACATCTCAGCGTCGCAAACATCACTGCAGCCCCGTCGTCAGACCCGAACTCATCTGACCTGGCTGCATCTGACCGAGGTGCAGGTGTTGCAGGCTACCCACCTCGACCTCCACCTCCTGGTGGGTCGTCAGTATCACCATCCCACCATCGGCGACATGCGCCCTGATCACATCCAGTAGCAATCCGACTGCCGCCACATCCAGCGCCACAAAGGGCTCGTCCAGTATCCACAACTTCGACGACTGCAGCAGCAGCCGCGCCAGCGCCACACGACGCTTCTGCCCCTGCGACAACAACTTCACCGGCAACTCAACGCAGTGCGCCAGGCCAAACCGTTGCAACGCCTGCTCAACTTCAGCCTCACTCACATCGGAGCCGCTGAGGTTGGCAAACACCTTTAAATTCTCATAACCGGTCAACTCAAACTTGAGCCCATAGTGATGGCCAAGATAGAGCAGCTCGCGATTAAACTCATCCTTCTGCCTGCTGGTCTGCTCACCGTTCCAGCAGATCTCACCACTCTCCTGCAACACCAGCCCTGCAATCGCGCGTAGCAGCGTCGTCTTACCGCTGCCGTTCGGGCCGTGCACATGCAGCAGAGAGCCGGCCTCCAGCGAAAATGACAAACCACTAAAAAGCTGTTTGTCGCCTCTCACACACTCCAGGTCGCGAACCTCAAGCAAGCCCTTATCCATTCCGGCACGCCCTGTTTCTCACCCCAAAAGAGCGTCGATTATACATAAATGCTGCCAAAAAACCCGATCCCAAAAAAATTCCAATAAAAATTAAAACCCCCATTATCAATGGGATATTCATCTTAACCACGTTGGGATAGATAGCGATGGCACATCAAAACCGACTTCCAGTACGGGGACGCTGGCCACCCCCCCGGAGATCTCTACCGGGTCACACACACATCTGTTCTCCCCCCGACAGCGGCCTTAAAAGCCACTGTTCTCAAGCCATTGCCTTGATTCTAATCGTTATCCGCAAGACGCAAAGTTCACCGATTATACGACCTTCCCTCGGACATTGCACCCGGCTCACACCCACTCCGGTAAATTCGATTAAAGTCTTCGAATTCACATTAATAGTCAGTTTTTTCATTAATCAGCGGCGCTATTTTTCCGATCACGAAACAGCCCCCGATCAGCCTCGTGACCACACCCTGTAAATTTCCCAGAAATAGTCTAAAATCGCTGGCTTATGAAAAATGAAACAAACCATCTGGCAGCGCTGACGGCGCACATAGAAACCACCATCGTCGGACAGAAGAGGCTGATCGAACGCCTGCTGACCGGCGTGCTGGCCGGCGGCCACATGCTGCTCGAAGGGCTACCCGGACTGGCCAAGACCACCGCCGTACACCAGCTTGCCGACGGCATGGCGATGAAGTTTCAGCGTATCCAGTTCACCCCGGATCTGATCCCGGGCGATATTACCGGCTCCGATATCTTCGTGCCGCAGGATGGCCACTTCCAGTTTGTCGCCGGTCCGGTCTTCAACGAGATCGTGCTTGCCGACGAGATCAACCGCGCCCCACCCAAGGTGCAGTCGGCACTACTGGAGGCGATGCAGGAGCGACAGGTCACCGTTGGTGGCACCACCCGCCCACTGCCGGAGATCTTCATGGTGATCGCCACCCAGAACTCGATCGACCAGGAAGGGACCTATCCGCTGCCGGAGGCGCAGCTCGACCGCTTCATCATGAAGACCCATATCGATTATCCCAGCGCCGATGAAGAGCTGGAGATCCTGCGTCGTGCAAAACAGCCAAAGACCAGCGGCAATGGCAAATCCGTCCTCAATGGCGAACAGATCAAAGCGGCACGCGATGCCGTGAACAACATCTATATTGACGAGATGCTGCAGCGCTATATCGTCACACTGGTCGGCGCCACACGCGACCCATCGCCGTGGGACGAAACACTTACGCCACTGCTGGCACGCGGCGCATCACCCCGCGCAACACTGGCGCTGGCACAGACCAGCCGCGCACGTGCTTTTCTTCAGGGGCGTGACTTTGTTGAACCCGGTGACATCATCGAACTGGCACACGATGTGTTGAACCACCGCCTCGCACTGAGCTTCAGTGCGCGGGCCGAAGGGGTCGATAGCCGTCAGTTGATAGAACGCATCACCGATGTGGTGCCGATTCCGTAGAAAACGCAATGCACGATCACGCCCACCAAGCGGCACTACTCTCTACCGCCGAGCTGGGGCAACTCCAGCAGATGGTGTTGCAACGTCCCCAGCTACAGACACGGCCACTCGACACCCCCTATGCCGGCGCCTTTATCTCGCTGCATCGCGGCCACGGCATGGAGCTGCACGATGTGCGCCCTTACCAGCCGGGCGATGACATTCGCCATATGGACTGGCGCGCCACCGCGCGCAGCGGCAAACCGACCACCAGGGTATTTCTCGCCGAGCGCCAGCGCAGTCTCTTTGTGGTGATCGACCGCCGTCCTTCGATGCAGTTTGGCAGCCGCGTTGAACTGAAGGCGACCACCGCCGCGCGCTGCGCCGCGATCCTCGCCTTCTCGGCACTCGCCGCACGCGAACGGGTCGCAGGGGTAGTGCTCGATAGCGAACCACACTTCTTCCCCGCTTCATCAACCATCGAAGGGACACTGCCGCTACTGCAGGCGGCAAGCGCCCCCCTCGACACCGCGCAGCCAAAAGAGCCGATCGAACTCAGCAGACTCCTCGAACAGATCAGCCACAGCGCCGAACGCGGCAGCTCGCTTATCTTCATCAGCGACCTGCACGACCTTGAAGAGCGCCATCGAACCTCACTGCTCGACATCGCAACACGTTTCGAAGCACTGGCGCTGCAGATCACCGACCGCGCCGAAGAACAACTTGAGGCGTGCGGTAAAATTCGAGTGACCTCTCCGGTGAGTGGTAAAAGCAGCGTCATCGACAGCGACAACCGCGCACTGCGCGAGTCCTACGCCGAAATGATGCAGCAACGCCGCAGCGCACTCAAGCAACTCTGCCGGCGCAGCCGGCTGCCACTGCACCGTCTCTACAACCACCGCGATACATTACAACAGCTGGCGCTACTGCAATGATAGCGTCGGCATCCACACCCGAGCCAGCATTCAATCTCACCTCGGAATCGATGGCGCCGCCAGTCGACAACGCCGCGCTGCTTGATCGACTGGCCGACGTACAACTTCCCGCAGAACCGCAGTTGTGGCCCGTCATCATCGCTGCGGTTATCGCACTTATCGTCATCGCCCTCATCTATTTCGGTTATCGCCGTGTTAAACAGCACGCCGCAGCGACCACTAGCGACACCACACAACAGGCGCTGGCACGCCTGACGAAGCTTGAACAGGCGTGGTCGAGCGGTGAGCTCGAAACCCGCGAGGCGGCATACCAGCTCAGCACGCTGCTGCGTCTCGGCCTCAACCTGCCACAGCTGACCCGTCACTCTCCGCCACCACTCGCTAACCAGCAAACGGAGTGGCAACAGACCATCACACTCTTCAACCAGCTGCGCTACCAACCACAGGCAGCTGGCCAGCTAACCACTGACACCTTTGCACAACTGCGGCAGTGGCTGAAAAGATCGCGCCATGTCACCAGAGATGAACCGCATGTTTGAGTTCGCCACCCCCTACTGGCTGCTGCTGTTACCACTCCCCTGGCTGCTATGGTTAGTTTCCACCCGCAGGGGGGGCGCCGCCACGGCCGAAGGCGACAACAGCGTAGCGGCGGTGCGCCATAGTCAGGCCGAACTGTTGATACAACTCGCCAGTGCCGCAGACCAGCAACGCTCGCGACTGCCGTGGCTGTGGCTACTCGGCTGCGCACTACTGTTGATCACTGCGGCGCGCCCCCAGTGGCTGCATCATGATGAGCCGATCAAACGCCCCGGCCACGACATGATGCTCGCGGTCGACATCTCCGGTTCGATGCTGGCACAGGACTTCATCTTCGATGGCCGCACCACCAGCCGCATCGACATCTCGAAGGCGATGGGGCAGGCATTCCTGAAACAGCGCGCGGGTGATCGCATCGGCCTGATCGCCTTTGCCGACGACGCCTTCACCTTTATGCCGCTCACCACCGACCTTGTGATGGCAGGTGAATTCCTCGGCGAGATCAGTAACGGCCTCGCCGGTGAACGCACCGCACTCGGCGACGCCATCGCACTCGCCGCCGACCACCTGCGAGAACGCCCGGCAAAATCGCGCATCCTGATTCTGCTGACCGATGGCAGCCACACCGCCGGCCGTGTCAGCCCCGACTCCGCCATCCTGCTGGCACAGCAGTATCGACTTCGCATCTACACCGTCGGGGTTGGCACCAACAGCACCGTGGCGTTTCCACGCGGCCCACGCCAGCAGCCGCTCTATCTCGAACTGCCACTCGATGAACCGCTGCTGCAACGCATCGCAGCTGAGACAGGTGGGCACTACTTTCACGCCAATGACAGCGAGACACTGCAATCAATCTTCAATGAGATCGACAGACTTGAACCGATCGACATCGATGACCCAACCCTGATCCCGCGCGATGAGTGGTTCTGGCTACCACTACTGCTCGCGCTGTCACTGCTGCTACTCAACGAACGCAACCTGCGTCAGCAGGTGTTGCCGTGATCGATGCCATCAACTCATTACCGTTAGAGCAGCTGACACTGCGCCAGCCGTGGTGGTTACTGCTTCTGCTGATACCTTTGTGCGTCATGATCGCACGACAACTGCGCCCACGCAGTAGAGGTCACCACAAACGGCTGGCACGTTTTATCGAACCTGATCTATGGAACTGGTTACTGACCCGTCCGCACAACCCGCACCGCCACACAGTGTCGTGGCTGATGTGGCTTGCATGGGGGCTGATCGCGATCGCCGCCAGTAGCCCGCACTTTAGTGATAGCACAGCAGCAGATGTATCGCGCAGTATCGACATCGCGGTGATCGTCGACATCTCACCCTCGATGGCCGCCGATGATATCGCGCCGACACGACTGGGGCGCGCCAAACTTGAACTGCGCGATTTCAGCAGTCGACTCAAGGCAGACCGCGCCGCATTGATCGCCTTTTCCGCCAACGCATACAGGGTGCTGCCCCTGACCGCCGACCGCGACACGCTGCACCACTTCAGCGATGCGCTTGAGGTCACGCTAACGCGCAAACGCGGCTCTAATCTCACCCAGGCACTGGAACGTGCGATCCAGCAGCTCGACCACAGCGAAAGAGACGGGCGCGCAATTGTGCTGCTCACCGATGGTGAAAGCCACAACCCGCAGGCGAGCCTCAACGTAGCCAAACGGCTCCGTAAAAAAGGGATCCCACTGCTGATACTTGGCATCGGTTCGGCATCGGGCGGGATGGTGCCGAATGAACAGGGGCAGCGTCTCCACCACAACGGTGAACCTGTGATCTCACGCCTCGCCAGCAACACCCTGCAGCAGCTGGCCACCACCAGCGGCGGCATCTACTCCACCATCACTGATGACGACAGCGACTGGGAGAGCATCTTCCGCGAACTTGACCGCCTCGAACCCCTCAACCGCTACCGGGCCCCATACCAGCCACAACAGTTTCAGCTCTTCCCGTGGCTGATGGGGCTAGCGATATTGCTGTTCATTATCTCAGGCGTGAGGCAACAACGTGGCAATATTTTAATTTTGATACTGTCGGTTTTTATCTTCACCCCCACCACACCGGTTCAGGCGACCTCACTGTTTGACAGCTGGGAAGAGTCGCAGGCCTTCAAGGCACTCACAGAAGGACGCAACGCCGAAGCGGCCTATCGCTATAGTGAAATCGAGAGTTATCGCGGCCAGCTCGGTTATGGTGTCGCCGCCTATCGACAACAGGAGTGGCAGCTTGCCGCCGATGCGTTTGCGCGCGCACTGCAATTTGCAGAGAGTGATCAACAACGCGCACAGGGCCATTACAACCGAGGCAATGCACTCAGTCGACTCCGACAACTGGACGCTGCCGCGCAAGCCTATGAAACAGCGCTGCAATTCCAGAGTAATTTTTCGCGCGCAGCACTCAACCTGAGCCTGGTCAATCAGGCCCGCGCCCAGCAGGGTGGTGTACAGAAACGTGACCAGCAGAAGCCACCACAGACGGCGATCAATGCGACACATGAAGGTGAGACACAGCAGAGCTCGGCACAACTGAACTCACCGAACCAACAGGGCACACAGCGCAGCAGGCTCAATCAAACTCAACAGGGCAAGCAGTCGCTCCAGCAGATACAACAGAAGGGTGAAGCCGCGCAACCACAGCCGTCCGGGAAAAGTGGCGATAGTGAACAGATCAACTGGGACAATGCGCTGCAACAGGCGCGGGCGATCAACAGACAGCTCGGTCACCAGTTCATGCGTCAACGTTTCTCGGTGCAAGAGGAGGATGTCCCATTAAAGGCAGAGGAAAAACCGTGGTGAGACGCCATCTAGCACAGAGTTTAATCGCATTATTGCTCTCCCTGTTTAGCACCGTGTTACTTGCGGCCACGCTGGAGGCGCGAGTCGACAGGAAAGCGCTCATCGCCACCGAGCACCTGACACTGACCATCGCGCTGACCAATAGCGACACCCGTCTGCGTGCACAGGGGGTCGATCCCAACATCGACCTGACCATGCTCACCGACGATTTCGAACTTGGCATCCCGCAGGCACACAACCGCTATAGCCCGTTCAGGAATCGCGGTCGCTCAAGTTCAGAGATCGTCGTGACACTCTTTCCCAAAGGCGAAGGAACGTTCACCATCCCTTCTTTCACTGTCGACGGCGAAAGCACCGCACCCATCACGATCACCGTCCATCAGCTCGGCGCCGATAGCGTGCCCGAGGTGTTCAGCCGCAGCGGTGTTCTGAAATCGACACTGTGGCTGCGCGAACAGACCATCGCGTATCTCGACCTCTACCATCGTGTTGAGTTAAAGAGTGCAAAACTCGGCGGTGCGATTGAGAGTGAACCAAAATTGCAGATCCAGCTAACCAAGCTACCGCAGACCGATCGTACCGAGCTCTATAACGGTGTCAGTTACAATGTTACACGCAGCGCATGGGCCGTCGCCCCTGCTATCGACCAGACCATCAAGCTATTCCTGCCTGATATATGGGTTGAAACCAGGACGGGCAAACAGCAACGTTTTCCATTTAATGACATCACCATTGAGAGCAGGGCACTACCTGAAAATGTCCCGGCTCAGACGCTCGTTGGCAGACCACTGCTATCGCAGTCCATTCTGCCTGCGGATGCAAAGCAGCACCACAGCGTGCAGCTTGAGATCACCCTGCAGGCGCCGACCAACATCATCAACCTTTCGCAGACCCCGCCTTCACTTAACTTTCCGGAAGGACTTAAGGTCTATGCAGAAAGCACTCCTCGCAGACTCGTTGAAGGGGCTACAGATGGCAGCACCACCATCAGCTATCGTTATTTCATCATGCCGCTTAAGGCGGGTAGTTACCAGCTTTCCAATATTCACATCCCCTATTTCGATCCAGAGGCTGGTCTGCTCAACGGGGCGCTGCTACAGGGACAGCGGCTTGAGGTGGCACCGGCAGCCATTCCAGCTAGCGGAGCGTCCCTGCCGCTACCAGTAACGGCGGGGCAAACGGAGAACAATGGCGCGTTAGCACCACCGGCACTACCATGGAAGATCGCTACGCTGGTTCTGATTCTATTGTGGCTGGGCACACTCTTTCTCCTGTGGAGTAAAAAGAGAAAACATAAAGCAGCCATAACAAATAACACCAAAGCAGACATTTCTGCCACACCTGCACGGCACCCACTACAACAGCAACTGCTCGCCGCCTTCGGCAGCCGCACCCTTGAGCAGGGGCTGATTCAATGGGAGAGGCAGCACGGCGTTGACACTGAGATGCGCGCGGTTATACAGCAGGTACAACAGCGCTGTTATGGTGAGAACAGAGCACCGGAGACAATCGCATCTCTGCAGGAAGAGGTGAACAGAATCGTCGCCTTGATCAAAACAGAAAGTGCGGTATCACCAGAAAAAGACAGGTGGCGTCCAGAGGCGTTCACCGCAATCGAGCAGAACTAACTGCAATACGAGCTGATTTTAGTCACCGAGGAAGAACATGAACCGGCAGAAATATATGGGGCTATCGTTAACCGGTGATCTGATGTTTTGCGCCCGTAAGAAGAGAGTTAATCCTGTTGCGCAAACAATAGATACCGTGTCAATCAATTCATAAAAGAACATGGGTATAAATTTCTTAACCCACCCCTGCTGCCTGGCCCAATAAGCTTCGATTCGATATATAATAAACGCTGCGTTGATTGATTCTAAAAACGCAACGGGCTAGCGACTTGAACTGCGAAAGCAGTTATGTGGCCGGCATCTATAAATCAAAGACAGGAGATAATCATGTCCATAAAAAAATATATGGGAATGGCTTTAGCTGAGCGTCTTGCAAAGGCAGGATCACTAGTGGCATTTTCTCAGGCATTACAAGGAAAGGATGAGACCAAAGCAGTATCGCTACTGGTTAACGTTGAATATACACCGACGCAAGCCAGAGCCACCATCAAAAACCTCAACCTGGATCCGAATAGTTATCGGAACTTTAGTTAACCCAACAACCGGCGAACAGCAGGGTATTCAAACCGTGCGCGCCATCTCTCCTGGCCCGACCCAAACAGGTGCACCCCGGTCCAAAGCGGTTCGATAAGGGTTAAAGGGTTAAAGGGTTAAGAGGTCAGAACCCTTTTAGGACGTTAACGTAATGCTTTTTACGGACCGCTACGGCTGTTGAAAGAGATAACCAACATATAAAATAAGCGATACAATAATCGTTAGATAGACAAACACAAACGTTGCTCTTCTACCCATATTTCTTTCCAGTATAGCTAACACACCAGTCAACTCCTCTCCCCTAAAATGTTTTTTCATTGCGAAAAAAGTCAACACAAAGAAGGAATACCCGAACAATATATTAATTGATTGCTCGGTAAAATTTTCTTGGTATGAAAGAAAGAAGAATATCGAAACAAAAATAACGTTAAAGATAATAAAATATATATTCATTCGTACTCATTTAGTGCGCAAAACAAAAGTCGAATATATCACCAGCAAACTCACTAAAACTTTTCCTAGCCTGCTTTTCTAGAAAAGGACTAAATGTCTGAGTAATATTAGGTAACTGGGTTGTAGCATCCAATCCAGCATATACTGCTATTCCGGCAGCACCAAAACCGCCATGGTTAAGAGTGGTTAAGGTGGTTAAGGGGTCAGAGCCCTTTTAGGGCGTCCACGCCTGGCCTGTCCGACCTTGCTCTTCAGTTTTTTCTCTATCTTTTCCTTAAACAATTCATTTCCCAATGGTGTCCCTGTCTGCAAAGCATCACGAATCCCCGTAAGCTCCTCTTCATCAAGCT
>Ga0316207_10000818_pt1 | contig 43987 bp, 47 predicted proteins | sample 6weekpyrite_MG_FD_204943 | JGI IMG/M metagenome (GOLD analysis project Ga0316207, IMG submission 204943) | Microbial mat bacterial communities from mineral coupon in-situ incubated in ocean water Damariscotta River, Maine, United States -... | ecosystem: Environmental > Aquatic > Marine >... | reverse complement strand
ATGATGCTTTCTTTTTTTATGGGTCAAGGTTCGGCGGGTTGTGTTCAAATCCCTATTTTTATAGTGTTTAGCCGCCTTTTCGCTATCGCTGACAGGGTTTATTTTTATTAATTTATTTACTTTTTTTTACATATTTTAGTTGTATTTATACACATGTAGATGTATAATATACTTACTGAAACAAATAGAGCGTTTAGCTCATCACCCTAAGAGGTTTTTACTATGTTAGATTCAACTATTGTAGATCACATACTTGCTTATTCTTTGACGGGATTATGCGTTTTAATTTGGGCCGTATCAATAACCTACATGTAGGAGAGGGCAGTGGACAGCAGAGAAGAAGAATTGGATTCATTCAAACGAAACATTGATTTAAGTGCTTATGCGGCCAGTATTGGCTATGTAAAGGACAAGGGAAAGTCCTCTGCAAGCTCTGTTTCGATGAAACATTCTAACGGTGACCGTATTGTTATATCAATTAAAAACGGTTACTGGGTCTATTTCTCGGCTCATGACAGTCCAGAAAATAATAACCATGGGACTATCATAGACTTTGTTCAAAAGACCGATAACGCGAATCTGGGGGAGGTTAGAGTGATTCTGCGCGATTACTTGAAACTACCCAGTACACCAATTTATAGCCAGCACTTTAAAAAGCCACTTAAAGAGAGAGAAATTGATATCCCAGGTATTAAGTCCTTTTTAAAGAGATTTAAGCCTGTGGATAGCTCTAATTACCTAGAAGGGCGAGGTATAACACAAGAAACATTAACTAATCCATTATTTAAAGAGCGCATATTACAAGGTTTTGATGATGCGGTTATATTCCCACATTGGAATAGTCAAGGAATATGTGGATATGAAATAAAAAAAGAAGGCTTTACAAGCTTTGCTAAAAAAGGGATAAAGTCATTATGGCGTAGTAAGATAGTCGATGAAGTTAAGACAATCATATTCACTGAATCAATCGTGGAAGCTCTTAGTTACTATCAATTGTTTATACCTGAGCATGTATTGTTTGTTACAGCTTCAGGGAATTGGTCCGAAACAGCAGAGAGCTTAATTAAAGCACTTCTCAGTAAGCATTCAAAATGTTGTTTGGTTGCGGCCTTCAACAATGATAAAGGGGGAGAGCATCACGCAGGTAAGTTACTGGAATTGGCAACGGTCACAGGGTTAACGAATTATAAAAAACATTTTCCAGAGAAAAAAGGGCATGACTGGAATGACGTATTAACAGGAGGGCATTAAAAATGAGCGTTATAAGTTTAATAAATGAAAAAGGGGGGGTTGGTAAAACAACTTCCGCGATTTGTTTGTCAGATTATCTAATCAAAGATGGGTATTCTGTCGCTTTGGTTGATGCTGATCCACGGCATTCAGCATGTGATTGGAATGCTGTGGCCAGTGAAAATGAAAATGATACACCATTAACGGTTGGTCTTTTCCATGAAAATATTGATTTGGAGATAAAAAAACTAAAAGAGAATTATGATTATGTAATCGTAGATTCGATGAGTTCATTTGTAGACTCAAAGAGATCAAGAATAATTGGCAGTTTGTTGAGAGCTAGTGATCATATTTTTATACCTGTGCAGCCTTCGGCGCTAGATTTTTGGGCCACTAAAGAACTAGTGGAAATGATAAAATACCGCCAAGATAATTATGGGGGTGAACCTAAAGCATATTTTTATGCAAATATGGTTAGAGAGAATGTAAAACTCTATAAAGAGCTAAGGGAAGACATGGAACAACTTCCATTTTATTTACTTAAAAATGCCCTTCCATTAGCCGAAGCATTTAGACATACGATTCGGATTGGTAAAACTCCTTTGAGTTTAAATCCTTCCGAAAAATCGAGAAAAGCCGTAGTATTATGGGCAGAAGAAATCATGGAGAAAACAAAATGAGTAATTCTTTTTTTACTAAACCAACTGAGGCACCAATAAACGAAGCAATGAAATCTGGATTAGATGATAATCCAGGTACTAGAGGGAGTTCAGTTGACACATTGGACATTCATTATAAATTCTTATTTCCAAACCCCGATCAACCGAGAAAGTATTTTCCGCCAGAGGCAATAAGTAAAAAAAGAAAACAATTAAAGAGAAGCGGTCAAGAGTCACCTATAACAGTTCTACCAGGTATTAAAAAAGAAGATGGGTACTTACACTATCAAATAGTCGATGGTGAGTGTCGCTGGCGAGCAGTTAGTCAAGGAGACTGTATTGATTTTTTACGTGCTGAAATATACAAGGGAGATCCAAACGATGTATACAAAATATTATTGTCTCAGTTGGTACATAACAATGATGGTTCTGAACAGTTAACTCCTGTAGAAAGAGCAGCGGCCTATAAGAAACTAATAGATAGAAATATTGAGTTAGGGATTGATAAGCCACAGGAGAGAGTGGCTGAAGATATAGGAATGGATAAAGGGGAATTCTCTAGAATAGTTTCATTAAATGATATGCCTGAATTTATAGAATCATTTGCTCTGGAATTTGGTATAGGGGATACGCGAGTTTTAAATGGCTTAACTCGTATATCTAAACTAACTGATGAACTGGGTTTGAAAAATGTTGTATCTGATATAAAGGAAAATGAGGCACTACGTGCCGAGGGTGGTGAAGCTAGGAAAATAAGAGAGATAGTGCAAGACGCTATTAGAGTAAATAAAATAAAACCGAAGGAAGGTAAAAGAAAAAACAAAACCAAGGTAAAAGCAAAGGCACAAAAAACCAGACTTCTATCAGCTCGTGAAATCAATTTACAAGTAAAAGATGATGAAAGCGGATTACTAACAATTGAAACTGTCTCTGAGATAATAAAGTTTAATTTAACCAGCTCACAAGTTATGGGTATTAAATTGAAATCAGCAACATAAAAAGTTTAGTTATTTAATAAGCTTTTTGGGGGGGTGATGGATCACCTCTAATCCATTCACTATTTAACTACGTTCACTATCTAGTATATACCTTAAATTCTCAAAACATTAACACATCTCAAACCCCTCAGACCGCCCAACACGTTCTTTTTATTTCCCTATTGCCCCGCGCTCTGCGCGATCACTCTCTTTCAGTTGGGCACGCCCAACTGAAAGAGAGTGATACCGTTAGAATATTTCAATACAAACGTGTGATCATTTTGTGGCTTTCAGTTGGGCACGCCCAACTGAAAGCGCGAGAGAGTCTAAGAGCTACATACCAATCGCAACTGAGGTTGCTTGTATAAAAACAGATAACTACTTGATATATATATCTTTAAAGAGTAATATATTGTAATACATTAAGGTAATATATTATATTACCTGTATTACATTATATTACCTTGTTGATTTTATTAGGAAAATTATGGCCTCATATACTAAGATATCTTTCAATATAGATAACGACTTACTTAAAAATATTGAAGATTACGTGAAGGTTACGCCAGGTGTAGATAAAACGGCGGCTCTAAATCAATATATAAACGAAGCCATAAATAATAGAAAAAAAGTAGAGGAGCAGGAGAAGATACTTAACTTAGTGTCTTTAAAAACACTGTTTATTTTGCGTGAAGTAACGAGCTTGAATGAAGGTTTGCTAGAAGAGATTGATCAAAAGTTTTTAGAAAAACTACCTGATTTAAAAGAAATGATAATAGATGAGGGAATGGATTATGTCGGCAGTTAACACAAGAAAAGCATATCAAAAATTTTGGGGTAAACTAAATAATAAGGGTAAATCCTTGCTGTTTCAGGTGGGTCTTTTTTTTGTCATCTTTCTTGTGGTGTATTCGCTCAGTGTATACCTGAGTATAAAGCGGATGGATGCCTATAATTCGGCAGGATATTTGATAGGAATGGTGCTATCAAAAAATCCGTCAATGTCTCAAAAAACATTAAAATATTACACTGATGAATCAACAGAGTCTCGCTTTAGCGTTATTGATTATAATAAAAATAAAACTCTATTACTGTCTGTTCAGGGATTAAAAACTGGGCTTGTTCTGTCATTACCTGTTGCGCTGTTTTTTGCTTATATCGTCTTATTCTTATATAAAAAATTACTATTTAAATACAACACAGAAAAGACTCTAGCATCTACATTTCTTCGAGGCGGGGAATTTATGGAAGCTGAAAAATTGGCCGAGATTATTAAAAAATCAGGCAAGGCCAGTGATATTCATATAGGTAATGTACCTGTGGAAAAAGACAAAGAAGGGCGTCATTTTTTGTTTTCAGGTGATACAGGGACAGGTAAATCATTACAGATAATGAGTGTGTTAGATGTAATAAGAAAACGTAAAAAAAAGGCCGTCATATGGGATATATCTGGTGAATTTATACAACACTATTATGACCCTGATAAAGATAAAATATTGGCTCCATTCGATGAACGGTCCGAATATTGGTCGCCTTTTGCTGAGGCCAAAAATTTACAGGAATTTGAAAGGTTGGCACTGTCATTTGTGCCTATACCGAAAGAAGGAACAAAACATTGGGCTGAAGCATCTGTCACCGTCTTTAGTTGGTTCTTATATAAGATATACATAACTTTGGGCGTTGCAACACCGGACCAAATTTTTAAGAAACTAATAAATAAAGTTCAAGTGGAATCAGTTGATAGTAGTGGCAAAAAATCAGTATCCAGGGTGCGAGAGTACGTTGATATGCTGAAAGGTACACTTGCTGAATTGGTCGTGGATTCTGAGGATGGAGCGGAGCATGCGTCTTCTGTTTTATCTACATTAACACCTAAAATTCGTGCCATTTGGTACTTAAGAGGGCTTGAAAAAAAGCCGGTTTTTTCAATAAAAAAATGGGCTACTGATGATGAGGAAACAGGATGGCTTTTTGTCAGGGCAAATAACGAACAAGTTCTTTTAGTAAAACCGTTAATAACGGCTTGGTTGGATACGGTTATTTCAACCGTTTTATCACTATCGAAAAACCCTGATCGTGAGGTGTGGGCGGCAGTCGATGAGATGCAATCATTAGAGGAAATGGGATCTATTAGTGATGCCTTGGATCAAGGAAGAAAGCATGGTTTAAGGCTGCTGTTAGGGTTCACTTCCCTGTCAAAACTAGAAACAATTTATGGTGAAAAACTGGTTAAACAAATTACCTCAATGTGCGGTAATAAAGCTTTTTTCAGAACATCAGAAAGCGGTGTTGCTGAGTGGGCTTCAAAGATGCTTTTAGAAGAAGAAATAATTGAAGAAAGAGCAAACTATTCTTATGGAAAAAATGACAATACGGGAGGCAGTGATCAAAAAAATAGAAGCTGTTTAGTGATGCCTAGTCAAATAATGTCTATGGATGACCTTAAGGCGTATATCCGGTTACCAGGTAATGTGCCTACATCCTTAGTTTCAATTGATATAGTCGATCGGGATTGTAAACAGCCTCATGCAGTTGATCGTACAATCCCTGACCCAATTAGTTACTCTGGGGAGCATGACCAAAAAACAGAAGAAAAAAGCACTCCTATAGTTGAGCGAAAACCTATTTTTGGACGTAAATAAGGAACTATTTATGCAGACATTAAGCCCGGTTAAAAACTCGAAAGACACCAGCTTGTATTTTTCTAAGGACAATTATTATTCAAAAAAAGAAGGGATAGAGCATAGTGAATGGATGGGTGAAGGCGCTGAAATACTTAAAATTAACAGTAAGCCTGTTGATCCTGAACAGTTTAATTCATTGCTTAATGGTGCTGTCGGTAATGCACAATTGGGTCGAAAAACCAAAAAAGGGATAGAACATAGACCAGGTTGGGATTTAACTTTTTCGGCCCCAAAATCGGCCTCTATTATGATTGAAATTTATAATGATAGTAATGTTTCTGAAGCACATGATATTGCAGTCAAAGAGGCGGTTAAATTTGTTGAAAAAAATCTGATCTATACCCGATTAAAGAATGGAAAAAGCATTGATAAAGTACAGACAAAAAATGCTGTTATTGCTACCTTCAGGCACGATGTATCGCGCGAACTTGATCCCAATACCCACACCCATGCTTTATTTATGAACGCAACTCATACACCAGTTGGTTGGCGTTCAGTTGATCCCGATAAGCTTTTTAATAATGTAAAGCAGGGTGGTCTGGCATACAGAACAGCCTTTAAACGTGAACTAGAATCACGCGGATATAAGTTAAGGTTTAATCAAAAAAATCCCTCATTATTTGAGCTTGCCGATGTGCCTCAGTCACTTATCGATGAGTTTTCAACACGATCAAAACAAATAAAAGACTATTTTAAAAATCGTGAACTTAATTATGATACGAAGCTTGCAAAACAGGTGGCTTTATTAACACGTAAATCAAAGAAAAAAATAGAAAGGAATGAATTAAAAAAAATATGGAAAGATAGAATTGAGTCAATGACGGGTGATAACAAACTGTCTCGGTTATTAAATTATGATGCTTCAGAACTAGCTGATAAAGCAGCAAGTTATTTAAACGTGGAAAAAACAAAACAACAGGTTATTAACTCCAAATTGAAAAATACTAATGGGGAAAGCAAAACAAATAAGCAAGAAGCTGCAATTCGACGTTTAGTTAGAAAATCAGTTCGTCATTTGACAGAAAGAGAGATGGCGGCAACTGAACTTCAAATCTGTGAGACTGCATTAAAATTTAATAAGAACAACTTGAAATTTAATGATATCTATACAGAGATAGAACGATTAAAAAACACGGGTTATTTATTAGAAGCGCCCAGGCATAAATCTATAAAAGCAAACCTATACACAACCAAAAAGGCAATAGGGTTAGAAGAGGAATTAAAATCTTATGTTGAAAAAAGTCGGGGTTATGGGAAAGCATTAATTGAAGAGAAAACAGCTAAAAAATATTTAACAAAAAAACGGGTTAAGGGCCGTCTGTTAAATGATCAACAGTTGAACGCAGTGTTAAAAGCATCCAGTTCAAAAGATAGACTATTTGCAATTCAAGGTGATGCCGGTGTCGGAAAAACCACAACTCTGAGTGCTTACAAAGATTTACTCATTAAAAAAGGATATGATGTGATTGGTATGGCACCGTCATATCAGGCTGTATCAGAACTTACTGACAGTTTAAGAATTGAGGGTATGACCGTTGACATGTATATTGCTAATCCAGCTTCAGAAAAATTAGTTAAACGGTTTAAACGTCAGGTTTGGTTTATTGACGAAGGCTCGATGCTATCAACAGATAAGATGAATGAATTAATGAGTCTGGCAGAACAAAGAGATGCTCGTGTGTTGTTGGTTGGAGACCACAAACAGCTAGAAGCGGTTGGGGCGGGCAGGGCATTTTATCAGATGCAGGATGCCGGTGTGGATATGGCTGTTATTGATAAGCGATTGAGACAAAAAACAGACCATATGAAATTATTGACTGAACATGTTGTAAATGAAGAATTTGGAGATGCACTAAATATACTTTCTGAGAGAAATAATATAGTCGTTTCAAGAGAAGAGAGAGCCGAAGATGATTCTATAAAGAGATTGGCCGAAGACTGGTTGTCACGTGATGCAAAAAGAAGGGAGGAAACCTTAATTGTCGCACCTACAAATTCGCAGAGAAAATCAATAAATAATGTTATAAGAGACTCTTTAAAAAAAGAGGGTTCGGTAAGTTCTTTGGAGTATGGGGTGAACGTTTTTAATGACCGTTATTTAACAGATCAGGAAAAATGGGCTGTATCCACGTATAAAAATAGCGATGTTATCCGGTTTTCCAGGGATTATAAAAATACAAGTAGAAAGGTAAACGATCATATTAATAAACATGAGTATTTTGATGTTGTCGGCAGGAATACAGAAAAAAACACATTAGCGCTTAAATCGCGTTACGATCAACGTATTATCTATATCGATCCAAGAAAAAGGGGCGGAAATATAAAAGGCGGGATGCAGGTTTTTGAAGAGTCAAAACTAGATTTTGCAAAAGGCGATAAAATTAAGTGGACAGATAACAGTAATAAAAATGGATTGAAACGAAATACTCAAGCGGTTGTGCAGAGAGTGGCATCTGATTATATAAGAATACTGACTGAAAAAGGTAAATCACTCAAATTAGATTTACATGATGTTAAAAACAGACACTTTACCCATGACTATGCAAAAACAGCTTATGGTGTACAGGGGAAAACAGAAAAAGAAGTATTAGCCTTAATGCAAAGCTGGCGTGTTAATACCACTACACAGCGTTCCTTTATGGTCGCGGTAACCAGGGCCGAAGAAAACGTGACTCTCTTCACTGATTCAATTTCAAAATTAAGTGACACACTTACAAGTAAAACTGGTGATAACACGGTTGCTATTACTAGTGGCGACCTTGTTATAGAGAATAAAAAAGCCCCAAAACTAAAAATTTAAAATATTGTCATTTTCTATATCGGTATACTGGTATATCCGTATATTTGCATATCGGTTTTTATTGTGTTATCGTGAGATAGCTTTCTTGAGGAGGAATAAAATGTTTAGTCTTTTTGTGAGGTTAATTATTGGTTTAATTGCGGTTGGCTTAATTATTATGGCTACTCCTAATTATGCTTATGCTATTAAAAAACCAGATAAACCACAAATCTTTACCGATAGTGGTGATACCAATGCTGAGTTAGATAAAGCAACGGATTCATTCGTTTCTCTGATACTTTATGCGGGTATGTCGCTATCATCCATTGTGATTGCAATAGGTATTGTGCTATTGCTTCCCGTAGTTGGTAAACCACAGTTAGGACATATGGCAATAAAATCCGGGGTAGGTGTATTTTTGTTATCGGCGGGTTTTTATGTGTTGCTCGGTTTCATCGGCGGCATACTTTGATCCAGACTTTTCAAAAACGTCTAGTACCTAAACGCTATTTTGGTTTTCCTGCCCCTTGTGTCTTCACGGTCTTAGGTGGTGGTGTGTGTTTAGCGTTCTCTTATTTATTACCGGTCGTAGTCTTTAAGGTGCCGCTTTTATTAGGCGGCATTGGATTGCTTTTTAGTGGTTATAGTGATTATGTAAATTACAATGACTGGAATCTATTATCGTCTTTGAGGAATGGAAAAGAAATGGAAAAACTAAAAACATTTGGACGGAGTGGGAAAAAAATATTCAGCGATGTCTTTTGCTGGAAAACAAATGTTGGTAACACACTTGCTCATTATGATAATGCGGTATCTCTTGCGTTTGAGTGGAGGGGAGTGAACAATCAATTTTTTGACGATGATGAGTTCAATAGAGAACACGAGCAGAGAATTGCACTTTTAAAGATGTATAAACAACAACAAGGAATTTGCATTGAAAATCATTTTATACGTGACCATGATGATTCATTATGTGATGCGTATTTGACTGTACAAAAACACATAAATCCAAATCCACCAAAAATTATAAGCAATATTATTAATGATCTCGTTGATTTATATCGTCCTTTAGGACGATCTAATAAAGTCATGACGGTTATCTCTTATGGTCCACCGGTTAGACTTGGTTTCTGGGAGACAATAAGAGATATATTTTTTGGCTTATTATCACCAAAATTAAAAAATCGTATCCACAATTGGCAGGAACTTGAGAAAAAAGTTATGGAGATTTTCTCAGAGTTAAAACCTGAATTTGATGGGGCAAGGTTATTATCTTATGAAGAATATGCAAAAAAAATCATACAAATTAGACAGCCAGAGTGTGATACACCAGCCCTAGATTGGCGCTATGAATTATCTGATCAGCTTACAACGGGAATGCCCGTTAAAATTATTGAAGATGAATGCCTGAAACTGGACGACACCTTTTACAAAGTTTGTCTATTAGAGAATTACCCTAATAATTTAGCCGAACCGTGGTTTTTTATGATGAGCCAAACACCCGATGTCGGCATACATATTAGCCAGATTATCATGCCTGTTGATGTGGATAGCGCGGTTGATGCGGCAGCAAAAGAAGACACACATCAGAAGCAAACTATTTCTGAACAGAAAGGTATGCATAAAACCGTCGGCAGAATCAAAGATTCTGAGCAATACCAACAATATGTAACTCAACATAACTTACCCATTGCTGATAACGCCTATATTGTGACTTTTTACAGCAAAGACAAAGAGACTGTCCTTAAGTATGCGCGAAAATTTACAACACAGATTACCCGTAAAGATGGCAAGGTACGTACTGATTTAGATATGCAAATGGATATGTTTAATACTCGTTTACCTGGTATGGGTCGCTACACTTACTTCAAGCGACAAGATCACGGTGATGTGATCGCCGCGATGAAACCCTATACCACATTTAGTAATGGAAACAACAACCCTGAAAGCTTACGAATAGCGGCAAATGGACAGCTCATTGGTTATAGCCCATCGGGTTTGAGCGTTCCACATGAATTAGTTGTTGCTGAAACAGATGGTGGAAAAGACACTCAATATGGTCTTAAATTTGTAGAAACTTACGCGAAAATTCAATATGACATAGTTGAGTTTGGTAACTCTTACCAGGGTCCAGTGGAAGCTGTGGGAGGGCGTTATTGCCAGGCCAGCGAACAAGTTATTAATCCTATGATTCCTTATTCAGAGTTAGAGGAAGCTAAAAATATTAGTACAAAAGACAGTAGTGTTGAAGACATTATGTTATCTACATTATCCGATTCACTAATGCCTATTTTTAAAGGTTTTGGTGGTATGGATGATAAAAGTGTTGGGTTTTCTATGTCGGAAGATGTTGTCATGGGTAGGGCATTACAACATTGTTATACGGAAGTAAATGAAGGATCAGAAGCACCGATACTTCAAGATTTGTCTGATGCCTTCCTTGTAATAGAAACTCGCTCAGATGAACAGAGGGAAGCGACTAGAAAGCTTAAAAGCTGTCTTGATGAATTTTTACAAACGCCCTATGGCAAGAAGTTTAAAGACCAGAATCAATTTGAGATATCAACCATAGCCAATGCTATTGACTTTAATGGGCTGAAGGGAAAAATGTTTGATTTCTTTTTTAATTTCACGATCTCACGTCTCGCTAGCCGGGCAATGTCCAGGGGTAAACGCAGTCAAATTGTACTAAATGAGTATAAATTCTTATTTGAAAGTTCACCTAAAGCAGTTAAGCATATTACATGGATGATTGATCGCATGGGTAGAAAAGATTGGGTTGGACTAACGCGAATATCACAAGGATTACAGGAAATATTGGACGCTGATCCTGAAGCAAATAATTCAATTTCAAACTTAACACTTCTATCACGTAAAGATAAGCATGAAAGTATTGGTGTTTCGTTAAAGATTCCATATTCTGCTGTTTCCCGTTGGGTTGATTTTGTGTCGCCTTCACGTAGTCAAAATAAAAACATTGCGTATAGGGAAGGTCTAGTGTGTGAGGCGGGTGAATGGAATACCTTAATACTTAAATTCCCTGAGTTGCTACTGGAGTTTATGAACACCCGCGGACAAGACAAACAACTACGAAGACAAGCTTTCGCTAAAACAAAAGACCCAATAGAACGTATAAATATATTGAGACAACTTATTAAGGAGCGTGATAAGAATGAAATTATTAAAAAAGATATTACCACTGCTGATAATAATAATAGCGAGCCTGAGCTTACCTAGAATAGCATCATCAGATCCTTTGGGAGCGGATGTAAAAATTCTATCCCAAATGTGGATAACAATAAAAGAGGAATTAATTGTTGCAAAAGAGCAACTGGAAAGCTTGAAGGTTGCCAGTGATACCGCCCTGGAAGTTAAAAATACCATGGGTGATATTAAAGATGAGTACCTGTTCGTAAAGAACTTTAATCTTGAAAATGAGCTACGAAGTATTGTTGGGGATTTAGGTGATTTAACCTATATTGATGAATTTAAAGACGCAAAAACTAACTTACGCAAATTCGATTTAATACGTGCTGAGATTGGAATGCGTTATAAGGCTGAGGGTAGAAGCCAGGAGGAAATAGACAGAGCGAATAAACGACTTGATGCACTTCAAGCACTGGAGGCTATCCGTAACTCCTATATGGATGAGGCGATATCCCCGCAAAGTGTGACTGTAAAAGATATGGAGTCACGTAGAACCACAGCAATGCTACTGATGGGGTCGGAAGCTGCTGAAGCAAAAATTAAACGTATGGAAGATCAAATACGTGAGAAAGAAAAATTAGCGGGAGAGCTTAAATGGGATGCTGATTTTTTATATTATATGAAAACTGATGCAAACATGGAAAGTGGTTTTTTCGCGGGCCTATTGGGTATGGTTTTCAGAACAGAAGATATATATGGTGCACTGGTTGAAGTTAGCGCGGTGGCTACCTTATCTTTATATATAATGGTTATCTTCTTTGCAGTACGCATAATGCAAGAATCAATAGATGCATTGTCAATGAAAGGTGGGGTACTGAGTGTTCTTACAGATATGTCAAAGACGACATTCCTTTATATTTTATATTCATCTTTAGGTTTAATGATCTTTGGTTTGATATTTTTATTTAACGAAATTTTTTCAAATTTTGGTAATTTGAATCTAATTCAAGATAATTTACTCAGCTTGCGAGAAGAGATGATCAGCTCAGATAAGGAGTATAAAGACTGGATTGATCAATTGCGTTCATATACCGCTGAAGTGGGAGGAATAATTACCGCACCAATTTCATGGCTTGGTTATAAATTAATGTCTTTGTTATATGTTTTTATTAATGAAGTTTCTGATTTTGTTTTTGTGATTATCTTGGGTCTTGTTTATATATTGGGGTTTGTGCTGATTCCAACCAGTGGAATGAAAAACTCTCTTAATTTGACCAAAGGCTGGGTTGGGTCATTTGTATTTCTGGCGCTGTGGGCCATCATTGAGCCCATTCTATTAGGGTTTGTTTATGCGGTAATGAATGGATCAAGAGATTTATTACTAGAAGCCTATTCAGGCGGTGTTGGTACAAACTCTGTAACCGCATGGTGCTTGTACACCAGTTTAGTTTTGTTTTCAGCTTCTTTAGTTAAAATCATAAGCCCATTTTTAGCCGCATATATTGCAGCTAATCAAAATGTCGGCGCGGTTGCGGGTGGCGCAATTGCAGGGCCTTCCATGTTATTAATGAATAATATGTTAAATCGTTTCACTAAAGAAGACAGTACAGCACGAAAAATATTCGATAAAATGACTCCAAATGATGAGGGTAATCGGTGGAGGGATAAGGGCTCGCAAGTGGCATCAGACGTAATGAATACAAATATGAAAGACGCGGGCCGTTACGTTAAAGAAGGGCTTGGTAAAATGACAGATAAGTTTAAAGGATCTGGCAAAAATAATGAATAAAGTCATATCTAGTAGAGCAGACCCCAGTTCTTTATTGAATAGAGAACGATTACGGGAAATATTACTTTATATCGTTATTGTTATTTTGTTGGGTGTAATCATGTTTCTTGGCGCTTTATCGATAGCCCAAAATGATGAATTAAATCGAAAAGAAGCTGGGATATACCGAACAACAGAGGAATTAATGGAGGGAGGTAAGCGTTTTATTGATTATTTTTATTCTTTAAATGCATCAACTTTCCATCATGACCAATTCCGCGCCACTCAAATGTTTGTAAATGAAGAAGATAGCGATCGTAGATGGAAAGAAATAAATACAAAAGATTTAGTCAGGGCAATACGTGAAACAGGGATGAAATCCCGTATTGACTGGAACCGATCCAGTGTTAAATTAATAAAGAAAGTCGGTAATAACGTCGTTGCAGAATATGACTGTTTAATCGTTATAGATAGTAGTGAATATCAGCATATTAATATGATATTAACACTTACACCTGTTGTTAAGTCCGATGAAAATAGGGACGGGATCGGTGTTGTTGAATTCAGGGACGTAGCAATAGAACCGTTTGAAGCGAAACAGAGTATAGAAAACCAGCAAAAGGGTAATATAGAATGAGAACAATTAAACACAGCTTAGTTTTCTTTATATTGGTATTAAATCCGGCCTTCGCTGATGGGAATGTGGATATTAGAGAAATTTTGAGTATGATCCCTGGAGACAAGGATGTTATGCCGTGTACCGTCCATGTTAATACAACAAAAATAACCAAAGCTGTTATTCCGATGACACCTTATCGAGGGCTAAATCTTATTTTTCCTTTTAAGTTGTTTAACGAATCAACAATTTATGCTCTTTCGTCTACAAGAATATGGAAATTTGACAAAGCGAATGGAACAAATGTAGTGCCGGTGACATTTACATCATTTAATAATAGTCAATGGGGTACGGTACATGATTTAACGATCGTTTCAAACGGCTTTACGTTTACCCTGACCTTAAAAGCAGATATTGCCAATCACTGTACTAATATAGTATTTGATTTATCTGAGGAAGAGCAGAACAAAATAATAGCTAAAGAGAAAAAACAGTATCTTGAGGTTTTGCGTCTTGATCATGAAAAAGCGCTTGGTAACCTGGATAAAGAAGCTAAAAAGAAATCACTTGCTTTATTGGGTACATTAGCACTAACACAACCTGATTCTACTGGTGTACACGAAGAGGGAGTACTAGAGCTGAACAATGGTGATGAAATTGTCGGCTATGTCGATAAGATACTAACCTATGATGGGTTTAGTGTGCTATCTGTTGATCTAGAAAATGACTCTGATGAAAAACCTCTATTTATAAAAAGTGTAAAAATAAACACCATCACAGATGGTCGCACCAAAGGCGTTAATGGTGAGCCAACATTTAAGAAAAGGCTTGATTCTGGTGAGTCACAATTAATCACTTTCTCAACATTAGAGGAATTACCTAAATCGGGCGCAGAATTAATTATAAAGTCGAATAGAGGCGAATTAAAGGTGAAATGGTAATGAGACAATTTTTAATATTACTGGTAGTTTGTTTTCCTTTAAACGCCAAAGAAAAGACTTATGATGATTATGTGCAAGATACCAATAATGCAGAAGAAAAAATAGATTTTAGCGGTTCGTTGTTACGTCATGATGGATTAGACCAGGTAATTAAAGATCGATTAAAGAAAAACGAAAAAGAAAGAAAAAGTAAATATACTCAATATAATAGAAAAAAATCAAGTACTGATAGCTCCATGGACAATAGCAGCTCAACAAAAAATAAAGATAAATTGAAAAATACTAATGAAAAAACTAAAAGTATTACAGCAATAGGTAAAACGAATACAGATATAAATAAAAAGCCAGGATTAGAAATATCTGTAGTAGAAGAAGACAAAATAGTTAAAACCAACGAACCTAATAAAAAGAAAAATGTATCTAGTAATAATAAAAATAAAACAGGTAAACAAAATGGATCGTGGAAATCCAATAAAAACAATTACTCAACAATTCACAATGGGAAAAAAATATACATCCCGCCTAGTTTAAGAGGTGCTAATAATAAAACGACAAATATAAATATACAAAGTATACCGAATAATATAAACATCCAGTTTGGTATCACCAAAGGAAGCAGGATTAAAGTGTCACTAAATAACAGTGCCACGAACATACAACCTGGGCATATTAAATTTCATACGCTAGAAGATGTAATGGGTTATAAAGATGTGTTACCAAAAGGGACGCTTTTGTTTGCCAGACCAGGAAGTGCAGTACTAGGCTCTGACAGGTTACACGGTAATGTTACAGACGGATTAATAAAAAGCGATCATCGAGAGTTTAAATTCAGTGGAATTATTCTTGATGAGGAGGGTAATCCCGGACTAATCGCACATGTCATTAGTGACGGTAAAGCGTTTGATCGAGCTAAAAATGTTGGTGCCAAGACTATAGGGAATAGTATATTAAATATGGTGCCTGCGGGTGGTGTTGGTGCTGACACAGGTAAGGCAGCGGCGGGGCAATTACTAAATGAAAGCACCTCGGAAGAGAGTGTTAAAGATGGAAGACCCGTATATATTATAAAAGCGGACTCTCAACACGCAATTATAGAAATAGAGGAAACTTTCTAGTGATAGATGTAGAGAAATTAGAGCCCTACTTTTATGGATTAACGGCAAAATATAGATTAATTGTGTATTTATTAGCAACAGGTGAATATACCTTTAATACTGTTAAGTTGATAACGGTAAAAGAACTCATCGGGTTATGTAAGTCAAAATTAATTGTTTCATTGGAACTAGTTGATATCTGCGATGATATTTGTGAAGACAAAGACAGTGATAGCCTTGCTTTTACTATTCCTTCAGGTCGAAAATATACAGTTTCAGTAATTAAAGACACGCTGAAGCGTGCACATAAAAATGCAGGTGTTGAATATATTAGCCGTTCTCAATTTGTTAAAAATATGAAAAATAAATAAAATTATAATGGAGTTTGGAACATGATGATTAGATGGTCGTTTTTAATAATAGCGTTTGTTTTACCCTTATCAATAGCACAAGCTAAGGTTTCATCGAGTGATAATTCATATGATTATTATATTACCGTACAAGCAGCATATATAAATTTTAACTCAAAGGAACCAGAAGGAAATACCGCCGATGCTGGGGTAAGTGTACCTTTAAATATTGGATATGAGTTGGCATTGGACAAGATAAACAGGCTTTCAATAATCTACACTGGCTTGGATTTTAGCATAGAGGCCGATCCTGGGGGTTTAGGACTATCCGTTGATGGGTATCAAATCACTACCAAATGGGAAAGGCGAATTCGTTATTCCCGTAAAATCAAGCCTTGGTTTGGCCTGGGTTTAATAACAAATTCGTTAACCTTTAAGGATAGACATACAACAGATGAAAATGGCTTTTTAGACACATTACTGGGCGATAGGGTAGAGACTAGCTTTTCACTGTTACTCTCCGCATCAATGGATTGGGAGATATCACACAAATGGTATGTTACAACCAATGCGAGTTATCAACGAGCTATATCGGATGGACTTGAGGGCTATGGCGTCAGCGGTGGTATTAAATATAAATTTTAACATCGTGGAAAAGAGATAGGTCATATAACAGAGTGGTGTTATGAAAAATTATAAAATTGAGAGTAAAGAAATCAATAATGAAGATTCATATTTTCAACAATGTTTAGCTAATGCCTATATAAACAAATCAAGGCCTATGTGTTTATGTAAAGAGCATGGTGTTCCCATGTATATAGCAAAGAATAACGAGAGCTATATTATTAAAAGAATGCCAAATTCTGGTCAGCAGCATCATTATAGTTGTGGCTCTTATGAAATTCCGCCCGAGCTTTCTGGGCGTGGTGGTGTGGATGAAAAAGCTATATTTGAAGACAGTAACACAGGTATCACAAGCTTAAGGCTTGATTTTAGTCTCAGTAAAGTAACCACAAAACGAGAAATAGACAAAGGTGAGACGAAAGAAAATAAATCTATAAAATCAGATCCCGCTAAATTGACAATACGCTCATTACTACATTGTCTCTATGAAGATGCGGGCCTGAATAAATGGGTTTATGAGAAAGATAATAAAAGAAACTGGTTCTATGTGCGTAAAGCTTTACTACAAGCAGCACAAAATAAAGTGTCAAAGAAAACGATTATTGCAGAATCGTTGTTAATTCCTGAAACATTCTTTATAGATAAGAAAGAGGATATTTATGCTCGTAGGCGTAGATTTCTTGCACATCTCAAGGGTGCCGGTAGTAAAAAACAGATGGGTATACTTATCGGTGAGGTAAAAAATATAGATTCAACCAGGTTTGGCTATAAAATGCTTATTAAGCATATGCCAGATACACCTTTATACATGGATGAAGACATTTTTAAACGAATAGTAAAAAACTTCTCACAAGAATTAACCGTTTTTGATGAATATGAAAAAACACACCTATTGACTATTTGTACCTTTTATTTAAGTGCATCAGGAAACCCACAAATAGATAGTATTTCATTTATGTTGACAGATTATCACTGGTTACCATTTGAAAATATAGATGAACAAGTGGTAATGAATAAATTAATAAGTGAAAAAAGGTCATTCATTAAAGGGCTTCGCTACAACTTATTAGCAAATGATGTTATAGCATCGTTTTTATTAACAGACATACATGATAATCCGACTGCGATGTATATTGTCCCAGCGGGTGCAGAAGATGACTTTTATATAAAAATGGATGATGTTATAAAAGAAAGTGGATTATCTAATTATATATGGAACCTAAATAATGAAGATGGTTTAAGAATTCCAGAAGCAAAATTAACATGATTAAAAACAATAAAATTAATGAATACGGAGATACCTTAATTGAAAATAAAGGGATGGGTTCAGATATAGCCTCACAACGAATGGATGCACTGGATAATATCTGTGTTGAACATGCAATTATTGCTTGCAATAAAGGCAATTTTTCGTTTATTGATGTAGGGTGTGGTCGGTGTGCCTGTGTTAACAGAATTCAGGAGGTAACGGCTGAATATAATGTTAAACGAAATTTAGACGCGATAGATATAGGGGATTTTTCTTCATCTACGGTAAAAGATGTTAAGTATATACAGGGTGATATGATTACAGAGCTTGGTAAGTATGAACAAAACAGTATAGATATTATTTATTCACAACGAACCATTCATTACCTCCCCTATAGCCAGGCTTTATTATTTTTAGAGCAATGTAATAGAATTCTTAAATCTGGCGGTATACTTATTATATCTGCGAGTGGGATAACCTCAGAGTTATCTATGGAATACGAGCATAAGAAATTTGCTATTGATAAACGCTTTACTTACTTATCTGACTTGATGCAGGAAAAACACGGGATTCGAGAAAAAGTATGTTTGTATGACATGAGTGAATTAGAGAAGTTAATAAACGAGACAGGGTTAACGACTCAATTCTTAAACAAATCTGACTTTGGTAATATAAAGGCGGTAGGGAAAAAATAATGGTTAACTTTCTGGTGATTGGCTCAGCGCATTTAGATATTATAGCAGAATCGATTCGCCATAAGGATACTATTGATAGACCAGGTAGTTTAAATATAGAATTCGGTGGAACTGCCGCTAATGTTGCAACTAGTTTATCAAACGGGAGTGATGATGTTAGTGTAAAGTTTTTAACTGCCATGAACGAGTCAGCAATATCAAAAGCAATTATCGGAGAAATTAATAAATGTGGGGTAGGGGTGGTCTGTCAGGTGGACAATGAATTGCCTGAATCTGGTTTTTCAGCACACCTGTCTGATGGTGATATGTATAGTGCCATAGCATCCGTAGCAGTAGAACAACACCGTTTTATAGTCAACGATGAGTTATTAATGCTTTGCGATGCTGCGGATTGGGTTGTAATAGACTGTAATATAAAAACAGAATCAATAGCTGTTTTTCTTGATTTAGCAAAAGACAAAGGCAAGAAAACAGCTCTTTTTTTAGTATCAGAATCTAAAGGACTTAAAATAGCTGAAGTTCCACATGTAGATTATGTCTTTTGTAATCAGCGTGAGTATTTATACCTACAAATGAATCAACCATCCTGGCAAGCGAACGGAAGAACTATTTTTTTTGTAACAAATGGTGAGAATGGCTCAATAGCACTAAATGACGGGCGACGAATAAACCATACTCAAGCACTACCATCCGCTAAAATTGTGAATTTTATGGGTGCTGGTGATGCTTATGCAGCTGGTGTACTCGAATCTCTTAGTAAAGGTGGCGATATTAGTGACGCGATGCTTCAAGGCTCTGTTTTCGCAAATAAAATCCTTTCACAGAGTCATTGTCATACCGGCAAAGGTAACAGTTTAAACAAACAACTAGAATACCTAGCAAATAAAGCTTATCACGATAAATTAACTGGCTTATACAATCGTCAAGCTTTAGACGATATTCTTTTTAGTTTAGCAGATGAAAATCATTTATCAGTTATGTTATTAGATATAGACCATTTTAAAAACATTAATGATACACATGGTCATAAAGTAGGCGACCAGGTGCTTGTTCATTTGAGTACGTTATTAAATAGATGTATTAATAAAAATGATTATGGTATTAGGTTTGGTGGTGAAGAATTTATATTATTAACACCAGTTTCACTAGATATCGCTGAAACAATGGCAAATAGAATACGATCACATATTGAAGAGCACGGAGCTATCGGACCAATACAGAGTTTGACTGTTAGTATTGGTGTCTCTTATATATCAACCATAAATGGATTTGAAAAAGCACTTGAAATTGCTGATGAACTTTTATATAAAGCCAAAGAAAGTGGGCGTAATTTAGTATGTGCTGGATAATTGGTATGAATTGAATATGACACAGATTTTTTAACGTCCTCAACTTGAATATAAAACAGGCTTACAGTGATTACCAGAGGGCGTTCAAAATTCTGTGTCACGGTTAATTTAAATATCCAGCACGTTATCTAAACGGCCTTCAAAATAAATAGCTAATTGTGATAATGCCTGACTCCAATTTTGGATGGGCATTGTCCATTTTTCACTGGCGTTTAATATGCCAGCATACAATAATTTTAACAAGCTATTTTCATTTGGAAATGCACCTTTGGTCTTGGTTAATTTTCTAAATTGTCGATGCACGGCTTCAACCGCATTCGTCGTATAAATTATTCTTCGTATGGGCTCAGGGTATTTAAAATAGGCGGATAAGTTATCCCATTTACTTCGCCAGGATTGAATAACAATGGGATAGATTTCACCCCATTTTTCCTCCAGTTGATCGAGTGCTGTTTCTGCGATTGTTTTACTACTGGCCTTGTATACAAGCTTTAAATCAGCCATGAATGCTTTTTGATGCTTCGAGGCGACATACTTAATTGAATTGCGTATCTGATGAATAATACAGAGTTGAGTTTCTGTTTTTGGAAAAATACTGGCGATGGCTTCAGGGAAACCAGTGAGGCCATCGATACTGGCAATTAATATGTCCTCAACCCCTCGATTTTGTAACTCCGTTAGCACCGATAACCAATGATTGGCACCTTCACTATCAGATAAGTATATGCCGAGTATCTCTTTTTCACCGTTCAAATTTAAGGCGAGAAGGGTGTAAACGGCTTTGCTGATATAGCGCCCCTCTTCTCTGACTTTGTAGTGAATGGCATCCATCCAGACAATCGGATAATGGCTCTCTAAGGGGCGTTCCTGCCATTCTTTTAGCTCATCAAGCAATTGGTCTGTCACGGCACTGATCGTGCCTGTAGAAACCTCTATTCCATACATGTCCTCGACATGTTTTTGGATATCTCGGTAGCTGGTTCCATGACTAAATAAAGACAGTATCTTGCGGTCAAGCTCAGGTGTTAATTGAGTTTGATTCTTTTTAATTAATTGGGGTTCAAATGTGCCGGCCCTGTCTCTGGGTGTATTTAGCTCAAAGCTTCCATTGCCTGTTTTAATTTTTTTCTTACTTGAGCCATTCTTTCGGTTAGGCTCATCTGTTTGATCAAGATGATATTCAAGCTCTGCTTTTAATGCGGCTTCGGTAAGTTGCTTTATTAATGGGGTTAAAATCCCTTCTTTGCCATTCAAGTCTTTGCCTGCTTGAAGCTCTTTCAATGCTTTATTGAAATCAAATGAGTGTGTCATATTCATACCTTTTTAGTTTGGTGTAAGTTTACTGAATTGACACAGATTTTTGAACACTCCCGATTACCATACTTTATGTTATAAATAAATCTATGTGTTAAACTTAGGTCTTCACCTGGTGCTATTTTATAGCGTTCTGTATACACAGGATAATTCAGCTCTTTTTGAAGAATAGTTAATCTTTGAGCATCCTTGTAACAAATGTATGTAATGTCGTACTCTCCGGCTGGTAGAATTACTCTATTTACACCGAAAGATTTTTTCTTGAACGAAAAAACAACCCTCCCTGATTCAACCTCATTAATAGTTGTTACGCGCATTTTTAGCTCTTGGTTATTAGTTATAAATTCTCTTATTTGAACTCGTGCTAATCCAGAATCAACAGTTGGGACTGGAATTGATGAGCAACTTACCGAAAAACACAAGCTAGTTATTAATATAGCTAATTTTGACATATCGTATACCGTTTCCCTGCTTTCAGCTAAGATGTTGAAGAATTACAGACAAGAATTTGATTTATAATTAGCCTAATAGACATGTTTATTTTTATTTTCTGCTCAATATTATACTCTTTACTAATTATATTTAAAAGAGGGTCAGAGAATAGCGAGGGAGACCTGCAGGAGGGAAACACCAGGTGTTTAACTGGTGGTTGAATCTATGATCTCAGAGCGTAATTCACCCTCATTCAGCATAATTTCTATATGGTCATTGATTGCTCCAGGATGTACTAAATAAACACCTCTTTGCACTCTAAAAACATACTTTTCTTTACAATAATCACTACAACAACTATGACTCGTAATAGACGATAAAAACGAAGATGCATATTCTTTTCTAACATTCTTAAAAAATGCCTTAAATTCCTGAGTGGAAACAATAACACCTCCATTACTTTGCTCACCTAGATCACCTGCCACTACAGCATTTAAAAACTCAACATTCATTTTATTACGATTAAACTTCTGATAAATTTTTAAATCTTTTAGCCTGATTCTCTCTTTTCGACCCAACCATTTAGCCGTTATATACGTAGCATTTAATACATCACGATACTTATACCTTGAACTCATTTCATTACCATTCAAGCCATCCAAAAAACCTTTTTTTTCAGCAATTTCAATTTCTTTATCTGTTGGCATAACAATTACCTCAAAACCAGAGTATTCATATAAATACCCTGGCTCTAATAGTTAGTGTGATTATCTATGGTCAGAATCTGACTCAGCATAAAAATCAGCTGGCCGTAAAAGACCGTGTTTATGCAAGATATCTGTAAAATCGTCAGAAAGTAGTTTAGAAATTAGATACTCACGTAATTTATACGAACCGAAGCGTGTACGGCCCTTGATACGCGCAATATAAAGTGTGCCTACCTTATTACCAGCCATAGGCTGAGGCGACTCAACAGAGCCGCCTAATGGCACGATGTCAAAATCATTAGGAAAACGATTTTTAATATATAAAGCAAGATGATAAAACATCATGCCTGCATCGGCATGGCCATCCTTAATAGCTTGAGGTACTTCGCGATGATGAATTCGGTGCCCTGCAACCCATTTATTATTGTTATTATTAAAAACACGGTTAAACAATACATCAGCACTCGCCTCAGAATCATCATTTAACGCAATATTAAAAATTGATTTTGAGTAATTTCCAAATGACCCTGGCTCAGAGTCTGGATTAGAAGTGACGACTCGTACATCATCACGGCCAAGATCCCAAATTGTTTGAATATTTTTCGGGTTGCCCGCACGAACAAGTAAAACGTTCCCCTGGTTCTGTATAAAAGGAATGGGATCACCCTTTACTAAACGAGCGTCTTGAAGCTTATTCATAAGCTTAATTGGCCCTACGGCCACATCTGGCCGACAGCCCGTCCGCCAGTTACCCGCTGACAACTCGCCAGACTGTATATGCTCAAAAGATACCGGTGGACTAGTTGTATAAATCCAATTGCCAATTCGAGGATTATTCTTTAAGAAGTGGTCATACCAGATTTCAGATAGGGCCATGTGATAATTACCCGATGTAGAAAGGACGATATCGCAGTCTTTTACATCACTGTGTATATCGTTAATACGATTAGACGTAGGTTCCGTTAAATCGATAGGAGAGGGTGGTCGATCAACACCCCAATCTAAAATGTTTGGCGCAACCAACTCAGGTTTATGAGTTATTGTCGGAATTGCAAACAGACTATTTGAAGCAAGTAAAAGTGATATAGATATGATTGTTTTTTTCATAATATTCCTTATAAGTAAAGTTAATAATTAACACGGTTTAACCGCGCACCCCGGCTATTGCTACAGAGTTCGGTTTTTTCACGTGCATCATAATCACGTGACCTTTTTTTAAATGTTGAATTTTATTATCAGACGGTAAAAATGATGCTGTACCCTCAGCATTTAGAAAACTTTTGTATTGCTGATGATCTGAAAAACAAATCATTTCTTTTGCTTCAAAAGTAATAATTGATTTCCCTTTTAGAACACCATTGATTTCACACTTAAAATCGACGAACGGTGAACTAGATACCAGCACAGTAGCAGGTGTATGATTTAAAATCGGAAATTTAAATAACTTGCTGTATTTTAAAGTCGTATAAATTTCATCATATTTATTCAGTTTTAGATTCTTTGGATACGTCGCGTATAAGTTCATCGAAACTAATTGAAACATCATCGCAAGGAGCACCCCAAAAATATTCTTCTTTGATTTCATCATTTATAACCCCGGTTTTTAGATTAATAGTGTTTTGTAGCTGACTCGATGCAGACATTAGGTGCTGCATCAGAACTTTCGAGTGTTTACATCCTTTATCTTTATCTATTAAGTCTTTGCAAACATTCAAAAATATTTTCATTGTGTTATCACTTGCAGATTCAATAAAAATATGGGTAAAACTAACAATTAACCCACGATTACTTATATTGTTGTAACGAGTATTTCGATCATTAGTGAAATTTTGTAAATGCTCAACAGCAATCGGGAAACCGATTCGATGCACTTTATCTGCATGATCTTCAGTTTTAATGGTGAGGGGTAAGCAACTGTGAATTTCGTTTAATAATGATAAAAGACCGTCTATGTTTAATTTGACACTTGCAATTTCTTTGTCTTCTATACTGGACACATTTTTAATTTTCTGTATTGTTTGTATAGCAACAAACTTATTAAATAAAGATACTTTTAATTTACGAATACCTGTTAAGCAGTCGATAGAAAAACCATCATTTTCTTTATTTTTTGACATGCTTGGAACCTCCTGATAGATTTAATAATGATAGGAGTAAAATATACTCGTGTCAATAAAACACGAGCATATAATACACCATATGTCCGGTTTAATTTATAATTGCTACAATCCGGCCATGACAATAAAAAAAAGAGATTTAGAAAAATTGATGTATATCGAGGCTTTATTGCTCATAAAAAATGAACTCGGTAGACCCGATTTGATTGATAGATTCGATATATCAACTAAATCAGCATCTATGTTGATTAAAACGTATGGTGAGTGTTGTCCTGGACAGATGATTCTTGATAAAAAACCGAGTCGCCCGATATATGTAGCTAGTAATAAATGTAAACCGTGTTTACTGAAGTCACTTAAAAATGCGAAGGATTATTTGGCTTGTAGTACTAAGTTAAATAGCTTTCTAAAAAGCTAAAAAGCTAAGAAAATCAACTGGTTATAATAGGGATTATGTTAACACACACACACCATCTGTGTCCATGTCAACTGTGTCTTGATACAACGAGTTATTAGAAATTGCTGATATTCTTCAGGTGAGTATGGATGAGCTAACTGGACACACCGAGGATATAGCTGAACCTAAAATACACAATTACGAGTTATTTAATCTCTACCACCAGGTAGATTATTTACCTGATGAAGACCAACGGGCACTGGTGCTGGCGATTGATAGCTTTATTAAAAAAGCAAAAATGAGTAAAGTAATGGGCAAAGCGGCTAAAGCTTAACTACTTTTACACGAGGCATAATACATGGCAATTCAGCGTGATCACATTCAGGACTTAATTGGTAAACTGGAGGCTCTTCCCCCAGAGCGCTTAGATGAAGTCGAGGATTTTATTGATTTCCTGGAACAGCGTAATCTGGACAGGCGATTAACTCAGGCAGCTAGCCAAACAGCTGAAGCGAGTTTCTCTCATGTGTGGGACAACCCGGACGACGCCGTTTATGACCAACTTTAAGTTTGGCGATATTATTCTAGTGCCCTTTCCGTTTACCGATCAGAGCAATACAAAAAAACGACCTGCTGTTATTATTAGTTCTCATGCCTATAACACGAAACGGCCAGATGTCATCATCATGGCCGTGACATCTCAGATTAAACCATCTCCAATAATTGGTGAAGTGATTGTTCAGGGCTGGAAAGATGCAGGCTTACTCAAACCCTCCGCTATCAAGCCCGTGATGACAACGGTTGAGAAAAAACTGGTTATCAAAAAAATGGGTCGGTTAAAAATTAATGACCTTACAGAATTGCAGGAGAGTTTAAAAATAATCTTAGGGCAAAATTAAAAAAAGTAATCCGGCGATATGGCATTGCAAGACCTGGTTCCGTTAACGTTTTTTGAAAGCCTTACATCTTCATAACCAAATTTATAAAATACGAGTCGTGGTGCAAAACTTCCCATAGCTCCCTGCACTGTTAATTTTGGGCCCCAGTCATTAAATGAATTATAGCCTTTGTTATCAGTTAATGTTTCAGCGATATGGATATTAGCCGTATAATCTGAATGAAAACCACCTTCCAAACCCCAAATTTCTACAACCACGACACCTTCTATTGGCTGTTTAGTTTTTGAATCAATTACCCACCCCTCAATCGCATCTCCACTGTAAATGTGTGGCATGGATGTGCATCCTGACAAGGCACTGAAAACCATAAAAATAACTAATGTTTTATATAGCTGTAATTTCATTGGCTTGGATCCTGTTTAAAAGCATTACGCCCTGGTGATGTATTAGTTGTTTGGAAACTTGACCGATTAGGTCGAAGTTTGAAACACCTGGTTAATACAGTACACGATCTGGCAGACCAAGAGATAGGCTTTAAAGTATTAACTGGCCAAGGCGCAGAGATCAATACGACTACGCCCAGTGGAAAGCTTGTATTTGGTATTTTTGCAGCACTGGCAGAGTTTGAACGTGAACTTATCAGTGAACGTACAAAAGCAGGTCTAGCCGCAGCTCGTGCGCGTGGTCGTAAGGGTGGCCGTAAATTCCAGCTAACTAAATCACAAGTTCGTATGGCACAAGCCTCTATGAAGAGTAGAGATACCAGTGTCAGTGAATTATGCGAGGAATTAGGTGTTACCAGGCAGACACTTTATAAGTATGTCGGGCCTGAAGGTGAGTTAAGAGATTTTGGTGAACGGGTGCTTGCTGCTTAGCGTACAATAATATCCGTTTCGTCACAGCATCCCAAATAGGCCTATTAGCTCGACATATTTCAATAATCCGTTAAAATACGATTATTACGGATTAATATGCAGGTCTTACTATGGCTAAATCTGGCCAAGCACGTGTCCCCACTTCTGCCGAAAAGAAACATCTATTTGATGTGATTAAAGAACATCGCCATCCAGAAAAAAACACGGCGATTATGCAAATCAGTTTCAAACTGGGGCTTAGAGTCCAGGAAATAGCGTTATTAGAACTAAAAGAAGTCTGTCAATTGGGTCGCATAACTAAGCGTGTACCACGCGGTTTTAAATTACTAGAGATCATGTCTTTACCCGCAGCATACACCAAGGGTGCGGATGCGCTTGGACGATCTAAGTCTAAATATGAGCGTAAAACAGTCAGTTTTAGCATTGAAGAATTTAATCGCATTGTGCACCAGGTAGAAACACTCGCTAAGGCAGGTGCTGAAATTATTCCTTCAGATTTTTACCCCGAGGTAAAAAAACATAAAGGTAAATCGAGAGATTTGCCTATGGTAGACGTTGACCTACGATATGCTTTAAATGAGTATTTAACCATTAGGCTTGAACATGATCATAATGCTAAACCAGGTGATCCATTGTTCATTAATCAAAAAGGCGGCCCATACTCGCCTAACACATTGCAGGAGCATATGGCATTGATGTTAAGAGGATGGGCAGGGATTGAAAAAGCAAGCTCACACAGTGGCCGGAGGGATCTAATTACTAATGTCATTCACAAGCAAAAAAAATCAGTTAAAGTTGCACAGAAAATAGCTGGGCATGTTAATCCTTCAACCACAATTATTTATGAGGAACCACCTGAAGAAGAAATAACCGAGGCACTTAAAAACACCACATAATGGACATGTTAAGTCTGATTAGTTGTTGATTTCTATATAAATTACATCTATTGGTATAGATATATGTTAAATGGGATACAGAGTATTATATATGCTTCTCAATAGCATCAATATATTCGCCTAATTGTGGTAATTTAGTGTTTAGTTCTAAACATATACTGTCATAATCAAGGTTACTGGTTATCGAATGAACCTGGGCATACTTTTTAGAATAATTTTTTTCAACTAATTCATATATTTCATTTAGAAATATAGCCGGTTCATCGATTAAGGAAGCATCACCAGAAATTGGATTAAAACCCGTTTTCTCAGTGATTAAATCACAAGTAAGCTTTGTGTCTATTTTTGAATAATGATTTGATTCCTGTAGGAACCATGCTTCTATCTCCATTACGGCTACAATTATCTGCACTGGAATTACATTTTCTAAACCAACATATAAATTATCGATAATGGGTTGTAAATTATCTCTGCTTACTGGATATAAGTCCCTTAATCCTATAATTGATATATAATCGTTTTCACTTAATTTCTTTTCATTTTTCTTAATACGTATTTTTACAGCATCATCACCCTCACAATTACATATCAAGAAAAACAATTCCGTATTATTTTTAGGTGTTTTTACTGTTTTTAGAGATAGAAACTTAGGTGTTTTCATATTGACAACTTCGACATCATTATAGCTAGCCAAGGCATAAATTAATTTTTCTGTAAAAATTGCTTCAGTTTGACCTTCAACAAATATAGCTATTTTTTTCACTCTATTTTCCTTTATAAAATTCAGATGAAAAAAATTCAAAATTATTCAATCCTATGAATTTAAAATCTTCAAAAACATCAGGATCTGTGTGTTTATTCGTAATTGTAACAACACCTTTTTGTCGATTTATTATAGACCATACATCTAAATCTACCCCATCCATAATAAATTGGTCATTTGTAGACATTAATACCTGGAACTTGCTGTTTTTTGTTCTACTAATTATTAAATCAACTATTCGTCTTGCTCTATTAAAATCTAAACCTTCACCAATATCGTCAACTATTAAAACAGATGCATATTCATTTAACATCATATAGTTAAGTTTAATTATTAAAGATAATGCTCTGAATAGGCCATCAGACATTTCATTCTGAGATGTAATACAATCTAAGTTATCTTCCTGTATAGATAAACAATGTACAGGAGGCCCATGATTTATAATAATATCATCTGGTTGCGTAATTTGAACATCAGTAATTATATAGCCTATTGATTTCATATCTAATAAAATATTACTCACAAACTCATTTGTATATTTATCGACACCACGTTTAAATAAAAAAATAGGATTGCTTCTAATTTCATTATTTTTTATTCCTTCAACAAATGATACGAATGTTTTCCTTTCAGTATTATCATTAAATTGAACATAAACAAGACCAGAAGCCCAACTATGTAATGGCTCAAGAAAAGTATGTTGTTCTGTATCACGTTTAACTACAGATGCAACTCGATTTTCAGGAACCTTAAATGACATATCATCATTTAATTGATTGGTGAATATCTCGCCTTTACCAGATACATCTCTTTTTAATTTAACTACATCATTTATAATAATCTCTTCATGAAGCACAACACTCTTTACAATTTTAAGAATATATTGAATATGATCTTGATCATTATAAAAATGAACATCATAATATCCATGTCCAATAGTTAATGTATCTGAATTTAATATTCTAGCTAATCCAGCTATAACAGATAATGTTCTACTTTTACCACTGGTGTTAACACCAACCAAAAGAGATATTTTATTAAAACAAGACTCGGTAAGTTTCCATTCTCTAGGAGTATTAACATATTGACTATATTCAATAGTTTTTAACTGCATAAAAATATCCTCAAATAAAATCTGTTTTATTAATAATTCATTTCATATAATACAAGAATACAGTGCATTATATTAGTCTTCAGGCCCAATACATTCATTACTGGCACATTCTGGACAATAAAACCTTGTACCGTTCCAAATAGTCCAAATTTCATTATCTGGAGCCAGATCAACCTCATTAGTGCAGTCACAGCAAGAAGCAGTTGGTACTTTTTCTTTTAGTAACTCAACAGTAACATGTTTAACTTTCATATCTATTTCTCCCTTCAACCGAAGATAACATATCACAAACAAATCTTTCGAATACGAATCCCTCTACTTTGTCTAAAGCAATTTCAATTAAATCTGGATGAATTCTTGAGTCATTGATTTCCAAAATAGTTCCTCTGAATATATTGTTCAATTAAGGTACATTACACCAACCACCACGTTTACCACCATTATAAACTCTAGCATGGCCTGCTTTAATTAACTGGTTTGATAGGCTTTTTCCATCAATATATACATCAGCCAATAATCTAAAGTACTTACCACGTTTAATATCTCTAAGCTCAATTACTTTGGCTGATCGCAAGGCATGAACAGTGAATTGTTTAGCATTCCTGGCTTTTTGTTTTTCAGCCTTACACTTTCCACGTATTTCAGGTGCATCAACACCCAGAACACGAATAGACATATGTTCACCTATTACAGGTGGATAACCTTTAATATTCACTCTAAAAGTATCGGCATCATAAATACTGGTTACTTCAGATACGAAAACAGATCCATATATTTTATCTTTAAAGCTAGCTGATGCTGTTAGGGATATTAAAAATAGGATAATAATTCTTAAAATCATTTTCATATTAACTCTTTTTAAACACCATAGCTTGATTAAATGATGCTGTAGAGTGACTATAAAAAGGATCACCATAAGGCATATATCCTTTCTGTATAAGAGACATTACTTTATATTCTAATGTTTCATGAAAATAAATTTTAATCGTATCGCTATCACTATTATCATCAACATGATCTAATAAATCTCTCGAACTCACTATAATATAAGGTAAATTAGTATTATCTATGTATTTTAATGTGGTTTCATTTCCCATATTATTTCTCATAGTTTTTATTTAATTATCTAATTAAATAATTTCAAAATAAACATCTTCTTATTAAATATATCCTCACATATCATCCAAATAAAGCCAATTGACGGTCAATATTAAAACACCAGGCATCAACAGAATGCCATGAATTAACAGAAGCTTTTGAATGACGCTCACTTAATCCGGTTTTAACATAATCCATTATCTTATGATTCATAACTTCAATCGCCTCGGCCCTGGATGAAGGATCACATTTCAAGGATGATCTTTTTAAAGGAGAGCGGCAACCCATAGTACCTGAATTTACAGGTATATATTTAAGATCATAAGATGCAACCGCCAACCAGGTATCACTATCAATCTGGAGTATATGGCCTTCAACATATAAATATTTATCTTCATAACGAAAGACTTCAGCGTCCTCTTTATTATATACACCTCGCTTATTGGGTTCTGGCCACGACATATTTTCTCCAATTTTATTTATCTTGTTAAATAATTCCAGATTTATAACTGATTCGTTCCATAAAATGGACGGTTTCTGTGTGTAAAATATTAGTGTAAATCTCAGTAGACCGACGATCCTCATGCCCCAGCCATTTTTGCAGCACCGGCACGGGCACCCAGTGCAATATAGCATTTACTGCAAAACTATGCCTTAAGGTATGAGGTGATACCTCTATACTCAGGCTAGTACCCTGCTCTTCTAACCGGTCTATAGCGCTGGTTACCCATCTAAACACAGTTGACCGGTTTATAGTAAATAAAGGACTGTTTAATCCCCCTTTATTGCTCGCAAAGAAGCGTAATGCCTCATCGATAAACTCACCATCCAGCACAGGAATTAAACGCTTTTTAGGTCGCTTAGCGGCCTGTTTAGACGGTCTACCGCGTTTCTGTTTTGAGCATATAATAGCTATTTCAGGATATCGGCCATCGAGATGAAAGTCCCCCCTGGTTAATGCCAGTGCTTCAGATACTCGCGCGCCCGTGTGGAAAATAGTATTAAATAAAAAGTGTTGTGTCTGGTTTTTAGTAACTGATAACAGTTGTTCCACTTCAGGTAATAACAAATAAGCAGGTAACTCGGGTTCGTGTTCCAAGGTAGCTAATCGACGTTCTATAAAATACGGCCAGTCGATATCAGGTAAGGTTAAATCACTTAGATAACCCTCTATAGCTATTTGTTTGTGTGGTATTGATAACAAATTATTCATTAAGATTCTCTTCTGCTGTTGTTAAAAATACCAAAGTAGAAGCGGTCATATGTAACATGTAAGCGACTAAATAATCCGGAACGGATACAGGTGTTGTTCCTTGACCGTGTCCGCTTAGTTTATTTCTACCTGTAGGAATACTGCTTTCTAACAGACTTCTAAGAGAGTTTAATTGTTGTTGCCAAAATAACGGAATCAGCTCTTTATTAAAACAGACCTGAATGAGTACTCTTGCGGTTGCATTTGGTTGATATGCCCAATTTTTTTTGTCACAAATAGCCTTCATTGTGCTTTCAAATGCTTTAAGACAATCATTAAGCGCTTCTTTATTTTTACCGTGACGATAATGCTCATAGGCACTTAGAAATTCCTGCTGTGCTCCTTTATAATGTTTTTTATTTAATAACTTTAGAGCAGGTTTTACAGCTTCAACATGGAGCAGTTCAGAATCAACTCGAATAATTTCATCTTCTATGAATTGATACCCAACCCCATGTTCTTTAAACCTGAAATTTAATTCAGCTACTGCTTTATCAGCTAGTTCTGAAGAATCATTTTTTTGAAGGTAATCCCGCTTTCTTGTAAGGTTATTAATAAACTGGAAACTTAATTCGATAGCATCTAATGTTTTTTCTATGTCTTCTGTATTTAAAAAGTATTCAACGAGTTCAGTCATGTATTCTCTTTGACCATAGTCATTTGACCCTGGTAGTTTAAAAAGACCGTATTCACGACAAAGGGTAGTAACAATAAATTCATACCCTTGCTGTACGTTTAAATTTCGATTTAGATTTAGATTTTCAGTTCCTATAGTATCTTTCCAAATATGAACGATCTGTACACGGAGAGGATCTGGTATATCTTCGTAAGTATAAACATCGGGCACATCTCCCCGTAGCTGTTTTTGTCTTTTAGAAAATAAATCAAATATTGCCACTGCTCATTCCTTCTTTTATATAGCGGTTTAGTTAGTAATAACTAAGTTCTACCAACCAGAATAATTCACAACTAAATCAGCAACAACCTGATTTTCTGCACGATCCAATTTGCCACAGATATCCGCCATTCCATACAGCTCAATACCACGCATTAATTTACCGCCCCATTCACTATTATAAAAAGAGCACATCACGGCCAGCAAAGCCGCTTCACCGCCAGACAATACGCCTATATTCTTTTCAATGTATTCCCATTTCGGCGTTAGTTGGGCTTTATCGGTCACAAGATCTATCGTACTCACAACATCAACCGGATCATCACACAGTGGTTGCTTACATTCAAAAAATCGTAAGCCCACAATTTTTACCCCACGAACCCAGGCCTCCAAAAAAAGCGCCGGTGCTTTAAGACTGTGCTTAATATTTTCTTCACGCTCTTTTCTGACCCTGGCCAGTGTCACTTCATCTATATCTGTCATGTCCGTGTATCCCTTTATGAATGGTTTTCAGTTTCATTGATAATACATTTTAAATCGCTATCTGTTGTTTCATACAGCGTGTCTACTAACTCGTAATAGTGTTCAGCAGATACCACCTCTAGTGCCCTGCTTTCAAGTTCCTCTCGTGTACTGTTCAACATTTTAATTTATCCCTAGCCTATTGTTGTTTAATGTAGTTTTGAGTAATAACCGTCACTGTAAGCCTCTGTCAGCTCATCAGTATTCCAGCGACTACTATCATAAGGCAAGCCACATTCTTTATCCTGGTATCCATCCTCATATGCCTGATCGATTTCAAACATGTCAGTGTAGCAATCTTCAGCCTCATGTAAAAAACTCATATCATTTCCTTTGTTCGATGTATTGCCTTGATGGATTAATTATAGCCCCACTCGATTAAAAATGCAACAAAATAACGTAAATACGTATAAATGATGCAATATATTTTCAATAAACTCAACCAGGTGCAGCTGGCCTGAACGCCTGCAGAAACCCATCCAGATCCGGGAACTCGCGCGGCACCAGCTGGCGGGTTTCAAAAAACCCTATTTTTATAGTGTTTAAGATGAGGTGTATTTTAACGGCGAGACATCGATGCGGGACGGATCAAGGAAAGTGTGATGCACCAAACTAGGCGAGATTGATGCAGACTGAATGTGATTATTGTTTTTTAAGCGAGGCCGGAGCTGGGCACAAGGATAGTGCCGCTAAACTAATTTCTATACACTGTAAAACAAAAATATTACCCACCTTTTATCAACAAGCTACGAGATATACGCAAGCGTCTCTTCACATGAGGATAAAAGGTGGATAATATTATTTACATTTAATTACTAAATAGTTACCTACTTATATTAAATGTTTCAATGCCATTGCCAATAGTTTCAGTATATTGAGATACACCAACTAATCTTGATACATTTCCTGGGTCACTGGCTCTGGTAAAGGTTAAATTTGTATCAAAATCCCAAACGGTTGATTTATCCAGATTTTTTAAACTATAACTAGTGAAATTAGCTAACGTTACATCTGAGTCAATATAATGTTGTAGTACCGGTGTACGGACTGACTTTATTACTGTCACTGTAGAATTTCCTTTAACTAAAAACCAACTATTAATTGGTGATATTTCACGTCCTAATGAGTTATTAAATATTTTAATATTCTCTGTGAGCATTGGTGATTCTACTACTGTTTCATTTGTTTCATTACGCGGGTAGCCAGATTCTATCTCGTACACATATTCATTACGTGATTCCCAATATACACTAGTTCCATACGCTACTATAGATGCATCGCATGTTACCGATGTTCCAGCATTTAACCTACCCGCATAATTAATATTATATATACTGTTATTTGCTATTTGTTTGTAATCATCAGTCCCTTTAAATAAACCAAAATGTGTTATTGTTCCATAACCATAATCACGGGTAGTTATAGAATCACAAAAATCTTGAAATGTCTTAGCTGTCCAAACGCTTGGGGTAGGTGCTGTCAACGAATCCGTATTAACAAAATCAAAAGCCCCATTGCTAATCACGGTAGAGCTGCTGCGTGGTTGACCTAAACCATCGTAAACAACCAGTGGCGAAGTCCACTCTTCCAATGTAGGATTAAATGCTCCACCACCTGAGAACCTGTATCTCTCTTGTTCTGTTTTTATCAAACGCGCTCTATTTCTTCTAATTTTACTCTCAAATGTATGCGTAACTTTATGCTTTTTTGCGTCATTCACTTTAATGTATATTGAGTTATTTGATGGATTTGTAAATGTATATTCTATATCAATTTTTTGGCTATCGATTGAAGCTCGACTATCAAATGTACTCCCAGTAAATATAGATTTATTCTTAACACCATTTTGGTTATATACAATATCATCAACAATTATATCAAAACTTAATTCGAATTCTATATAACCGATATTACCAGCCTCATCAACAGCTCTAATTCGTACTTTATGTATTTCATCTTTAGTTGTCAGATACCAATCATTCGATAAGTACTCTGTTACTAGCGGTATTTGCATTAGACTCAATGATGGATAATTAATTGGTACAGGTGACCAATCACGTTTTAAACTACCACCTTTATAATATTGATAATCTACAACTAAGTTATTATTAGTTGTAAATACACCCGTTCCAACTGGGTCAGTTGGGCTGAATTTTAATGATACAAAATCATTAGAATCCAAATCGCCATTGACATTAAATGTTCCTAATGATGTTCTTGTGTTACGAATGCATATAGGACTCGAACTAGCCGAGTTTGTAGTTAAATTACCGCTTACACATAAATTATACTGGCCGTTATGCGCCGTGTATTTAACAGTATTAAATGCATATGCAATAGTAGGTGAGTCAATATCAATACTAACAGTTTTAGTGATAGTGTTTTTATTACCAAGTAAATCAATAGTATCAATAGAAATATTATGTACTCCAGCCGCTAATGCTAAATTTGCAGACCAGGTATTATTTGTATTATTCAATGATGCAGGCACCCCATTTACTAGTATTTTATCAATTCCTGATCCATCTGATATATAAGAACCACTCATTATATAATTAGTTTGATTAGTTAAAGAAGGTGTGGTTACGGTTGATTCAGGCGGTGTATTATCAATAATATAAATAAAAGACTTATTATTAGTAACTCCTATTTCATTTTCTGCTTTAATTAAAATTGTAACATTGCCATCTGGATAATTATTACTATTAAATGATGTTACCCAATCATTGTTAGCATCCTGACTAACATTTAATATATTACTATCTATAGATGCCGTTACTTTAGTTATTGTAGTTGGATCAGAAATATTAAATACCAAATCAGTGATATTATTAATGTACGTGTTATTTGTTACTACTGCTTTAATATCCGGACCAACTAAATCTAGTAATTGAATATTAAAAATATAAGCAAATTCTCTGCTATTTCCTGCTTTGTCAGATACGGTAAATTCTAAAGTAAATATATCAGTTGTATTGCTAGTCCAACCAGTACCTAGAAATTCATCTACTAAAGGTAAATAGTATGTTTCTGTGGATGCTGGAACAGCCAATATAGTGCTCTCTTTAATTGTTGCATTATTTTGTAATAACTTATAGCTAACTTTTAATTCATTAAAAGGAGTAAAAATTTCGCTGATAATATCACGCGGTTTAACAGCTAAAACACTGTATCCTTCATTTATTAAATCTGACGTAATGCTCCTTGCGCCTAGTGATAACTTATTCTGTGGTAAACAGATTGCATTTTCTATAACTGTATTGGTCACATTTACATCAATACATTTAGTTTCTAAATTAATTAAATTAGCTGTTTTTATACTAGTTTGAACTAATTCAATTAAAGGACTATCCACATCGACTGAAACAATTTTATTAATTGTTTGGCTGTTTCCAGCAGCATCCAAAACAGTAATAGATAATGTGTTTTCTCCTGTTTCTACATCTAAAACAATAGCCCACGTATTCGTGTTTGTATCAATTTCAGCATCAAAATTATTAATAGTAATATTGGTTACAGATGCCCCATTTTCCGTATATGTGCCTGTAGCTGTATAAGTCAGGGCATTATGTAAAGTCGGACTTGTTAAATCGACAACAGCCGAACTATTATTAATATTAAATGTATAGCTTTCACTAGATTCATTATTTAACGCATCTAATGCAATAACATCGACTGTAATAATACCATCAGCATAATTTTGTGTATTTATGCTTAGAACAGGGTTGTCTAAATTACCTTGTCCGTGTAAAACCCCGTTGACACGAAATTCTATACTTTGCACGCCAATTGGGTCTGTTACTGTAAATTGAATATCTTCAATATCGGTTAAAAAAGAATCATTCGCTCTATTTGTAGTAATAATTGGCCCATTTAAATCGACCGCTTGTGATGATTCGTCACCAAACATTGGATCTGTTGATTCTGCATATTGATTTGAAAATTGTATGAACCTACTAACATCTAAACTCGTTGCATTTCGGTCACTACTCATTATGTTAAGCAACTGCTGTGCTATATGTAGACGATAAGAGTCTGTGGTTAATGTGACCGATCCCAGGGCTAGTTGACCGATTGAAGTACCATTATTTATAAACCCAAGTCCATTCAATAAACCGTCCGATTGAATGTCTTGACAAGCAACCTGTGTGAAGTATATAGAACTATTTTGATTAAATCGATGAACTGTTACACCATTATCTATAGAAACTTGCGCTGTAAATGATGAAATGCCCGCTAACAAAGCTCCAAAACGTAAGCCATCTGTAACTTCAAAATTGGCATTTTCTGGATCGGTTATGTTTAATGGGTATGTGCCGATAATATCCACACCAGTTAAAGCTGAAAATGCACTGATAGACTCTACTATTGCATTTTGTGCATTTGTACCAGTTTTTACTTTATATTTTGCAAAACAAGTAGCTAAGTGTGTAAATGGATTAATTTGTACCGTTATATCAGAATCCGTTTCGTAATAAATAACTGCGCTGAGTGTCTGTCCAGGAACCATGTTAACATTTATTCCTGATGCTTCTTCAGTATATCGACCATTTGATACAACCAAGAGCATAGGTCTTGAAATACTTTGAATATCTAGTTCATAATATCCACTACCGTCTACGGTTGTTTTACCTAAAGATTCTCCTTGGACGCCATTATCCCACGCAAATGCCTCTAAATCAGCATTAGTTATAATCGCATCAACAACATTACCTGATAAAGTTTTAATAGGTAATTTCTCCGGCAAGGACGCACTACCACTCCCACTTTCACAACCCGTTATAGTGGTAAGTGTTACTGTAATTATTAAAACCATACCGAACAAACTAATCCTATTCATTTTTATATCCTCATTTATATTTTTTTATATTTTTACGTGCATTATTTAAAATTGTCTAACTAATCTACATATTGCCAATAATAAATTCTTTTAAATATAGGTATTTTTCCTAATCAGCCAAATCACATTCACTACTTATCTACAGATATTTGATACTTTATTGAATCTATATTCTCCATTTCTGGGAACACTTCAAATAAAGCAATAACGGCTTTCTGTATATCACCGAATAATCGAACCTTATTTCTACTGCTCATTAATAAGGCTCTTTCAATGTTGTTACCGTTTTTTACGGTAAACTCCACTGAAAATAATCTTGGGTTTTCAGTTTGAGGAATTAATATAAAATCTATAAATTCAGCACCATTTTGTCTGAGTAATTCTATTTCTTGTGTTTTCAAAATTTGCATAAACGGCCAACCTTTTTACTGGTGGCCGTATTTTCATCTATATTAATTCATTTAGGTACTGTAGATATAACACTTAAACCTAAGTGTGTCAACATATAAAGCTATATGATTTAGTTTAAATCGAGAGGGATTTGGTCGTCATCTTCAAAAGTAAACTCAAGCCCGACAACCGCGCGTCCTTTCTTTTTTGTTTTACATTCAATAATTAAGCTAGATTTATTTTTAAGTTCTTTTATAGCTGGTTTGATTATTCGTCGTTGAATATCATAAAAACGTTGATATTGATCACCGAGTGCTAATCTGTCTTTGAAATCTTCCAGGCTAATTTTTAAAAAGCCTGTATCGCTATATTGCTGCAGCATTTCGAAAATTCGTATAGCGTGGGATGAGCGGAGATTAGCTACACGTTTTAATTGGTAGCTCGTAAATTGCCTGTGCAATTTAGTTAAATATGGGGCTATTGTTGGGGAAAAACCAAGTGATATTTTGCCTTCACCAGGTTGATATTCTATATTATAAACCCAGCGGACTCTTTCATTAGTCCTTCCCTTTTCGTCGTACATTTTAATGTCACGTTCATATAATTTGTCTGATGCATCTTTTAATGCTTCGTATGCAGTGTGCATTTTTAAATCAAAGTCTGCCGCGAATTCATCCGCAGTGATACAGAATTTATTCCCACTGGGAAGAGGTTTTCTTGAATCTAATCGAGCAATACAACTCAGAATTATCCTTTGCTCGTTTGTCGATAGTTTATAACTAGCTTCAATAAGTGTATTAGATTTGTAAACACGTAGGTTATTATTTCTCATGGCGTAACGATACTACCCTTTATTTTTATTTGTCAACGACAATTTTTAAAACTGTCGCACATAAGAAGGATTTAAACCAGATCGGAAAGTGTCGTTTTAAAATCATATTAGGGAATATTAATAGTTTGAAAGACAGGCTTTATGAGATTTACTATTAACCAGATCGGAAAGTGTCGTTTTAACGTTAGAATTTAGAACAGATCGGGAAGTGTCGTTTTAACGCAGCATAAGGAAACTTTAATAGCTTAGAAGGTGCGTTATATCGGGTTCTAATACAAAGCAGATCGGGAAGTGTCGTTTTAAATTACATATATTCGTTAGCAAAGTTTTCCACAATTAAAGACCTGTTCCTGTGGATATTCATCGGAAAGTGTCGTGTAATGCTCGTTAGATGTCGTTTTAAACTCGGAAGGTGTCGTTCTGAGGATCGGAAAGTGTCGTTTTAAGAACTTGTAACCTGTTGTTTTTTATAACAAATTCTATCTCTATAAACAGGGTACAAACAAGTACAAATGTTTATAAATAGAAAGCTTTTGTGGAAAACTTAACTTTTTTACATGATTCACCCCCTACCCTTCGCTATCCCTGCCCGCCCCACTCCGCTACGCTGCGTGGCCCGCCCGTTCCATACGGGCGAAAAGATAAAAGAAATAAAGAAATAAAGAAATAAAGAAATAATGAACCGCATCCCTGCGGTCTTTTATAACGTCCTGTTTTTCATAACTTTCATGTCATTTAGCGCGGAAAAAGTGTTTTACTTCGCATTACCAGCTTAAGCCGCGCAAGTTTTGCCAAAATAGTTAAGTTTTTAAAAATTTTTCTCTTTTAACCTGGTGTTACTTTCCCTTGATTTGTTTGAGTGGTTTTACTTTTATGATTATTTTCTTTTTATACATTTACTTGTTTAATATACGTCTATGTGTATAATGATAATAGTAGCTTTAAAATAGAGGTGATTTATGACTGCACTTTCTTTAGATGATGTTTCTAATAAGAATTTACTTTTACGTGCGAAACTGATGGACTCAATTAACCAGGAACTTAGTGATCGAGGTATAAAACAAACTGAAGCTGGCCGACTTTTGGGTGTTCGCCAGGGTGATATTAGTGTTATTCACAATAAAAAATCCGAGATGATGCGGCTAGATAAGTTGGTTAATATTGCTAACCAATTAGGCCTTAATGTCTCTATTAATGTGGGTTAATTTTATGATGCCAAATTATGGTTTTTAATGATTTTAGAGTGAATGTACTGGTATGGCGCAACCTGTTAGTCAGTGCCTGGCGTTTTAGTTGTGATGAGTCAGATGCAAATTGTGCTCATATGCTTTTAAAAGAGGCTTTAAAAAGAGGTCTGACAGAGCGGCAGGAATTGAAGGGCCGTACTTTGTGTGATTGGCCAAAAAGAAATAAATCGCCTGAATGGGCCTGTATTGCGGCTTTTTATCTTTTATTAGAGATTCATTATTTGCCGGATAAGGATGAGTGCTTGGCCGCTTTTGTGTTTTTTTGGTTGTCTGAAAAAAAATGTGATTCGGCTGAAATTGCGATGGAAAATTTTCCTGATCATTTGAAAGTTTCATTCCCTGATCGTGTCGATTTTTGGATTAATAGCTTTTTTAATATCTAATTTTGTTTGGATTTTGAGCACTACAACGTTTAGATTACTGGTATTTGCTTAATTTCTGTCGAGTTATAGGGCTATCGCGTTTATTTAATTTTCTTCCCCTATAGCCTGTTGTTAACGGTTCTTTTTTTTGTTGATATGCCGCTCATTGGGGGCGTAGTTGCCCCCAGCCGCGAGCTTCCCCCTGTTCTTTCTGCTTTTTTTAGTCTTTTTTTAAAGTGTTCTCCAGGAGCTACCCACCCTTTGACACACAGGCGACGAGATAACCGTAAACGTCTCTTTGCCTATGGACAAAGCGTGGATAGCTCTAGCGCGTGTTTCCTTACCTGGTAGGTTTCTATTTCAAATAAAGTTTTTTTTAAGCTTGTTTTGCAGGCGCGGGTGGTGGGTTTTCAGGTGGGTTAGTTTATGGTCGCGGATTGAGTTTTTTCTGTGCTGGACTTGTCGGGTGTAGGGTTAATGATGCTTTCTTTTTTTATGGGTCAAGGTTCGGCGGGTTATGTTCAAATCCCTATTTTTATAGTGTTTAGCCGCCTTTTCGCTATCGCTGACAGGGTTTATTTTTATTAATTTATTTACTTTTTTTTACATATTTTAGTTGTATATATAGACATGTAGATGTATAATTAATTTATAGAAACAAAGAGCGTTTAGCTCATCACCCTAAGAGGCAAACATTATGAAAAAAGAGTCAAAAAATACTAATGTCGAAATGATTAAGCTTAAGCATCTAGTTTTATCGGAATATAATGTTCGTAGTGTTCCAGCAACTAAAGAAGAAAATAAATTACTAAAGGCGTCAATCAAAGCTCTGGGAATTAAACAAAATCTTGTTGTGATTCCTTTAGAGGGGTTAGAAAAAGGTGTTGTGGCGGGTGGCCGTAGGCTTGAGCAGATGGACGCGCTTTTAAGTGAGGGGCATCTTTCAGAGAATTATTTAGTACCCTGTATGATTGAATCACCTGAAAATATAACAGCTATTTCCTTATCGGAAAATATCAAGGCATCGATGCACCCTGCGGATGAATTTGCCGCTTTTCAATTGATGATTGATGACGGTAAAACCATTGCAGAGATATCGAATGAGTTTGGTGTAACTCAAAGCCAAGTAAAAAAACGGCTAAAATTAGCGGGTGTGGCGGGTGAATTATTAGACCTTTATCGGGCTGGTAAATTAAATCTTGATCATATCATGGCCTTTACCGTATCAGATGACCATGAGCGGCAAATGGCCTGCTATAAACAGGTTAAAAACTCTTATATAAACACATATAATATTAAAAAAATTCTACTGGATACCGCCCTACTCTCATCTAATGGGATGGTTAAACTAGTTACATTAAAAACCTATAAAAAGGCCGGAGGCACTACAAATCAAGACCTTTTCGACTCAAAGACCTATATAAATAATCGTGATTTGATTGAAATGTTAGCCCTTGAGATTTTGAATAAAAAAGCTAAATCATTTGAAAAAAAGTGGAAATGGGTTGACGTTAGTTTAGATGATTATTCTGACTATGAAACAACGTTAGAAGCTGATTTTAAAGATGTGCCCGATAAAATTACTAAGGAATTAGAGCTTAAAACAAAGGCACTGGATGAGCTTAACGATAAAGATTATTCAGATTGGACGGATGAAGATGATGATTTGGAAACGGAACTAGAGGCTTGTATAGAGCTGCTTGAAAATAAACGGTATAAATACAGATGTTTTACCGAAGAACAGAAAGCGGTTTCGGGTGTTGTAATTAGCTTTGATAATGATGGAGAAATTACGGTTAATTATGGTTATGTGAAAAAAGAAGATATGGAACTGGCGTTTCCCCAAACCAAGCCAACACCAGGGGATACACTTGAAAATACCAAGACTGGGGAACAGGATACCTCGATTGAATCCAATTCATTAAAAACGGATTTGGGAAATTTTAAATTACAGGCAGTACAAAGCGAATTAATGAAAGACGATAAATTAACCTATGATCTGATGGTTTTTTCGTTAGCAAGTCGTATTTTAAATGAGGATAAATGGCTAAGTTTACCGCTTGATACTACGATCAGAGCTTATGATTTTAATGCTACTGCGGGAATTGAAGAAACTACTTCAAATGAAAATATCAGGCGTTTTCTACAGTCCCTTGCTACTAGCTGGGATTCATTAAAAACAGAAGCTGAACGGTTTACCTCATTTAGAGAGCTTACCAACACAGAGAAAAAACGGATTTTATCTTACTGTACCGCGCTTAGTTATCGCTCTTGTAATTCAGATGGATTTGATTCAATGATTAGTGATGCGCTTAATTTCAATATTGCTGATCATTGGACACCCAATAAAACCAATTATTTTTCAAGAATTAAGAAAAATGACTTGCTTGAATTAGGTGGTTTGGTGATCGGAGAACAATGGACGGTAGAGAACACCAAACTATCCAAGGGCCAGATTGTTGATAAATTAGATTGTGATGATTCAATGGCAGACTGGATGCCAGAAAGCATGAAATAAACCCACACTAGAGCCAGTGTCTAGCTGGCTCTAACAATAATTATCAAAATCTGGAAGTTTGCTCAATGGGGCTATGCCCCAGCCGCAGGGCTAACCCCTCCTCTACCAAGTTTGCCTCTTAATATCTTTTTACTGTTCAGTCAGGTTCTTTTATTTAATGCTTTTTAACCCCGTTTTGCAGGCGCGGGTGGTGGGTTTTCAGGTGGGTTAGTTTATGGTCGCGGATTTAGTTTTTTCTGTGCTGGGCTTGTCGGGTGTAGGGTTAATGATGCTTTCTTTTTTTATGGGTCAAGGTTCGGCGGGTTGTGTTCAAATCCCTATTTTTATAGTGTTTAGCCGCCTTTTCGCTATCGCT